>Ga0209480_10001411_pt1 | contig 17637 bp, 13 predicted proteins | sample JI61114C2DNA_FD_187501 | JGI IMG/M metagenome (GOLD analysis project Ga0209480, IMG submission 187501) | Wastewater effluent complex algal communities from Wisconsin, to seasonally profile nutrient transformation and Carbon sequestration -... | ecosystem: Engineered > WWTP > Effluent > Algae... | reverse complement strand
GGCCGAGGAAGCCGCCGCCGCCGGTGATGATAATTTTCATGGGTGAGGAGTGTACGATCAAAGATCAAATAGTCAGATACGCGGAGATGCCGTGAAGCACCAAGCTCAAAGCTTCACTTCGTGGAGTCAAATCGGAACCTCGACATGACCCATGAGCAGCCGGAGGTGAAGCGAGCCTCAGCGAGCTAACCACCGGTAGGAGTTCCAGATTGCACTCTTCCCTGCCGAACTCCGTCGGAGTTCCCCCATCACCTGCTGCGCTCGCTCGACGCGCTGTTGCGCATTGGGGAACGCCCTCCGGGGTTCAGTCTTGAGACACCGTGGACGATGCATGACCAGGGGTTTCGTTCCTCAGCCCCTGGCTGTTCATGGGCTGGCCCTTCGGGCGTCGAGTTTGACTCGAAGAGGCTCAGGAAAACAAGCCGCCCCCGATGATCTGGGTCATCGGGGGCGGGGGGAGGTCTGGTGTTGAGGATTACCTGACGCTCAGATTGCCGGTGAAGGAGGGGTTTGGTCCGGCACCGACGATCACGCGGCGGAGTTCCACGCCCATGGTGGCGCTTTTGGTTTCCGTGGAGTGGTTCAGGAAATTCCAGGCACCCGAATACATGCGATACCAGGAACCAGGGCGGCGGGCCTGACCGGCTGGGGCGATGTTCTGGGTGTGGTCGAAGAATTCGCGGGTGCCGGTGCCGAGATTGATGCCGAGGGCGGAGGAGATGGCCACCATGCCGTCGCTGTCGGTTTCGCCGTCGCCCTGGTTGCGGGCATAGTAGATGGGCAGACCTTCGAGGCCGATGTCAGTGAAGGGGATCTGATAGGCGGCACCGGGAGCGGAGAAGCTTTTGAACAAGGTGGGAACGAGGTTCAGGAAGCCGGTGCCGCGCACTTCGAGCACGGAGAAGGTGCGGCGGGTGAGGTCGAGGGACTTGCCGGTGCCGACGGAGGTGAGGCTGCCCCAGTCGCTCTGAATGGCATTGTGCAGGGCGTAGTCGAGGGCGACGAGGCCATGGACGGTGTCTTTAACAATGGTGGGGGTGCTGCTGGTAAAGCCGCTGGTGCCGTTGTGGTTCGGGGTGGCATAGAAGACATCGGCAGGGCTGCGGCCACCATAGACATAGACGGGGATGAGGCTGCCATCGGTGCGGGCCATGCGGGAGGGGTGCAGGGGGCCGACATTCATGTCGCGGCAGAAGCTGGAGGTGAGGTGGCCGAGGTCGTCAGGGGAGCCGGCGAGGTCTCTGAGCACGGTGCTGATCTGGAGGGGGGAAGTCTGCGGGAGATTGATGCCGCCGACGTTCGCGGCGGTGCGGATGATACCCCAGATGGTGTCGATGGGGCCCTGGATGGTCTCGACTCCTTCGCGGATGGCGGTGGCATTGTCGGCGATGGGGCTGCCGTTGTGCGGGGTGCCGAGAGTGATGAGGAATTTGGTTTTGTCGCGCAGGCTGCGGGCTGTGACTTCCTCCGCAGCGGTCAGGTCCACACCGGCCACATTGCCTGTGGGGACGCTGAGCAGGTAGCGGGAGACGATGCCGCCTTTGCTGTGGGCGATGATGACGAGCTGGGGATCGACACCGCAGTAGCTGCGGAAGTCCTGATACAGCTCATCGACACGGGCGAGCACCGAGCGGGCCTGGAGACCGACGCCGACGGAGCCGTCATGGCGGACCAGGCCGACGGCGGTGCCGCGGAAGAGACCGCGAGCGGGTGGCCGGTCGGCAAAGGCGTAGTGGTTGTCCAGAATGGTGTTTGCCACGGCAGCGGACTGCCAGTTGGTCCGCGTCAGCTGCACGCCGCCTTTGGTGAAAAGGTCGGTGTTCGTGTTCCCGAGCACGGCGGAGGTAAAGGGGAAGTCGAAGTAGAAACGCGAGTAACCGAGAGTGCCCGGACGCGCCACGGGATCGACGGAGGTCTGAGCATCTCCTGGGCGGGCAGTGCGGCCATGGACGAGGACGACGAGGGTCGGGCGTAGGCCGGCGGGGAACAGGATGGGAGTCGTGACGGGTTTTGGGGAAATGGGAGTCACCACCTGACCGTGGCTGCTGAGGGCGGTGGTCAGGATGACAGCGCCAGCGCAGGCGATGCGGGTGAACTGATTGAAGAGGCTGCGGTAGATGGATTGAAGGGATGTTTTCATGTGGGTGGTGAGGTTCTTGATCTCACTGCCCTGATGCGCCCCGACCGGGAACTTGCGCAGAAACGCGAAAAATCTTTTTTCGGCCTCAATCCAAGGCCAGCAGCTCGCGTGGATGGTCCACGATTATCTGCGCTCCGTGCTCGCGCAGTTCGTCCACCGAACGGAAGCCCCAGCTCACGCCGATGCCGAGCATCCCGGCGTTTTTGGCAAAAGCCATGTCGATGCCGGAGTCGCCGACATAGGCACAGGCGGTGATATCGACGCCGAGGATGGCGGCCATCTCGTGCGCACCGGCGGCATCGGGCTTGCGCGGCACTTCGGCGCGTTGGCCGAGGATATGGTCAAAGATCTCCTTGCCGAAGAAATGCTCCGTCATCGGCACGGTGAAGCGATGCGCCTTGTTCGAGATCACACCCAGCTTCACGCCGCGCGCCTTCAACTCCGTCAGCATCTCATGGATGCCTTCATAAGGTCTCGTCTGCACATTCCACAGCGTGTCGTAGTGGGCGCGATACTCCTCCACGCAGATGAGGATGAGCTTTTCTTCGCGCACAGCTTCGGGCAGCGCCCGCTCCACGAGCTTCTCCATGCCATCGCCGACCATTTGCTTGAAGTCCTCTGCCTTGCAGCGCGGGTAGCCACGGTCATCGAGCATCCGGTTGATCGACTCCGCGATGTCCGCGAGCGAGTCGATGAGGGTTCCGTCGAGATCGAAGATGTAGGCTTGGGGGGAGGGCATCATCTCCCTTGGTCGATGTTGTTTACGAGTTCAAGTCTCCGCCTTTCTGGCGTGCCTCAGAAGGTCCTGGCTGGATGAGCAGCAACTTGAAGCATGATGGCCGACAAGGGGCGCGTAGGTGTCTTATCACAAGTTATGCAGCGTGTTCTCATCTGTCTTTTCCTCTGCATTCAGGCGGTTGCCTCCGCTGCCTGGCAGGCCGGTGCTGCGAAAGCGGACATCACGCCGACGGAATCCGTGCCGCTGGCCGGTTACGGCGGCAAGACGCGCATGTCGCAGCGGGTGGAGCATTCGATCTGGTTGAAGGCGCTGGCGCTCAAGGACGATGCAGGAGTGACTTCGGTGCTGGTGACGGCGGATTTGGTGGGTTTGAGCAACAAGATGATCGCGGTGATTGCGAAGAAAGCGCTGGAGAAGCACGGCATCGCGAGGGAGCGGCTGATCTTGAACACGTCACACAATCACTCGTGTCCGGTGACGGAGGATGTGCTGTGGTTGTATTATGAATTCACGCCGGAGGAGGCTGCGGCGAAGGATCGCTACACAGCAATGGTCTATGCGAAGTATGAGGAGGTGATCGGGAAGGCCATCGCGAATCTCGCGCCTGCGGAGGTGGCGTTTGAGCAAGGTTTGGCGGGTGTGGCGGTGAATCGGCGGCGTTCACGTGGACCGGAGTGCCGTGCGCTGGGCGGTCAGGTGGATCAGGATGTGCCGGTGTTTACGGTGAAGGTCGGCAATGACCTCAAGGCCATCGTCTTTGGTTATTCGTGCCACACCACGGCCCTCGGCGGCCTCAGCATCAATGGCGACTACGCGGGGTTCGCGCAGTTGGAGCTGGAGAAGTCGTTTCCGGGCTCCGTGGCGATGTTTGTGCAGAATTGCGGCGGCGATGCGAATCCGCTGCCGCGCATTCGTGGGAAGGATGTCGAAGCGACGGAACTGGCGAGCATGTATGGCAAGATTTTGGCCGAAGCGGTGCGCCAAGTCATCGCAGGCACGATGAAACCGCTCAGCGGGCCGATTCGGGCCACAATGGGCGAGACGGAGCTGGAGTTGCAGCCGGGCATTTCACTCGAAGAATTGAAGCAACGCGTTCCGAACCTCACCGGCATGCCGAAACGCGAGTTCGAGCATTTCATCCGACAGTATGAGACGCTCGGTTCGACGCCGGACCGGGTGAAGTATCCGATTCAGGTCTGGCGCATCGGCGGAGACTTCACTTTCATCGCGCTCACGGGCGAGACGGTGGTGGATTACTCACTCAAGTTCAAAGGCACCTATGGCTGGAACAACACCTGGGTCTGCGGCTACAACAACGATCTGCTCAGTTATGTGCCGTCATTGCGTGTGCTCAAGGAAGGCGGCTACGAAGGCGTGACCGGCATGTTTGAATACGGCCACCGTGCGCCGTACACGGAGACGGTGGAGGAGCGGATCACGACGAAGGTCAGTGAACTCGTTGAAAAGGTAAAATGATGGAGGGTAGAATGATGTCCTGAATCAAAACCATCATTTTACCCGTCATTATTTTACCAAAGGAGCCGTCTGCTCCGGCGTGGCACGGCCACCGGGCAGTTCGAGTATCTTGATGTTGCGGAAGTGAATCTCCGCGCCCTCGGATTCAAGGCAGAGGTAGCCTTTGCGCACGGTGCTCTGGCTGATGCCGTTGACGAACTTGCCGTTGATCGAGAGCTTCACGGTGCCATCGACGCACACCACATCGTAGGTGTTCCATTCGCCTTTGCCTTTGCAGCGCATCTCCCAGGACATGCTGCGGCGGCCGCGTGGATTGTCGGGGATGCCTTCGAGGCCGTTCGCGCCGAAGAGTTCCCCTGAGACATAGCCGGGATGATTCGGCTGTCCGTCCTTGGTGGGATGCAGCTTCGGCCATTCGAGTTCGAGCATCTGCACTTCCATGCCTTTCGGCAGCGGACGGTCTGGCGGCGTGCTGCCTTCGCTCCAGACGAAGACGCCGGAGTTGCCACCGGCCTGCGTGTGCTTCCACTCGATGTGCAGGATGAAATTCTCATACTGCTTCTCGCTGCGCATGACACCAATGGGCAGGCCTTTGCAGACGAGCAGGCCATCTTTGACGCTCCAGGTGTCTTTACTGGTGTTCACATCCACCCAGCCGGTGAGATCCTTGCCGTTGAAGAGGTCGCGCCACTGCGGCACGTCTTCGGCGAGGACGGTGGTAGCGAGGAGGAGCGGGATAAGGAGGTGTTTCATGGCGTGACTCTCACAGCGCGGCCCGGAAGAGCATCTTTCACAAGTTCACCATCGCGCACGACGAAAGTGCCGTTCACGAGCACATGTGGAATGCCTGCCGAGGGCGTCGTGGGCGCTTCAAAGGTCGCGCGGTCGATCACTTTGGCCGGATCGAAGACGGTGATGTCCGCATCGGCTCCGATGGCGATGCGGCCTTTGTGTTTCATCATCGGCACATGGCCTTCGAGTCGCTTGGCGGGCAGGATGGTCATCTTCGCCAACGCATCCATGAGCGGCAGCAGTTTCTTGTCGCGCGAGTAATGGCCGAGCACGCGCGCAAAGGTGCCTGCGCCACGCGGATGGCCTTTGCCATCGACAAACGGGATACCATCACTGGCGATCATCACGCCAGGATGCGCGATAGCTTTCTCGACGTTCTCGTCCTTCATCATGTAGATGATCACCCAGCCGCCTTGTTTGCGATACGATTCAAACGTCTCCTGCGTGAGCCGTTCCCCCGTCGCGGCCCAGGCGAGATCGCCATAGCTGATTTTGAGATTGTCCTGCCAGCCTGGGTTAAACATCGCGGACTCCAGCGCGGTGGATGCGGCGGTGTAGGGATACACTTCGGTCGTGAGATCCATGCCTGCGGCCTTGCTGGCGTCGATCAGCTTCAAAACCTCCGGCACATCCGTGATGCCGCTGCTGCCGACATGCACGATGTGCAGTGCCGCGCCGGTTTTCTTTGCCGTGTCGATGGCCTCGCGGATCGCGGCGATGCCAAACACGCGCGTGTGAACGAACGCGGGCACCTTGCGCTCCGCCGCGATGCGAAACATCGCCTCGATCTCGCTCGGATCAGCCGCTGGCGTGTAATTGATGCCGAATCCGATGCCCAGCGCGCCTTCATCGAGTCCGCGACGAATCGCCTCGTCCATGAGCTTCAATTCAGCCTCGCTCGCGATCTTGTTGGCACCTGCGGGCGATGCACCGAGGCCGGAAACGCGGGTGCGATTCACCGCCCAGTGGCCGATGCGTAACTGCGGATGAAACGCGGCAAAGCGCACCGTGATGTGGCCCACCGCAGCGCCGAAATTCAGCGGTGCTTTGCCCTCCATGGAGCGATACCACTCACTTACCGGGTAAACGCCGACTTCCATGTCGAGCGCCGTCGTCACGCCATCACGCGCCTGGATCTGCATGTCACCGGCGGTCTGACCGTGCGCATGGATGTCGATGAAACCGGGTGACACGACATGCCCGGCCACATCAAGGATTTGATCGCCGGAAAGCGGCGTCTCGGAGATCGCGCTGATTTTTCCACCCGTGATGCCGATGTGCCGCACGGCATCAAGACCACTGGCCGGGTCCATCACGCGACCGTTGGCGATGACGAGGTCGTGCGCAGAAAGTGGAAGCGCGGTGGCGAGGATCGCGAAGAGGAGGCGTGCATTCATGAGTTGCGGGAGAATGCGCTCGCGCACCGGACTCAGCCAACCAATTCGGTGATCACCTTGCCTTCATCCGCGACGATGGGGCGTGGGCGGCCCTGCGGATCAATCCAATTGGTGTTCTGCTCGATGCCGAGATGATGAAACACCGTGGCGGCGAGATCGCCGGGCGCGACGCGGCGGCTGTCGATGTCGCCGCCCTGGCGGTCGGTGCTGCCGATGACCTGGCCGTGCTTCATGCCTCCACCGGCGACGACCATGGACATCACGCGCGGCCAGTGATCGCGTCCGGCGTTCTTGTTGATCGTTGGGCTGCGGCCAAACTCGCCGAGCATGAGAATGAGCGTGCTGTCGAGCAGACCGCGGTCTTCGAGATCGGTGACGATGGCGTGCAGCGTGCGGTCCACGCTCGGCAGCAACGGCGTGAGGCCCTTTTTGATACCGCCCCACTTCACTTCATCGCCATGATGGTCGAAGTAACCCCAGGCACCGCTCACGGTGACAAAGGTGGAGCCGGCTTCGACGAGACGACGTGCCAGCAGCGCTTTTTCGCCGAGGCTGTCGCGGCCATATCGATCACGCATGGCGGGCGTTTCGGCTTCAAGATTGAAGGCGCGTTGCGCGTTGCCGGTCATGAGCACCTCGTAGGCCTGCTGCGTGTAGCGATCTGCGGCGGCGATCTGCGCGTTGCCATCGACGCTGCGCTTCCAGTCGTCCATCTGCGTGAGCAAATCACGGCGATTGCCGAGGCGCTCGATGGTCAGGCCTTCGGAGAGTTTGAGGCGACCGGACAAATCCTTGCCGCTGACAGGTTCAAAGTCGCCACCCATGTGCCCCGCGCCCCAGATGTCGGCAGGCAGCGAATCAGCCAGCGCGACGTAACCGGGAATGCCCGGCGCGTTCGCTCCGCGAAATTTCGCCGCGATGGAGCCCATCGACGGCCAGCCGCCGCCATCACGACCGTCGTTCGTGCGTTTGGCGAGCGGATTGCATGCCTGCATGGTGATCGGCGTGTGATTGCTGGCGCTGCAATCGACCGAGCGAATCAGCGTGAGCTTGTCCATGATCTTCGCCGTGAGCGGCAAATGCTCGCAGACATGAATGCCGGGCACTTTCGTCGCGATGTGACCAAAGGGTCCGCGAATCTCGCTCGGCGCGTCCGGTTTCGGGTCCCACATGTCAATGTGGCTCGGCCCGCCGGAGAGCCAGAAGAGGATCACGTTCGTCTTGCGCTTCGCCTGCCCTGCCGCAGCCGCCAGCGCCTGCGTTTGGAGCAGCGAAGGCATCGAAACGCCTGCCAAACCTGCGAGTCCGGTCTGAAGAAACCCGCGCCGCGTGGAGCCAACGCGCAGCAGATCTCCGCGAGCGGGACTGAAGCTGCCGGTGATGGATGAAGTCGTGGGATTCATGCGCGTGGCGTTGAGTTGCACCCAAACCTACGCCGCCACATCGCCTGACTTGCCAGGGCGTTTCAAATGAGTTCGGCAATCGGCTGGCCGAGATCGACGAGGTATTGCGGCCTGCCGGTCGTGTCGGTCAGCGTGGTGCCGCGGGCGTCGATGCCGAGGTGCTGATACAGCGTGGCGATGACGTCCTGATAATGCACCGGGCGCTCGATGGCCTCGGCGGCGTGTTTGTCGGTGGCACCGATGACCTGGCCGGTTTTGAGATGACCACCGGCCATGATGCCCATCGCTACTTTCGGCCAATGATCGCGACCGGCTTTGTCATTGATCTTCGGCGTACGGCCAAACTCGCCCCACACGATGATCATCACGTCCTGCAACATGCCACGCTCATCGAGATCGGTCACGAGTGTGTGCAGCGCGTGGTCGATGAGCGGGCCGCGGTAGCGCATGGCGGAGAAATTTCGCGAGTGCGTGTCGAAATCGCTGATGGAGATGCTCACACAGCGCACACCGGCCTCGATCAAGCGACGTGCGAGCAGGAACTTCTGCGCGCACTTCGGGCTTTCCATCGAACCAAAGGCATCCGCCGGGCGAATGATGCGCGGCGTGTAGCGTTCGAGCACTTTGGGGTCTTCTTTGCTCAGGTCCATCGCATCGGCGAACCGGCCTGATGTCAAAATGCCGAGCGAGAGTTGATTAAATTCATCCAGCGCGTGCATGGAGCCGCTGGAGTCGATGTCGCGACGGATCGTGTCGAGATCGCGCAACAGCGACACGCGGTCTTCGAGCCTCCCGACAGTCAGTCCTTTCGTCAGCGCGAGACTTTGATTGTGACCTGAGCCGCGACGCGCCAACTCCGCCTTCATGCCCTCTTCCAACTGCCGCTCAAACAGATGCGAGATGTCCGGACGAAATGCTGAAGATGCGGTGCCGAGAAAGCCGGGCCTGGCGCTATTGCGCACGAGCGGGCGGCCTTGCATGAGATCGACAAAGGCAGGCGTGGAGTCCTTTGAGGTGCTTAGCAGCTTGCTCACCACACAACCCATCGCCGGACGTCCGCCAATGAAGTTGAGATCCTTTTCCTCAAAGCCGGACTGGCACTGAAAAGCATTGTGCGCGCCCGCCGCGCCCACCAGCGAGCGCAGGAAGACATACTTGTCCGCGTTCGCTGCGATCCGAGGCAGCAGCTCGGTCAAATGCAGCCCTGGAATCTTGGTGGGCAGAGATTTGAACTCACCGCGAATCTCACTCGGCGCATCCGGCTTCGGGTCGATGAGGTCCATCTGCGGCGGACCACCATCGAGATGGATGTTGATGACCGCCTTGGTCGAAGAACGAATGCCCGCCGCTGCTTCCGCGCGCAGCAAATCCGCCAGACCGAGCGAGCCGATGCCCATCGCGCCTGCTTTCAGGAAGCTGCGGCGGTGGTGGCCTGTGTTGCTGCTCGGGAAGGTGAACATGCGCCCCGGAACTACGGCGACGCTCGCTGGCAGCTTTCCTTTCTTCACGACAACTCGGCGCACGGGCAAGTCCGTCCACCTGCGGCGCGTAGTGAAGCGCTCATGAAATTCATCCTGCTCTTCCTGTTTCTCTCACCGCTTGGCCTTCTCGCAGCGGACACTCAAAGACAAGTCGGGGCCGCGTCGGTGGACATCACGCCGGATTATCCGGTGCGGCTCAGCGGCTACGGCGGGCGGCGTTTGCCGAACACGGGCGTCTCACAGCACATCTTTGCCAAGGCGCTGGCGATTGGCAGTGATGCGGAAGGCCCGGCGGTGATCGTGACGGTGGACAATTGCGGCGTGCCCGCCGCGATGCGTGACGAGGTGCTGAAACGCCTCGCGAAGCAGACGAAGGTCGTGAACGAGCGCTTCGCCATCTGCTCCAGCCACACGCACTGCGCGCCGATGCTCATCGGCGTCCTGCCGAACCTTTTCAGCATGGACATCCCGTCCGAGCATCTGCCGGCCATCGAGCGCTACACGGGCGAACTGACCGACCACATCGAAAAGGTCACGCTCGCGGCCCTGGCGGACCGAAAACCGGCCACGCTGGCCTGGAGCGTCGGAAAAGTCGGTTTCGCGGCGAACCGCCGGAATTTTCCGACCAAGCCGGTGGATCACGATCTGCCCGTTTTGCGCGCCACGGGCGAGGATGGCAAGGTGAGGGCCATTTTGACCAGCTACGCCTGCCACTGCACGACCATCGGCATTGATGAAATCCACGGCGACTGGGCTGGATGCGCGCAGGAGGCGCTGCAACGCGAATTCCCCAACGCCATCGCCCTCACGGCCATCGGCTGTGGCGCGGATCAGAATCCAAACCCGCGCCGCACGATGGAACTGGTGAAACAATACGGCGAAGATCTCGGCGCGGAGGCGAAACGGCTCGTGCAGGCGGAGATGAAGCCCGTGAACGGGCCGGTGACGTGCAACGCAAAGCAGATCGAGCTGGCCTTCGACAAGCTGCCCACACGCGAGGAATGGCAGACTCTATCGGAGTCGAAAACACCCGCCATCGCCTATCACGCGAAGAAAAACCTGGCCCGCCTTGATCGCGGAGAGAAGCTGCCAACGCACCTGCCTTATCTCGTGCAGACCTGGAGCTTTGGTGATGACATGGCGATGGTCTTCCTGCCCGGCGAGATCACGGTCGATTACTCCCTGCGCATCAAGCGTGAGTTTGATCACGCTCGCATGTGGGTGAACGGCTACTCCAACGACGTGCCGTGCTATGTGCCTTCGCGCCGCGTGCTCGACGAGGGCGGCTACGAAGGCGCGGGAGCGATGGTGTATTACGACCGCCCGACGAAATTCGCCCCCGATGTGGAGGAGCGCATCATGAAGGCGGTGCATGAGGTCACTCCGAAGGATTTTCTCGCACCCGCCACCAGCCCCAAGCCATGAACCCGCCCAAACCTGCCGCCATTCTCAAAGACAAAATGATGAAGGGGCACGCCGTCTTTGGCATGCTCGTGCAGCACGCCGTGGTGCCTGCCATCGTCGATTTCATCCCGGACGGCAGCCTGGATTTCGTCATCGTCACCGCCGAGCACAACGCGCTCGACATCGCCGACTTCATGCCGCTGCGCTATGCGCTGGCAGCCAAGGGCATCGCCACGCTGGCCCGCACGCACAGCCGCGATGCCGATGACGTGGCGAAAGTATGCGATTCCTTTGATGGCGTCGTCATTCCCTACGCGGAGGACGTGGAGCAGCTCAAACGCCTGGCCGCCGCAGCAATCTACCGCCCGCTCAAGGGCGAGGCGCTGGAGCGCGTGATCAAGGAAGGAAAGTGGCCCAGCGAAAAAACTCGCGACTACATCGAGCAAAAATGCGCAGACACGCTCTTCGTACCCATGATCGAGTCCGTGCGTGCTTTGAGCAATCTCGACGCCATCTGCGCCATCCCTGGCGTGAGCGCTCTGTTCATCGGCCCGAACGATCTGACGACAAACATGGGCATCCCGAACGAATACGATCATCCTGACTTCATCGCCGCCGTGCAAAAGGTCATCGACGCGGCCGACAAACGCCACATCCCGGCGGGAAGCTGGTTTGGCAAGACGGAACAGCAGCTCCGTGCCATCAAGCAGGGAGCGCGCTTCATCTGCCACTCCAATGACAGCAGCCTGCTGAAGGATGCGCTGACACAGGTCTTCGGGGCACTGCGGCAAGGCTGATGGAATTAGCACCGCAAACCAACGAAGTTTTTTTTGCAATCACTGGGCTTCCATCATCTGCGCCGTCACGAAACAACTCACTTTTGCATGCTTGATGGTTCAAACGCATCTGACAGCGTGATCCAGGAAAAGGTCGTGGGTGGCCATGAATTGGCTGAAATGGCAGATTCACGGCCAAAAAGCAATCAAGAGGCTGCTGCATTCCTGATTCATGAATGCCGACCCATGAATCAGGAATCCAACTTTTGGTCCGGTGTCTTCCCGGCCGTCCTCACGCAGCTCCACCAGGATCAATCACTCGATCTCGCCGCCTCCGCACGGCACTGGCAGGCGCAGATCGATGTCGGCGTCTCCGGCTTGATCGTGTGCGGCTCGCTCGGTGAAAATCAGTGCCTCCAGCCGGATGAAAAGCGTGCCGTGGTGAAACACGCCGTCGAGGTGGCCGCCGGTCGCGTGCCAGTGATCAGCGGCGTGGCGGAGATGAATACCCGCAGCGCCATCAGCTACATGCAGGACTGCGAAAAGCTCGGCGCATCCGGCTTCATGATCATGCCGCCGATGGTTTATAAGAGTGATGCACGCGAGACGCAGCACTGGTTCCGCACGCTGGCGGAATCCACGCCGCTGAGCTGGATGCTCTACAACAACCCCGTCGGCTATCACACGGACGTGACGCCGGAAATGTTCGTCGAGCTTGCCGACATCCCCAACCTGCTCGCCATCAAGGAAAGCAGCGCGAACACCCGCCGCATCACCGAGCTGCGCAATCAAACCGGCGATCGCTACCGCATCTTCACCGGCGTGGACGATCTCTTCCTCGAATCCGCCATCCTCGGCATCGATGGCTGGGTTTGCGGCAGCGGCATCGCTTTCCCGAAGGAAAACCAAAAGCTCTGGGACCTCGCCCAGGCTGGCAAATGGGACGAGTGCCGCGCGCTCTATCGCTGGAGCCAGCCGCTCATGAAGCTCGATACGCACCTCCATTTCGTGCAATACATCAAGCTGCTCTGCCAAGAGACCGGCCTCGGTGCCGAGTGGGTCCGCGAGCCGCGTCTCACCCTCGCCGGAGCCGAGCGCGAGCAGGTGCTGGAGATCATCCGTGATGCGCTGGCAAAACGGCCAGCCTAGATCTCTGATCCGACCGATCGGACCGATCAGTCTGACCTTGAACGTGGTGTGCTCTTCCGATAGAAAGCGCTCATGGTCCGCCCGCGCAAAAAATACACCGTCCACGATCTCCGGAAGCTCAAAGGCAAACGTGTGCTCACGCACATCCATGTGAAGTCCCCGCAGGAGGCCACGGCGGCTGAGGCGGCGGGCATTGATCTCATGAGCTGCAGCTTTGACTCGCCAGAGGCGCAGGCACGGCTGCCGCTGCTGGTCGCCGCCGCGCCCACGGCGTTCCTTTCCGGCAGCACGCCGCATGGCATGGCGACGCAGGAGGAGGCCATTCGCACGGGCTTCCGCGCTCTCGAGATGGGAGCCAGCAGCGTCTATTGCTCCGGCAGCCCGTTTCTCATCGAGGCCATGGCTCGCGAGGGCATCCCCGTCGTCGGCCACATCGGCATGGTGCCGCGTCATGTCACCTGGACCGGCTATCGCAGCCTTGGAAAGACCGTCGATGAAGCCAAGGCCATCTACCAAAAGATGAAGGACCTCGAAAACGCCGGTGCGTATGCTGCGGAGATCGAAATCGTGCCGCACAACCTCGCCTCGTGGCTTTCCAAGCAAACGAGCATGCTGCTCATGTCCCTCGGCTCCGGTACGGGCTGCGACACGCAGTTCCTTTTCTCCTGCGACATCCTCGGCGACTACGACGAGCGCATCCCGCGCCACGCGAAGTCCTACCGCAACTTCGCCGAAGAGCACCGCCGCCTGCAAAACGAGCGCATCGCCGCCTTCAGCGAATACGTCGCCGATGTGAAGGAAGGCCGCTTCCCCGAACGCTGCCACCTCACCGAGATGGATGCCGCGCTGCTGGATGAGGTGGTGAAGTCCGTCGCATGATTCACGAGAACCATCATGCGAATCCCTTTCGTCCTTCTCGCCGCTTCCGTTCCTGCCTTCGCCGCCCCGCCGAAGGCTCTCACCACCTTCCTCGATCAGCACTGCTTTGAGTGCCACGACGCTGATGTGAAGAAAGGCGGCCTCGATCTCACCTCGCTGAACTTTGACCTGCGTGACCCGCAGCTCTTCGAAATATGGGTCAAGGTCCACGATAGCGTCGCCGATGGCGAGATGCCGCCGAAAAAGAAGCCGCGGCCGGATGCGAAACTCGCGGATGCTTTCCTCGAATCGCTCGACAGCCAGCTCCGCGACACCAGCGCGGCGCAAACCGCCTCGCAGGGCCGCACGCTCGTGCGCAGGCTGAACCGCATCGAGTATGAAAACACCGTCCGCGATTTGCTACACATCGACACGCCGCTCGCGGGCCTGCTGCCCGAGGACACGCCGATGCACGGCTTTGACACCGTCGCGGAGGGCCTGCGCTTCTCGCAGCTCCAGATCGAAAAGTATCTCGAAGCCGCCGATGCCGCGCTCGATGCCGCCGTGGACCTGCGCATGAACGTCGAGCTGAAAAAGGAGCGCTTCAGCTACAAGGACGAGAAGTGGATCATCGAAAACCTTCAGCTCCCTGATGACCCACCTGCGGACCCAAAAAAGAAGTATGAGCGCAAGCGTGTCGTCTTCCGCGATCTGCCGGACGCGCTCGTGCTTTTCACCGATGCGGATTACATGCTCGGCCTCAGCAAATTCAAACTGCGCCGCAGCGGCACCTACCGCATCCGCCTTTCCGCCTACGGCTATCAAAGCGCGGGTGAACCCGTCACTGCGCGCATCTACGCGAACGATTACAGCATCGGGAAGCGCCTGCTCGGCCACTGGGACATCCCGGCGGACAAACCCGGCGTCGTGGAAGTCATCACGCGCATCAATCGCAGCGAGCACCTCATGCTCCTGCCCTTCCGCGTTGGTTACGATGCCGAAGGCAAACGCCTGAACGACAGCGATACGACCAAAGAATTCAAAGGCCGCGGCCTCGCCGTGCAGTGGATCGAAATCGAAGGCCCGCTGGAGATGCAGGACTGGCCGCCGCAGTCAGTAAAGACGCTCTTTCCCGACGTGCCCGTCATGAAACTCGACGAAAAGAAGATCAATAACCGCCACGACACCGAAAAGGCCATCGGCTTCGAATTGCAGCCCGCTGATCCCGCCGCGTCGCTGAAAACCTGTGTCGAAAACTTCGCAGCAAAGGCCTTCCGTCGTCCGCTGGAGCCCGGTGAGGCCGATCGCTTCGTCAAACTCGCGCAGGACTCGCTCGCCGGTGGCGCAAGCTTCCTCGATGCCGCGAAATTCGGCCTCCGCGCCGTGCTCACCTCGCCGCAGTTTTTGCTCTTCGATGAATTGCCCGGCCCACGCCTCAGCGATCACGCTTTGGCCTCACGACTCTCCTATTTCCTCTGGAGCACGCTGCCCGATGACGAGCTGATGCGCCTCGCCGACGCAAACAAGCTCCACGAACCCGAAACGCTGAAAAAACAGCTCGCCCGCATGCTCGCCGACAAACGCAGCGAGGCCTTCGTGAAGAACTTCGCCGGTCAATGGCTCGATCTGCGCAGCATCGACGCCACCTCGCCCGATTCCACGCTTTACCCGGAATTCGATGAGATGCTGAAGTATGCCATGGTCGGCGAAACGGAGGCCTTTTTCGCCGAACTGCTCCACAAAGACCTCCCGGTCACGAATTTCATCCACAGCGACTTTTTGATGCTCAATCGCCGCATCGCCGAGCATTACGGCATCGGCCTCGATGTCGCCAAGAGCGAGCAATTCGTCCGTGTCAGCCTTCCCGCCGAAAGTGTGCGCGGCGGCGTGCTCACGCAGGCCAGCATTCACAAAGTCACCGCGAATGGCACCGTCAGCTCGCCCGTGCTGCGCGGAGGTTGGGTCATGAAACGACTCCTCGGCCAGCCACCGCCTCCACCACCGCCCGGCATCCCCGGCGTCGAGCCCGACACGCGCGGCGCCAGCACCATCCGCGAAATTTTGGCCCAACACAGCAATGCCGAAAACTGCGCCGGCTGCCACGCCAAGATCGATCCGCCCGGATTTGCGCTGGAGAGCTTTGATGTCATCGGCGGCTGGCGTGATCGCTACCGCAGCAAGGAGAAAGGCGACCGCCCGAGCGCCAAAGTCGAAAACCGCGGCGTCTGGCAATACAAAGTCTCCCTCCCCGTCGATCCCACCGGCCAGCTCGCCGACGGCCGAGCCTTCAAAGACATCAAAGACTTCAAACAGCTCCTCCTCGCCCAGCCCACCGACGTCCAACGCTGCCTAACCGAAAAACTCCTCACCTACGCCACCGGCGCCGCGCCGACGTATGCCGATGGCAAAGCAATCAATGACATCGTCGCGAAAGCAGTCAAACAAGGCGGTGGCTTGAAGACTTTCGTGACCGAACTCGTTCTCAGTGACACTTTCCGCCGTAAATAACATCACTCCAATACTCCAGCACTCCATGAGCCCTCATCTCTCCCGCCGCACCTTCCTTCGTGGCACAGGCGTTTCGCTCGCGCTGCCGTTTCTCGATGCCATGTGGGTGCGTAAGGCGCTCGCAGCGGCCGAAACTGTGCCGCCGAAGCGGCTCGTGACGATTTGCGCCTCGCTGGGCATTTACGGGCCGGATTTCTTCCCGGCGGAGAGCGGGGAGGCTTACACTGCCTCGCCCTATTTGAAGATGATCGAGACGCATCGGAAGGACTTCACGGTTTTCTCGAATGTGTGTCATCCGGATCAAAACGGACGCGATGGGCATGCCTCGGAGATGACTTGGCTCACCGGCGCACGGCATCCGGGGCTGGGCGGATTTCGCAACACGATCTCGCTGGACCAGTTCATCGCAGAGAAGATCGGGTTTGAAACGCGCTACCCTTCGCTGCAGTTCAACACGGGCGGCGGGAACAGCCAAAGTTACACGCGCAGCGGCGTCATGATCCCGGCGGAGTCGAAACCGTCGAAAATCTTCGCCAAGCTTTTCCTCGATGGCAGCAAGTGGGAGATCGAGCAGCAGATGCGCAAGCTGCACGAAGGCCGCAGCATCATGGACACTGTCGGCGAGGAGGCGAAGCGGCTGGAGAAGCGATTCGGCAGCGCGGATCGCGACAAGCTCGACGAATACTTCACCTCCGTGCGCGAGATGGAGCAGCGCCTGCAAAAAGCCGAGGCCTGGGTGCAGAAACCGAAACCGAAAGTCGATGCGCAGCCGCCGGAGGACATCAAAGACGAGAAAGACCTCATCGGGCGCATGAATTTGATGTTTGATCTCATCCCGCTGGCCTTCCAGACGGACAGCACGCGCGCCATCACGGTGATGGTGCAGGGGCGCGGTGATGTGCCGACCATTCCCGGCGTGAAAGCGGATCATCACAACCTTTCCCACCACGGTCAGGATCCGGAAAAGATTGCGCAGCTCCGTCTCGTCGAGACCGCGCAGCTCACCGCGCTCGGCACGCTGATCGAGAAGCTCAAAACGAAGCAGGAAGGCTCGAAGCGCCTGCTCGACAGCACCGCCGTGCTTTACGGCAGCAACCTCGGCAATGCGAACTCGCACGACTGGCACAACCTGCCGCTCCTGCTCGCCGGGGGCGGCTTCCAGCACGGCAAACACCACACCGGCGACGCGAAGAACAACACCCCGATGGGCAATCTCTTTGTCAGCCTGCTGCAAAACATGAGCATCGAAGCCGACAGCTTCGCGACCAGCACCGGCGCGCTGACAATTTGAGCGAAATCGCGCCTCCGCTGCCGGAATCAGCCAAGAAGCGAGTCCTCGCCGATTTCATCCTGCGCGATGAAACGCATCCGCATCATCGACTCCCACACCGGCGGCGAGCCTACGCGCGTCGTTCTGAGCGGTGTGACTGCCGATGAACTCGAAACATATCGCCGCGCCATCATCTGCGAGCCGCGCGGGCATGAGGTGATTGTTGGCGCGCTGCTGGTGGAGC
>Ga0209480_10001410_pt1 | contig 17638 bp, 15 predicted proteins | sample JI61114C2DNA_FD_187501 | JGI IMG/M metagenome (GOLD analysis project Ga0209480, IMG submission 187501) | Wastewater effluent complex algal communities from Wisconsin, to seasonally profile nutrient transformation and Carbon sequestration -... | ecosystem: Engineered > WWTP > Effluent > Algae... | reverse complement strand
GGACATATTGAGCGGCATGCCGTGGGTCAGGTGACCCCCTTCGGCCAGGCTCATGCCCATGATGGTGTCGCCGGGCTTGCAAAATGCCATCAGCACAGCCTGGTTGGCCTGCGAACCGGAGTTCGGCTGGACGTTGGCGGCATCGGCGCCAAACAGCGCTTTCAGGCGATCAATCGCGATCTGCTCGGCCACATCAACGTATTCACAACCACCGTAGTAGCGCTTGCCCGGGTAACCTTCGGCGTACTTGTTGGTCAGTTGGGAGCCTTGAGCTTCCATGACGGCCTTGCTCACGTAGTTTTCTGACGCGATCAGTTCGATATGGTCTTCCTGACGCTGGACTTCAGCCTGCATGGCTTGCCAGAGTTCAGGGTCAACTTTTGCCAGGGTGTCTTTCGCGGAAAACATGGGGAATGCCTCAAGCCATTGAAAAGGGTTGAAATTTTATCACGAGGGGAGTTCATCAAGGACGCCGGCTTCCAGATGCGCCGTTTCACCCCAGGTTTCTATGCGCCAAACACCGTCGACCGCAGCAATCCAGTTCAGCCCCGCATTGGGAATCAGGAAATCACGCGGTGCCTCAAGGCTGTTGCCTCGGGCAAACCGATTAATGATATCGAGGACACCGCCATGCAGAACCACCACCACATTTTGCCCGGCATGGGCCGCCGCGATTTCCTTGAGTCGGCTTGTCACACGCTCAAACATGGCATGCAGACTTTCGCCATTTTCAAAACTGTAATCTGCATTGCGCCCCTCAAAGGCGGCGTAGCCTTCCGGGTATTTCGCTTTGGCCTCATCGTAAGTCAGGCCCTCGAAAGTGCCGTAACGACGCTCACGCATTTCCGGCACCTGCACCGGCTCAAGGCCAAGCGCTCGCCCGATGGCTTCAGCCGTGGTGAGCGCTCTTTTGAGATCACTGCTATAAAGCGCCATAATGCCCGCCGTTTTCAGCCAACAACCTGCGGCCTCAGCCTGACGTAGACCAGTCTCGTTGAGCCCGATGTCGATCTGTCCCTGAATGCGCCGGGCGGCATTCCATTCAGTCTCACCGTGGCGCACTAGGCAAAGGCGGGTTACTGGGTTTGTAGGGATTTCCACCATGTTCTGACCTCATCCTTCGCTGTAAATTTCGCCTGATGGGATTTCTCAATTAACCCCGGCCACCTTTAGAAGCCGGGCATTTTATCAACCTTAGGAGGACTATCTGTGACCCCTCTGCTCAAGCTCTCGCAGTTGATCGACTGGATCAATGAGCGCGTTGGCAAAGGCGCTTTCTGGCTGATTCTACTGATGACCATCATCAGTGCCGGCAACGCCACTTATCGATTCATCTTCAACGACAGCTCAAACGGCCTGCTGGAAATTCAGTGGTACTTATTCGCCGCCGTATTCCTGCTCTGCGCACCCTACACCCTGCAAAAAAATGAACACGTCCGTATCGACGTTATTTCAAGCAACTTCTCGGCACGCGGCCTCGCCGTTATCGACATCATCGGCACACTCTTCTTCCTGCTGCCGATGGTTGTCACCGTTGTCTGGCTCTCCCTGCCACTGATTGCCGAATCCTACAAAATCAGCGAAATGTCATCCAATGCCGGCGGCCTGATCCGCTGGCCGGTAAAAGTTCTGCTGCCGATCGGCTTCACGCTGCTCGCACTGCAAGGCATCTCCGAACTGATCAAGCGTCTCGGTTTCCTGACCGGCGCATGCGATGACCCCAACGCCAAGCCCAAAGGCCCGACGCCTGAAGAAGAACTGGCCGCCGCCATCGCTGCCGCCAAAGCCAAGGAGGCAAAATAATGGCTGAATTTATCATCGCCAACATGGCGCCGCTCATGTTCGGCGCCCTGGTTGTCTTCCTGCTCTTCGGCTACCCGGTTGCTTTCGCACTGGCCGCCAACGGCATCGTCTTTGGGCTGATCGGCATTGAACTCGGCCTGCTCACCCCGGCGCTCTTCCAGGCACTGCCGGAACGCATCTTTGGCATCATGGCCAACGACACGCTGCTCGCCATCCCCTTCTTTACCTTCATGGGGCTGGTGCTGGAGCGATCCGGCATGGCGGAAGACTTGCTCGATACCATCGGCCAACTGTTCGGCCCGATGCGTGGCGGCCTGGCTTATGCCGTCATCTTCGTCGGCGCCCTGCTCGCTGCAACCACCGGCGTCGTCGCCGCCTCCGTCATCTCGATGGGTCTGATCTCGCTGCCCATCATGTTGCGCTACGGCTACGACAAGCGACTTGCCTCCGGCGTCATTGCAGCATCAGGCACGTTAGCCCAGATCATCCCGCCTTCACTGGTTCTGATCATCATGGCCGACCAACTTGGCCGTTCAGTCGGCGACATGTACGAGGGTGCAATTATCCCCGGCATGATCCTGACCAGCATGTACGTCGGCTACGTGGTGATTCTCAGCATCATCAAGCCTAGCCACTGCCCGGCCCTGCCGCCAGAGGCGCGTACCCTGCGCGGCTTCAAGCTTGGCATGCGCGTCATTACAACGATGGTGCCGCCGCTGCTGCTGATTTTTCTGGTCCTCGGCACCATCTTTCTCGGCATTGCGACCCCGACCGAAGGCGGCGCGATGGGCGCGGCCGGCGCCTTGCTCCTGGCCCTTGGCCGCAAGCGGCTCTCGTTCAAGCTGCTCAAGCAGGCGATGGAAACCACCGGCAAGCTGTCCTCCTTCGTTATCTTCATTCTGGTCGGTTCAACGGTATTCGGTCTGATCTTCCGCGCCGTCAATGGCGACCTGTGGGTTGAACATCTGCTGCTTGGCTTGCCGGGTGGCCAGGTCGGCTTCCTGATCGTGGTCAATATTCTGGTCTTCGTCCTTGCCTTCTTCCTCGACTTCTTCGAACTGTCCTTCATCATCGTGCCGCTGCTTGCACCGGTGGCAGACAAGCTGGGCATCGATCTGGTCTGGTTCGGCGTCCTGCTCGCAGTCAATATGCAGACTTCGTTCATGCACCCGCCGTTTGGCTTCGCGCTGTTCTACCTGCGCTCAGTGGCACCGCCTTCGATCAAAACCACAGACATTTACTGGGGTGCCATTCCCTTCGTCTGCATCCAGATCATCATGGTGGCGATCATCATCATCTTCCCGGGCGTGGTCAGCTACGGCGATGATGCGCAACGAGCCCAGGCCCAGATGGAACGCGACGGCACCGCACCGCCGCCGGTCGATCTTGATACCCTGATGCAACAACAGGGTGGCGAGGCTGCTGAAACCGGCAAAAAAGAAAGCGAAAGCGACGCTGCAGCCCAGATGCTGAAGGATCTGCAGAGCGATAAAAAATAATCGGAAGCAAGCTTCCATGACGCGCAAGGCGGGGTTTCGACCCCGCCTTTTTTATGGATAGTTGCCCGCTATACCCAGCATGAGCAGAAAGCACTGGCATCCCGCGTTTGATCGCTGCAAAATGAAATTGCATACAGGTTTGCTGCACGGCGAACCTGCCGCCAGAACCATCTTTGAAGGGAGCACATCATGACCATGGATATTGGTATCAGCAAAAAGGATAGGGAAAAAATCGCTGAAGGGCTGTCTCACCTGTTGGCAGACTCCTACACGCTCTACCTGAAAACCCATAACTTTCACTGGAACGTCACCGGCCCGATGTTCAACACGCTGCACGTGATGTTCATGGATCAATACACGGAATTGTGGAACGCGCTTGATCTGATCGCAGAGCGCATTCGCGCCCTGGGTTTCCCCGCCCCCGGCACTTACCGCGAATTTGTCAAACTGACGGTCATCAAGGAAAGCGAAGGCGTGCCGAGCGCCACGGAAATGCTCAAGCAGTTACTCGCCGGGCAGGAAGCCGTGACCAAAACCGCACGCAGCATTCTGCCGATCGTGGGCAAAGTCAGCGACGAGCCGACCGCCGATCTGCTTACTCAGCGCATGCAGGTCCATGAAAAAAATGCCTGGATGTTGCGCAGCATGCTCGACGCCTGACTCACAAAATCAGCCCATAAAAAAACCGCGAAATTCGCGGTTTTTTTGGGTTGACCGTAGCAGTCCTATTTGTGGGATTGCGAGAACGTGTCCATCCGGTTTTCGGCAAGACTGAACCAGGCATTCTGGGTTTTTCGATACTTGTCGTACTCGGTGAAAATTTTCTTGAACGCCGGGTTCTTGCCGGACTCATCTGCATACAATTCCTGAGCCGCCTTGTACGCAGCCTCAAGCACATCCTTGGGATAAGCCTGCAACTTGACACCGGCCTGCAACAGCTTGGAGAGTGCGGCCGGGTTCTTGTGATCGTATTCAGCCAACATCGTTACATTGGCCTCGTAGGCAGCGGCCTGGAATGCTTCCTGATACTCCTTGGGCAGTTTGTCCCATTCCTTCTTATTGACGAAGAAATGGATGACCGGACCCGGCTCCCACCAACCTGGATAATAATAATTCTTGGCAACCTTGTAGAAGCCGAGTTTTTCGTCGTCGTACGGACCGACCCACTCAGCCCCGTCGATCGTGCCCTTTTCCAGCGCCGGATAAATGTCGCCACCGGCAATCTGCTGCGGCACCGCGCCGAGCGCTGAGAACACATTGCCACCCAGACCGGCGATACGGATCTTCAGACCTTTGACGTCAGCCAGTGATTTAATCTCGTTACGGAACCAGCCACCCATCTGAACGCCTGTGTTACCACCGGCGAAGGAAAGAACGTTGTAGTTGCCATAAAACTCGTCGAGCAACTTTTGCCCGCCACCGTAGTAGATCCAGGCATTTATTTGCCGGGCGTTCATGCCGAACGGGATGGAAGTACCAAAACCGAAGGTCTTGTCCTTGCCGACGTAGTAGTAGGAACAGGTATGGCAGACCTCAACCGTGCCTTGCTGCACGGCATCCAGCGCCTGCAGGCCGGGGACGATTTCACCGCCGGGGAAAACGCGAATATCGAACTTGCCACCGGTCATCGCACGCAAACGGTTGGCCAGGACGTCAGCACCGCCGTAAATGGTATCCAGACTCTTGGGGAAGCTGGAGGTCAGACGCCATTTGACCTCCGGCAATGAACCTTTAACTGCCGGGGGACCGGTGAAAACGGGAGCAGCAGTTGATGCGGGGGCAGGGGCGGGAACGGGAGCTGCTGTCTTGGGCTCTTCTTTCTTTCCACAAGCGGCCAAACCGACAACCGTTGCACCCACTGCTGCCTTGGTTAGAAAATCACGACGTTGCATTTTGTCTCCTTATAAGTATTTACCAGCCCAGCAAACTGGCTAAACCGATTCTTTACCAATTTACTTGTTTTGACTAGAGGCCAATTAAAAACGAGGCAAATTAAAAACATCACAATGACAATACCCGCTAGCCGGTAAATGCAGAAACGAAACCGTGGCAAAACGAAAAAAGGGCTCAAACCACACCTCGCGATGCGCTTGAGCCCTTACCCTGTCTCGGCCTGGTATCCGGGCCTATTCAGGCCGGGATTGACTAGCGGTGAGCCTGATTGAAGACGTCCATCGGCATTTCAGCAACGGCGAACCAGGCACGCTGCGTTTTTGCATACTTGGTGTAAGAATCGTAAACCTTCTTGAAGGCCGGATTTTTTGCCGACTCGTCAGCAAAAATCTTTTGCGCCGCCGTGTAAGACGCATCCATGATTTCTTTTGAGAAAGGCTTCAGTTTGACGCCATTCTGCAAAAGTTTGCCCAGTGCGGTCGGGTTCTTGTGGTCGTACTCAGCCGTCATGGTGACGTTGGCTTCCGCTGCGGCCACCTTGAATGCTGCCTGATACTCCTTGGGCAGCTTGTCCCACTCTTTTTTGTTCACGAAGAACTGCAGGCAGGTTGATGGCTCCCACCAGCCCGGACCGTAGTAATGCTTGGCAACCTTGTAGAAGCCGAGCTTTTCGTCGTCGTAAGGCCCGATCCACTCGGCAGCGTCAATCGTGCCTTTTTCCAGCGAGGGATAAATATCACCGGCAGCAATTTGCTGCGGCACGACGCCCAGCTCTGACAACACCGCGCCGCCAAGGCCGCCAATACGCATCTTGATGCCCTTGAGATCGGCCACCGTATTGACTTCCTTGCGCCACCAGCCGCCCATTTGGGTGCCACTGTTGCCACCGGGGAAGGAAATGAAGTTGTAGCCGGCGTAGAACTCGTCCAGCAACTGCTGGCCGCCACCGTAGTACATCCAGGCATTGGTCTGACGGGCGTTCATGCCGAACGGGAGGGTGGTGCCGAAGGCGAAGGTGCGGTCTTTACCGACGTAGTAGTAAGAGGCTGTATGGCAGCATTCGACGGTCGCCTGCTGCACGGCATCCATCGCTTGCAGGCCGGGGACGATTTCACCGGCAGGGAAAACGCGGATATCAAACTTGCCACCCGTCAGTTCGCGCAAGCGATCAGCCAGTTGCTCGGCACCACCATAGATGGTGTCCAGGCTCTTCGGGAAGCTGGAAGTCAGGCGCCATTTAACCTCTGGCAATGAACCACCACTAGCGACCGGTGCGCTAGGAGCGGTTGTCACCGGCGCTGAAGCCGGTGCCGCTGCTGGCTTAGGCTCATCTTTCTTCCCACAAGCAGCCAAACCTACAACAGTAGCACCGACTGCTGCTTTGGTTAAAAAATCACGACGTTGCATATTGTCTCCACTTTGTAATAGACGATTGAGGATTGGGTGAATCAACATTCATTCTAAGCAGCGTCAAAACTTTGACGAGTGGTGGAAACCCTAAGTTTTGTTGTTTTACCCGCCTAAAAATGAAGAAATCTGGAGAAAAGTCGGGCTTTTTCTACTCGCCAGCCACCGTCATCCGATCAATCAGGATTGAGCCGGTCTGCTTCGAACCGCGCACTTGCACATCGCGCCCGACGGCAACGATACCGGCCAGCATGGTTTTAAGATTGCCCGCAATGGTGATTTCTTCGACCGGATAGGCAATCTTGCCATTTTCCACCCAAAAGCCGGCGGCGCCGCGTGAATAATCGCCAGTTACATAATTGACGCCTTGGCCGAGCAACTCGGTCACCAGCAGGCCGCGGTTCATTTTGGCCAGCAGGCCGGCGAAATTATCTTCGCCCGGCTGGAGAATCAGGTTGTGGCTGCCGCCGGCATTGCCGGTCGTCTGCATGCCCAACTTGCGTGCCGTGTAAGTACTAAGGAAGTAGCCCTGCAGAATGCCATCAGTGACCACTTCACGGTCACTTGTGGCGACGCCGTCACTATCGAAGGAGGAGCTACCGAGGCCGCATCTGATATGCGGCCGCTCACTGAGCTGGACGAATTCAGGCATCACCCGCTTGCCGAGATGGTCAAGCAGGAAAGAGGATTTTCGGTAAAGCGCCCCGCCGCTGACGGCATGGACCAGACTGCCAATCAGGCCGGCGGCCAACGGCGCTTCAAACAGCACCGGAAATTCGCCGGTCTTGACCTTGCGCCCACCGAGCCGGGCCACCGCCCGCTCAGCCGCAGTCCGGCCAACAAAACCTGCATCGTCAAGCAAACCGGCATTGCGATGCGTCGTGTACCAGTCGTCGCGTTGCATTGCATCCTGTTCACCGGCAATCACCGAGCAGGAAATGTAATGACGCGAGGTCGGATAGCCGCCCATGAAGCCAAGGCTGTTGGCGGACACAAATTGCGCCTGTTGCGTGGACACCGACGCGCCCTCTGAATTGCTGATCTTTGGACTCGCGTCAAAAGCCGCCTGTTCGCAACGACGAGCGGTTTCGATGGCGTCTTCCACGGTCAACGCCCAGGGATGATACAAATCGAGATCCGGGCAATTTTTGGCCATCAAGGCGGCATCAGCCAGACCGGCACAATCATCCTCAGCCGTGAAGCGGGCAATATTGAGGGCGGCTTCGACCGTTTCGCGCAACGCCTGCGCCGAAAAGTCGGAAGTACTGGCGTAACCCTTGCGCTGACCGGAATAGACGGTGATGCCGACGCCCTTGTCGCGATTGAATTCGATCGTTTCAACCTCGTTGCAACGGACGCCAACCGACTGACCAAAACCCTCGGAGGCATCGACCTCGCAAGCCGTGGCGCCTTTTTCACGGGCATGTTTCAGCACATCTTCGGCAAGTTGCTGCAGGGTGGCGAAGGGATAGGAAAAAGCGGCAGTTTCGGGCATGGAGGGGGCGTCGATTCGGGAAAGTCGCTATCATAGCAGCCCAACATTGCCAGCTCTCGAACACGCCCCATGCTAGAAGAAGATTTCACCGAAGGTAACGAACGCCCCTCCAAGACCAAGATGAAGGAGGCGATGCACGAGTTGCAGGATCTCGGCGCCGAATTGGTCGATCTTTCGGTTGGCCAGTTAAAACGCGTCAATCTGCCCGAGGATCTGCTCGCCGCGGTGCGCGAATGCCAGAAAATCAACTCGCACGGCGCGCGCCGCCGGCAAATAATGTACATCGGCAAAATGCTGCGCAATGTCGACGAAGAGCCGATTCGTGCCGGTCTGGCGCTGATTCGTGGCGACTCGGCGGCCGAAAATGCCCGCCTGCACCGCCTGGAGCGAATGCGAACCCGCCTGCTCGAAGATGAAGCGGTGCTTTCTGAAATCGCCGCCACCTGGCCCGGCGTCGATCTGCAACACCTCCGTCAGCTGCGCCGCAATGCCGTCAAGGAACAAGAAGGCAACAAGCCGCCCAAGAACTTCCGGGCGCTTTTCCAGGTGCTGCAGGATCTCGACAAAAATGGCGTGCCGAATGATGACGAGTGATACGTTGGTCATCGGCTTGGTCTCGATCAGCGACCGCGCCTCAACCGGTGTTTATGAAGACAAAGGCATCCCTGCCCTGCAGGAATGGTTAGCCAGCGCGCTGACCACGCCCTGGCGGGTGGAAACGCGGCTGATCGCCGACGACCAGCCGACCATTGAAAATACGCTGATTGAGCTGGTTGACCGCAGCAATTGCCATCTGGTGCTGACGACGGGCGGCACCGGCCCGGCGCTGCGCGATGTCACCCCGGAAGCAACGCTGGCGATCGCTGACAAGGAGATGCCCGGCTTCGGCGAGGAAATGCGCCGGATCAGCCTGAACTTTGTGCCGACGGCGATTCTTTCGCGCCAGGTTGCAGTCATCCGCAAACAGGCGCTGATCATCAACCTGCCCGGTCAGCCAAAGTCGATCAAGGAAACGCTGGAAGGCGTCCGCGATGCTGAAGGCAAGGTCAGCCATGTCGGCATTTTCGCCGCCGTGCCGTATTGCATCGATTTGATTGGCGGGCCTTACGCCGAGACCAATGAGGCGGTGATCAAGGCGTTCCGCCCGAAATCGGCCATCCGCGCCCAGTAAATTGACGCGGATTGGTTTTCAGCCAATCGTTGAAAGCCGGTAACGCGCCAGCTCAAAATCGCTGTTCTGCTCTACCAGCGCCACCGGCGTCAATATCTGGCGCTGGCCATCCTGGGCGTATTCCAAGCTCTCACGCAGATCAAACGAAGCCAGCGGTAGCACAACCCGCGCCTCGCCCGGCGCATTGCCATCCAGAATCATTAGCGCCGGCGTGCCGGCCACCGAGGCGTAGCTCGACGCCGTTCGCACTTTCAATTCAACTGAAGTTACCTGACGCGCCAGCGCCTCAATACCGACCCGAGCCTCGTTGTCGCCGACCCGGTGGTAACGCCGCACCATGCCAAGCAACCAGTTCTCACCGCCCTCGGGCTGCATGGCGATCAAGGCACCGACTTTCAGCCATTCGCCGGGAATGTTGCTGAGGACGACCCCGAAGCCACCCCGGCTGACGTTCTCAACCACCCAGCTTTCCATCTGCAAACCGGCCGGCCGCCCGCCGAACTCGCCGGAAAAAGCCACGAAGGCGTTGACCAGCCCATTGAGTACCGACATCCGGTGCTTGACCCGATGCCGATCATGCTTGCGCTGCGGCGGAATAGGCGCCAGATACGCCGCAAGGTGGCGAACCACCGGGATCATCGTTTTGGCGTAATACTGCCCACCGAGATTGATCTCCGGCGGCACGTCCCCAGTCTGCTCCAGCACATTGAGCAAGGCCAGAATCTGCGCATGCGCAGCACCTGGTTTGAAAAACCGTTGGCTCGGCTGCAGTGTTTGCGGCATGCGAGCCAGCCTCAGTGGCGGCTGATCCACTGCCAGATCAACCCAATAAACACTGTCTCGCTCGGCCTCTTGGGTGAACCAAAAATGCGGCAAAAAATGTTCAACCAGGCGCTCGGCAAGCTCGATCTCCAAGGGCAGCAAACTATCCAGCGACGCTGCCTGAAATACCACGGCCCGCTGAAACTCTTGCCAGGCCGAGGTCAATCGGGCTTGGGCACCCAGCGCTACTGACTTTTGCGCGATGCCCGCCGCCTCGGCAACCAGCAGGGCGTGCCCCATTTGCCGCCAGAGTTCGTTGGCGGTTGGGCCGTAATGGAATTGCTCCCATTTGATAATTGCCCCGTAAGCGCCAATCAGACGAGCACACAGCGCCGGCAACACGGCCTTGAGACCCTCGGCTGCCTTGCTTTTTTCACCAACCGCGGCCAAACAGCGCTCGTAGGTGCCAGCCAGCAGCTTCCAGAAACCAAAGTTGATTGACCACAAACGTTTCTCATCGGCTCGCGTCAACCGGGGCGTCAGCAAGTAATCACGCGAAAGCCGTTTCAAATGCGGCTGGGCAGCCTCCTCCAGTTGTCGCGCCACCTCATAGATCCGGTCCGGCGCAAACTCCTGGGTGGCCTGCAGGGACTCAAACCAGCCCGCAATTTCATCCAGCGCCCGAAAAGCATTGTCCCGCGGCAACTCATCGAGAATTCGCTTCAACTCACGCGCATCAGCCAGTGGGTGAAGATCTTTCTGCCCGAAAACACCGCCCAAGCTTCCCAGTTTATTGAGCATTCACTCCCTTTCGGCTAACGCCTAACCATTTTTGAGCGCCTAGTTTAGCGGCTCGCTGTACGATCAAGTGTGATCCAGTAACGCTCAGCGCAACAAAATCCGCCGATTTTTCCTGCTGGCCGGCAGCAGCTTTTGAACCGTGGGAATCGCGTGGCGTTAAAATTCAGGCCCCTAACTGGTGAGCCACTTACGTCCATGCAGCAATACCTCGATTTGATGCGCCATGTGCTGAAAAACGGTCACGATAAAGCCGACCGTACTGGCACCGGCACCCGCTCCGTCTTCGGCTGGCAAATGCGCTTCGATCTCGCCGACGGGTTTCCGATGGTGACGACTAAAAAGCTGCACCTGAAATCGATTGTCCATGAACTGCTCTGGTTTCTGCAGGGCGACACCAACATCCGCTATTTGCAGGAAAACGGCGTCCGTATCTGGGATGAATGGGCCGATGAAAATGGCGACCTTGGCCCGGTTTACGGCAAGCAATGGCGCCGCTGGGAAACGCCGGATGGCCGCCTGATCGACCAAATCAGCCAACTCGTGCACAGCCTGAAGCACAACCCGGATTCGCGCCGCCATATCGTTTCGGCCTGGAACCCGGGTGATGTCGACAGCATGGCGCTTCCGCCCTGCCACTGCCTGTTCCAGTTCTACGTCGCCAACGGCAAGCTTTCCTGCCAGCTCTACCAGCGCAGCGCCGACATCTTTCTGGGCGTGCCTTTCAACGTCGCCTCCTATGCCCTGCTGACGCTGATGCTGGCGCAGGTCTGCGGCTATGCGCCGGGTGAATTTGTGCACACCTTCGGCGATGCACATATTTACTCGAACCATTTCGAGCAGGCTGAGTTACAACTATCTCGCCAGCCGCGCCCCTTGCCGACGATGTGGATCAACCCCGAGGTCCAGGACATTTTTGCTTTCCGCTTCGAGGATTTCCGTCTCGACGGCTACGACCCGCAAGCGCACATTGCCGCCAAGGTCGCGGTTTAAGTCGCGGGTTAAATCGTGATTCTCGGCGGCGATCTCGGCGGCACCAAAACCCTGTTGGCGCTTGCCGAGGTTGTCGATGGGCGCATCGAGATCATCCGCCAACAGCGTTTTTCCAGCACTGATTACGGCAGTTTTGACCACCTGCTTGACGAGTTTCTGGCTGACCGGCCGCTAGTCGCATCGGCCTGCTTCGGCGTCGCCGGCCCGACCGATGGCCAGACGGCGCAACTGACTTATCTGCCCTGGTCTCTTGCCGCCCAAGCCATCAGCCAGCGTTTCGGTATCGCCAAGGTAAGGCTGGCTAATGATTTCGCCGCCGCCGCGAACGGCCTTTCCGTCGTTGATCCGGCATTTATCCAGACGCTACATCCGGGACAACCGATTGAACACGCCCCTCGCGTCATTCTCGGCGCCGGCACCGGCCTCGGGGTTGCCGGTCTGATTTGGGAAAACGGCCGTTATCGCGTGATTCCTGGCGAAGGCGGCCATATCGGCTTTTCGCCCCAAACCACAGCGCAAGGTGAGCTCTGGCGCTGGCTCTTTGAACAAAACGGCCGCGTCACCACCGAGGATGTCGTCTCCGGCCCCGGCCTCACCCGGATTTATGCCTTTTTTGGCGGTCGACCGCAGCAACCTGAAGAAATCAGCCAGGCCGCGCTGGCCGGCACCGACCGACTGGCCGAGCAGGCCCTGCAACTTTGGCTGAGCTGCTATGGCGCTTTTGCCGGCGATCTTGCCTTGCACTGGCTGGCCCGTGGCGGCGTCTATCTGGCCGGCGGCATAGCCGCCAAATTACTGCCGCAAATCGATAATTCACCGCTGGTTACGGCCTTTCTCAACAAGCGCGAACATGCGGCGCTTGTGAAAAACATGCCAATTTACCGGTTGACCGCAGAAGACCTTGGCCTGCGGGGAGCACTGGCGCTGGCGGCGGAGTAATCGGAAACTGCCGGGGCGCCCAGCCTCAGCAATCGATCTGCTGCTCCTCAAGAAAAGCGGCCGCATATTGGCGATAGACCTCGCTCTGGACAAAAACAGCATACAAATCCGGATCGATATGGCCGTTGTTTTTGAACGCTTCCAGAATACTTAAAGCCTGCGATAGCTTCATGCCATCTTTGTAGGGCCGGTCTTTTGCCGTCAGCGCCTCAAACACATCGGCAATCCCCATCATGCGCGCCTGCCAGCTCATTTCTCCACGTTTGAGACCTTTCGGGTAACCCGTCCCGTCCATGCGCTCATGGTGGCCCCCGGCATATTCGGTGACATGCCGCAAATGTCCGGGCCACGGCAAGGCCTCAAGCATGTTGATCGTTGCGACGATGTGGTGATTGATCGTTTCACGTTCGGCCTTGGTCAGCGTGCCAGAAGTAATCGTCAGATTTTCCAGCTCGTCGGCACTGAGAAAAGGCGCCTCCGCGCCAGCCACGTTCCGCCAGCGGTAATGGCTGGCGATGCGTCTGATCCGGGCAATATCTTCATCGTGCATCTGCTCGGCGCCATGATTGACCTGCCGGATAAAAGCTCGGTCAGCGTCGCATTGCCGGCAAAAATCCTGATAAACCTTTTGCGCCTCAGGCAGGCTTTGGCCCTCGGCGATGGCCCGCCATTGCCGCACCTCGGCATCACGCTTCAGCACCTCAAAGCGGGTATCGATCAGATTGATCCGATCAAAAATAGTCTGCAGCTTGGTGGCTTTATCGACAACATGCACCGGCGTCGTCACCTTGCCGCAATCATGAAGCAGCGCGGCGATTCTTAATTCATAACGATCCTGATCAGTCAGCGCAAAGTCGGCAAGCGGTCCTTCACGGCTTGTATTGGCCGCCTCGGCCAACATCATGGTGAGCGCCGGGACGCGCTGGCAATGAGCGCCGGTATAAGGCGATTTATCGTCAATGGCCAGGTTGATCAGCTTGATGAAAGACTCGAACAGAACCTCAAGCTGATGTACCAGTTGGCGGTTGCTCAACGCAATCGCCGCCTGCGAGGCGAGCGACTCAGCGAGGCGCTGGTCCGCCTTGGAGAACTCGACGACGCACCCCGATTCGGGATGGAGCGCATTGATCAGTTGCAGCACGCCAATGATTTCGTTCTCGTGGTTTTTCATCGGCACGGTCAGAAAAGACTGGGAACGATAGCCGGTACGCTCATCGAAATGCCGCGTCCCGGAAAAATCAAAACCTTCGGCAACGTAGGCGTCAGCGATGTTGACGGTGTGGCCGGTCAGCGCGGCATAGGCCGCCACCATGCTGTTGTTGGGTGCGTGGTCTTTCTGGTACAGGGGCAAGTCGGGAAACTTGCCGGAGGTTGGCTGGCGGCTCGAACCGCCAAACGCCAGATGCAGCGAATCGGTCCGAACGATCTCGAAAAGCAGGTGCTGCTTGTCTTGGGAGAGCCGGTAAAGCGTCCCCCCGTCCGCTCGCGTAATGGTTTTGGCAGCGAGCAGGATTTTCTCCAGCAACAAATTCAGGTCGCGCTCGTTGGAGAGCGAGGCCCCAATATCGTTTAACTGTTCAAGCCGCTGGAAAAGATCGTCAAGCGTTTCCATCGGGCAACCTGTCGAGTGGTGACAGTCGATTGAAGGGATGCTTGCCTGGCTGCATTTAGAACTCGAAGATCTGGCTGTTTTGCAACATCACGGGCTTGAACTCGCCAAGGCAGCGCTCGATTTCTTCCATGGTTAACTCGATCTGCCCAGGCTTCAGATGGGTAATGTAAATAGCGCATTGACGCTCAAGCTTTTGTAACTCTGTGGCTAGCAAGGCAGGGCAAAGGTGCTTGGAGCGCATGGCCAAATCCTGTTCGCGATTGGAAAACGCGCATTCGATGATCAGGTATTTCAGGTTGGCGATCTGATTGACCGCCTGCCAGAAGGCATCACAAATCCCCGTGTCGCCGGAAAAAACCAGGCTGGCAGCACCGGAATCGAGACAGTAGCCGACTGCGGGGACGGTATGTTCAACCGGCAGCGCCGTGATATTGCGGCCGTTGAGACTGATCGTTTGACCCAATTCGATCGGCTGATAACGCATAAACGGCTGGCCCGCACTGGGCAAGGTGGAAAAATCCGGCCAGATGGCGTCGTTAAAAATATGCTGGCGCAGGTTTGAAAGGACAGCTTCAGTCCCATAAACCACCAGCGACTGGCTTCGGCGGTCGGCCACTGAGTCAATCATCAGTGGTAGCGAGACAATGTGGTCAAGGTGGGCATGCGTCAGGAAAACATGATCGATTGAGGCCAGTTCTCCAATCGACAAATCAGCCGCAGCGGTGCCTGCATCAATCAGAATATCGTGGTCAAGCAGGAACGAAGTGGTACGCAAATGCCGGCCACCAATACCACCGCTACAACCGAGGATACGTAGTTTCATGCTTATTTAGTCTGATAAGTAGTGACACCATTCCATAACGAATTTGGCGGTTCTTCCCGCTGAGCGACGATATGTTCGGCATAAAGCGCATACAAACGACACCCCGGCGCGCGCTGTTGCAGATTGTATATCTGCAAACCGGCCAACTCCCACTCCCGGGCGCGATAAAGCTGCAAGGCATGATGCCATAGCGCTAGCTCATCAAGCGTTGCCGCAGACAACTCGGCGCTCAGGCCCAGCGGCTCAAAGATCGATACCGGCTCATCCTTGCCTTTGACCTTGACCCGATCAAGCTCCCGAAAGCTAATGTCGCTGATCCGCGCCCGGGTCGCTTCGCCGACAACAATCCCGACGCCATACACCTTGGTAATACCTTCCAGGCGCGAGGCGAGATTAACGGCGTCGCCCATCACGGTGTAGGCCTTGCGCACCGGTGATCCCATATCGCCGACGGTCATCATCCCGGTGTTGATACCGATACCGATCTCCAGTGCCGGCCAGCCCCGTGCGCGAAAGGGCTCAGCCTGCGCCGCCAGGGCTTTTTGCATGCTTAACGCGGTCAACACGGCGTGACGGGCATTTTCCGGGTCGCTCAGTGGTGCACCCCAAAATGCCATGATGGCGTCGCCGATATATTTGTCGAGGGTGCCCCGGTTGGCGCGGATGACATCGGTCATCACCCCGAGATAGACATTGATCAAGCGCGTCAGGGTCTTCGGGTCCATCCCTTCCGAAAGCGCCGTAAAACCGCGGATGTCGGCAAAGAGCACCGTCAGCTCGGCATTGCGCCCTTCCATGCTGTAGCTTTCCGGATTTTTGGCCATTTCATCGACCAGTTCCGGCGGCACGTATTGTCCAAATAACTCGGCAAACTGACGCTTGCTGCGCGACTCGACAAAATAGCTCCAGGTCATATTCAGCCCGTAAAGCACGATCAGCAGAAAGATCGTCGCGGCCACCGGCATGACCAAATTGAACGAGTGCCAAAGCCATAAATTAAACGCCAGCACATTCGCCAAGCTCGCCATCGCCAGCAGCATTGCCCGGGTCGGTGAAAGCAGCGGCAAAAATGCCACCAGCAAGCCGCCAATGAGAATGAGCTGGAAAATTTCTGCCGCCGGCAAATAACCGGGCTGTCGCTTGATGTTGTTGTCGAGCATCCCAGCAATCAGGTTGGCATGCACCTCGACCCCAGGATAGGCGCCACCGACCGGCGTTGCCCGCAAATCCATCAAGCCCGGCGCCGTGGTTCCCACCAGAACAATACGACCAGCCAGTTGCTCGGCAGAGGCTCGGCCCTTGAGAACATCAACTGCAGAAATATAAACAAAGCTGCGCTCGACGCCGCGATAGGGAATCAGCGCCGCAACATGCTCATCAACCGGAATACGCACACTGCCCTGCGCTGCGATCAAATCAAGCCATTCGACACGTTGGCCCTTTTCGAGCGGGCCCGGCCGTAGCTCATCGGCCCCCAGCAAGGTGCGCAAGACCGCCAGCGAGAGCGCCTCGTAATACTCGCCATGAAACTCGACCAGCATTGGCACGCGACGGTAAACACCATCCGGCTCAACCAGCGGATTGAAATGCCCGCCGCCGGCTGCCGCCTGCTGAAATTTTGGCAAATTGCCGCCAAAACCGTCCCAGGAAACGAAGGAAACGGCTCGGCCGGCAAGAGCCTGCGCCGCCAAGGCTGGCGGCGGCAAAATTCCCGTTTGTTGCGTATTTTTACCGGAGAAATAAAAGCCCAAAACTACCGGTTGACCGCGCAAGGTATCGGCAAATAACTGGTCGAAATCAAGCTGCGGCCTCAGATCACGTAAGGTTCGCTGATACTCGGGATTGTCCTTGAGCTGCTGACGGCCAATCGCCTCCAGCACTTGCAGGCCGGAACTGGCATCCGGTTCGGCAAAAACGACATCAAAACCAACCACGGAAGCCTGATACTGATCAGTCAGGCGGCGCACCAATTCAGCCATGACATTGCGCCCCCAGGGCCAACGTCCGACTTCGCCCAGGCTCTTTTCGTCAATGTCGACAATGACGACGCGCTGATCGAGCGTTTCCGGCATCGTCAGGCGCAAGCGAGCATCGTAAAGGTAGGCTTCCAGCGCCGTCACGAAGGGAATTTGCCAGACCTGCCCGGCGTGGCCAAGCATCAGTACAACGCACAGTGCCCCAAGGAAGAAGCGGGCAAAATGCTTTTTCACAATCAATTTACTGAGCCGGAAAGGATCAATCCCATTTGACCATCAAATCAATCAAGCGCTTGCCGGTAAACTGGCTCAGCCTTTGAGGAAGAATTCCATCTTGATACCGGCAATTTCAATCACATCGTGATCGGTCAATGGGCGAGCCTGCGAATCGAGCATGACACCGTTGACGATCGGAAATTGCCGCCCTTCAACGTGCGTAATGAAATACCCATGCGGCCGGCGGGCAA
>Ga0209480_10001409_pt1 | contig 17647 bp, 16 predicted proteins | sample JI61114C2DNA_FD_187501 | JGI IMG/M metagenome (GOLD analysis project Ga0209480, IMG submission 187501) | Wastewater effluent complex algal communities from Wisconsin, to seasonally profile nutrient transformation and Carbon sequestration -... | ecosystem: Engineered > WWTP > Effluent > Algae... | reverse complement strand
AGCTGTTGCAGAACGCCCGCCGTGCCGGGGCGATGCGCATCGAGATCCATTACGACGCCACCACCCAAGTGTTGCGGGTGGAAGACGATGGCCGAGGCCTCGGCGACTTCCAAAAGCTCCTGAGCTTCCACGAGTCGGGTTGGGATGCGGCCACCAGTGCCGAGGAGCGCCCTTTCGGGGTGGGCTTCTCGAAGTGCCTGTATGCCGCCACGCGCTGCATCGTCGCCTCAAAGCATCAGCGAGTCGACATCGACACCGCGGCGGCGCTGGCCAAGGCGTCCATCGAGGTGGAGCCCATCACCAAAGCCGTTGCCGGCACCCGGATCGAGTTGCACGGCGTTGACCTGCCCGACCTGGGCAATCGCATCGAGAGCTTGTGCCTGGGTTTTCCGGTGGAGGTGCTATTCAATGGCACGCCGCTGACGCGGCGCTTCGCCGCCGCGAACTTGGCGACGATGGCCAGCCCGATGGGCACAGTCCACCTCACCGGCACGCGGGACGGCAAGTTCAGCTACAACACCATGGTCTTCCTGCAGGGCTTCTGCGTCATGAAGCCCAACTATTGCCCGTTCGACGAGGTCAATATCGTGCACCTGGATTCGCGCCAGTTCATGGCGCGCCTGCCGGATCGCGACAAGTTGATCGACGAGGACGTACAAAGAAAGCGCATCGATACCGAGTTGAAGGCCTGCTGGCGGCAGACGCTAGAGGTCGCCAAGGCCCAGCTTTCGCCCGAACGCTTCGTCGCAATCTATTACGCAGCGATGCGAGCTTGGGGACATTGGGATCTACTGAACGACCTCGACGTGCTGCCCGCCGAATTGTTCGATGAGATCGTCGACTATCCGATCCAGGACGACGACCGGAGCTATGTCCGGCAAGTTGCCGTAGCCCCTACCCGCCAAGCCGTCGAAAGCGGCGCGGTGACCCTGGTCTCCCTCGACTGGCTGGACGACGACAACGCGGCGCGCTGGATGCTCGCCCGGGCCAAGGGCTATCTGCTCTTCGATTGGATCGGCCTGAGCTCCGAGCACTGGGCATGGCGCCACGTGCGTTTCCTCGACCAGGAAACGGTGCGGGTCGAGGCGGTATCCGAACAAGTCCGCGTCCAATTGGAAGGACGCTGGGTGTGGCCCACGGTGATCCTGTGCGAGAGCGTGGTCCTGCGTAGCGGCAAGGATGTAGTCGAAATCGCCGACGCGGGTGTCTGCCACGGGGATGTCTTGTACATCCCGGCCGGCGAGACCTCCGGCGAACCGGTGCGGCAGGCCTCGTCCTTCATCGACGAAAACGACCAGTTCCTCGCTTCGGACCTGGACGCGGACCGCGACGCGCTGGCGGACCTCATCCGTCGCCTGCGTTCGGTCGATCCGGTGCAGACGCTGGACTCGCTGTTGCAGGAATTGCGGCTGGGCAGGTATCCCCTGCTGCACGGCAAGGCCTTCCAGGTCACCGTGGGGTTGGGTGCTGCGCCCGGCCATTCGGTGGCCTTGGTTGCCGAAGCGGGTTCTGCCAACACGGGAGCTGGCCATGCAGGATCGTGAGTACACAGCCCGCATCGAAGCGGTCAAGGTGCGTGCCCATGGCCGGTGGACGGAGATCATGGCCTGCCTGGGCGTGGATGAACGCATCCTCAAGCGACGCAACCTGCCTTGCCCGTTATGCGGTGGCACGGATCGGTTCCAGTACACCGACAAGTTCGGCGAGGGGAACTACCACTGCCGCCAATGCGGCCCGGGTGGCGGCTTCAAGTTGCTGCAAGCCGTCATGGGCGTGGACTTCAACACCGCGCTGCGTGACGTCGAGCGCTGCCTGGGGATGATGCCGGTGACGGCACCGCCCCGCAGCGGCGAGCCTTCGGCCGAGCGCATGAAGAAGCTGGCCCAGCGCATCTGGAACGAGGCAAAAGCGGTAACGGTTGGCGACGAAGTCGATCGCTACTTGAGCGGACGGGGTCTCGCCCTGCCGGTGTACCCGAAGGTGCTGCGCTTCCACCCTGCCCTCGGCTATTACCAGAAGGAAGCCGCCGGCAAGTCACGCAAGGTGGCTGAATATCCGGCGATGCTCGCCTGCATTCAGGGTGCCGACGGCCACGCCGTGACGCTACACCGCACCTATCTTCGGGACGGCGGCAAGCTCGCGGCGCTCGATGCGAAAAAGGTGCTCTCGGCCGGGATCAACGGCGCCGCGGTCCGCTTGTTCGATGCGACCGAGGAACTGGCGATCAGCGAAGGTATCGAGACCGGCATCGCCTTGCATCTGGCGACCGGAAAACCGGTCTGGGCCGGCCTCAACGCCGGCAATCTGGAGAAGCTGTGGCTGCCGGACACGGTGCGCAAGGTCTGCATCTATGCCGACAACGATGCCGATGGCGACTTCGCCGGCCAGGCCTTTGCGTTCGCCCTGGCGCGCCGATTGAAGCGGGACGAGAAAAATAGCGGTCGGCGGCAGGTGCGGGTGTTCCTGCCCAAGCATGCCGGCACCGATTGGGCCGACGTCTGGCGCCAACGCCTTGAAGCCCAGGCGCCGCGTGCGGCATGAATGTTTGATGAGGGGTGCGGCCGGTTGGCTGCACCCGCCTTTTCAGCGGCACTGCATCGGGCGGTGACGGTGAAAAGGCCCCTTTGTTTGCCCCACTGGTAGTTGTCACGCCAGGCGGCGCCCCACGGCGCCGCGAAGACAGCCCTGGAGTTCCGGCGCGATTTCTCGCGCCCTTTCTGGACCGGCGACCGCCGGTCCGTCATCGACCCTGGCGGGGATGCGCTTACCCCGAAGGGTGATGCCGTCTCCGCTTTTCTTTTCCGACAAGGAGATTGCTATGAAAAACGGACGTTCTCTCGTCAGCCTGGCCCAGGAACTGGAGCGCCAGCTGCATTCGAAGAAGGACTTGATCGTACCCTCGACGCTGGTGCGTCATGCCACCGACGAGTTGGGAAGCACTCGACTCATCATCGAGGAAGGCGGCAGCCCGGTGCACTACGGCCTCACGCCCTTGGCGCGTCGCCAGTTGGCGGACAAACTGAAGATCCCGTATGCCTACTTCGAGCGCATGCGCGAAGACCAGCCGGCCCTGCTTGATCGCAATGTGAACATCTGGCTGCAGAGCGAGGAAGAGCGGCGCATGCTGCGCACCCTGGATGGTCAGGTGCGTGCCGTGTTGTCGGATCGCTATCGCCGCCTGGACAACTTCGACCTGGCCGAGAGCGTGCTGCCCATCCTGCAGCAACTGCCCGAGGTACGCTTCGAGTCGGTCGAACTGACCGAGACGAAGATGTACCTGAAATGCATCACGCCACGCCTCAACTACGAGATGGCGCCCGGCGATGTGGTTCAGGCCGGGGTCGTGATCTCGAACTCGGAGGTCGGCCAGGGCACGCTGTCGGTGCAGCCGCTGTTGTTCCGGCTGGTGTGCAGCAATGGCTTGATCGCTGCCGACCGCTCGCTGCGCAAGACCCACGTGGGACGCGCGCTGGGCACAGAGGATGAACGCATCCAGGTGTACCAGGACGACACCTTGCGCGCCGACGACAAGGCCTTCTTCCTGAAGGTGCGCGACGTCGTGCAGGCGGCGGTGTCGGAAGCGACCTTCCGCCAGACGGCGCAGAAGATGCAGAAGACGCTCAACATCCCGCTGGTGGGTGACCCGGTGAAGACGGTCGAGGTGCTGGCCCAGCGCTACACGCTGAACGAAACCGAGCGCGCCGGCGTGCTGCGCCATCTGATCGCTGAAGGCCAGTTGTCCGGCTATGGGCTGGTCAATGCGGTCACGCATTACAGCCAGGAGGTCGAGGACTACGACCGCGCGACGGAGTTTGAAGCACTGGGCGGCCGGCTGATCGACTTGCCGGCCCATGAGTGGAAAGGCTTGGCGGAAGCGGCCTGATCCAGAAAATCGCTGAAAGCCGGCCGGGGTATCTGCCCCGGCCCGGCCTTCAGCCATTCCAATACCGTAATGCCGAGGCTCGCCACCCCGGCATCAGATCGAGCGGCAGCGCCCCCTCCAGCAGCCCCTCAGCGGCGCAGCAGGCCGGCGATCGCGCTGAGTAGCTGCGTCGGCTTCGCCGCCGCTCTTGGTCTGATCCGATGGAATCATCGACCCTCTAACTATGCCATTTCGATATGCCGAACAATCATCCCTGCGGCGGCTATTCCCCAAGCAGCAGCTTCTGGCGGGCCTTGCGTGTGGCAAACGAATCGCCCTCAAGATTTTTGAACGAATGTCTTTGCCATAACACAATACCAATAACTATGCTGATTTTTTGTTGCCGTAACCCAACCATCATGACGGGTCGCCCATAAAACTTTCCGCCTTCGATGCTAAGACACCCGTTTCAACAGGACCAACTGGAGAACAGAACCATGAGTCGCGTGATGCTTACCGATGTCGAATGGATCAACCTGAATGTGCTGGTCGTCATCCGTGCCGGGCTCCAGTATGACCTCGCTTCGACCTGCTGCAGGTACGGGCTGGATACGGTGCAAGCCAACCATCTTCGAGAACTTAGCCTCGACGAGTTGTGGTCCTTGGTGATCCACGTCGGCGACACGACTCTGTTCCCACCACGCGCCGACCTGGTGACATTGCTGAGCACGCCGCGAGCGTTGGCGGGTCCCATGGCGCTCGTCCATCCGCCCATGTCGATGGCAGGCCGGCGGTAGGAACCACTACCCATGCCGACCCGTGGCGACCGGCACCTGCGCGCCGTGCAACTGGCGAAGCAGTTGGCGGCGCTCGGCGCCCGCCTGAAGACGATCCACCTGATCACCGGCATCCCGCCGCGCCAGGTGCAGAGTCTCTTCTTCCCCGATGCCCACGCCATCCCGCGCGGACGCGCCCCCGATTCGGCCGAGTGGTACCACGGCGCCAACCTCATCCTGCGTACCGACGCCTGCCTCATTGGCGCGAGATACCGTCAGTTGCGCACCCAAGGGCTTACGGCCGGCGAAGCCCTCGTCTTCGCCTACCGCGCCTACCAAGCCGCCACGCTGCCACCATGCCGCATCAGCCTGGATCGGGCCTTCAACCTTGTCTCCTATATCGACGGCATCTGGCTAGCCAGCGCACCGACGCTGTCCGTGCTGACCTGCCCTGGGTGCGGCTGCGAGTTCATTGCTGCGGTCGGCACCGTGGCGAACCGCGGTGAAGCTTGCCCGTTCTGCAAGCTGCTCGAACGCTTTCACCTGGATCATCGCATCCAAGCGTCTTACCCGGCTCGCCCTGCCCTCTGCATGACCGAACGCCAACTGGGCATGCTGGCGCTGCTTCAGAAACTCAGCCCCGAGGCCGAAGGCGATAGCCCCTCGGAATAGGTCGCGTTTCGGCGCGACAGGCGAGATAGCTGGCCGAAGAATGGCCACTTCGCACTCTTTCCGTTACCGCTGTGCCGCCATGGCCGCCACACCAACGTCCGCAACTTCTTACCCCGCCTCCGATCCGGGCTTCGCCGCCGTGCCGGTCGACGATCTGCTGGCCGCCGAAGCGGACCTGATCGCACGCATCAAGCTGTGTTACGGCATCGACCGGGACAGCTTCGAGCGCGATGTCCTAATGTTGGTGCGCCGCTACGCCGCCTGCGTGCATCTGCTGCCGGCGACCGCGGACAACTACTTCAGCAAGCCGGGCGGCCTCTTGCGGCTCGGTCTGGAGACGGCTTTCTTCAGCCTGCAAGGCACCGACGCACACATCTTCTCAGGGCGGATGAGCATCTCGGCACGCCGCCAACTGGAACCGCGCTGGCGCCATGCAACCTTCATCGCCGGGCTGTGTTGCGAATTGCACCGGCTGATGAGCCATATCATCGTCACCGATGCCGCCGGCGAGGCGTGGCCGGCCTTCCTGCTGCCAGTGACAGACTGGCTGGCGACGCGGGGCAGCGAGCGCTATTTCCTGCGCTGGCGGCCCCAAGCCGTCGAGGCGCGCGGCCTGGGCCTGTTCGCCCTGCCCCATGTGGTCCCGCCCGCGGTGATGGCCGACCTCTCCGAGGGCAACGCAGTCATCGTGCCGCATCTGCTGGCCAGCATCGGCGGCATTCCGGTCTATCGCGACCACAACATCCTCGACGAACTCGTCCGCCGCTCGCTGGCGCTGGTCATCGACCGCAACCTGGTCGCCAGCGCCGACCGCTACGGCTCACCGCAATACGGCTCGCACCTGGAGCGCTACCTGGTCGACGCCCTGCGGCGGCTCACCAGCGGCAACTCGGCCTGGATAGCCAACCGCGAGAAGTCGCGCCTGTGGTTCGGACAGGACGGTCTGTTCCTGGTCTGGCCCGGCGCCGCCGAGGATGTCCACCAACTGCTCGAAGCCGACCAACTGGCCGGCATCCCCAAGGCGCCCGAGACGATGCTGGAACTACTGCTGGCCGCTGGCGTGTTCGAAGCGGCAGCAGCGGACCGCGCGACTTGGTCCATCCAGCCGCCCGGCGCCAAGGCCCCGCTGGAAGCCGTCAAGCTCTCGGCCCCGGCCATTCTGCTCGCCGGAATCGATCCGCCACCCGTCGCCCTGCCCCAGGCGCTGGAATTCAGGCCGGCGCAGAGGCCTGCGCCAGTTGCACCGCAGACACCTCCATCCATGCCACCGCCGGAACCGGTGAAGAGCGGCACCCAGTTGTCGCTCATTCCGCCGCCCGAGCCGCCCGCCGAGAGTGACGTCCGCGTGATGTCGGTCGAGGGAACACCCGGATCAGCCTCGCTAGAAGCGGCGACGACACCCCCGTTGGCGACATTCGCCTTGCAAGCCCCGATGCGTCTGAACCCGGTCGTGCGCGACGCCCTGGCCGAGGCCGTTCGCACGCTCAACGATGGCATGGGTCCGCCCACTGTCTGCACCGTCGCCCAGGGAGTATTCGTACCGCTGGAGGAATTCGGCCGGCGCGGCGTCCAGCCATCCCTTGCCATGCGCGCCCTCACCGAGGCGAACCTGCTGGTGAAACCCAACCGCAACGGCCCGCCGACGCTCTCGCGCGAATTCAACGGCAACCCCACCGTCGGCATCGTGCTGGACCCACGCTGCGTGAGCGGACTCGATCTGGTGGGCTTTGCCGCACCCCCGGCGGAGGGAAGCTGAGATGCTGGTACGCCGCTACGAGATGCCTTGGCGCCGGGCCTACGAGGTCTATGCCGGCATCGCTTGGTGGCTGGCGCTGCTCTATTTCCTGGGGGTAGGCGTAATCGGCGCGCTGCCCCGGCAATTGGCGCTACCGCTGGCGCTCGTCTGCTTCGCAATGGGCGTGTTGCGGGTGATCCAGGCCCTGCGCATGCTGGTCTTGCGGGCGTCGCTGGGCGGGCGCGGCATCGAGGTCGTCGGTACCGACGACCTGGCTCGATGGTGCCAGGATCCGGCCTTAGTGTTCCTGGGCTTCGGCTTCGAATGGCAGCCGGTGCATTCGCAGCGGCTCTACGAACTGTCCAAGGTCGACTACCGGGAGTTCGCCGTATCGCCGCGCCTGCTGCAACTTTTGGGCTACGACAGCAAGCCCCAGCCGGACGCCGAGATCGGTCTGCCCTATATCCACGGCGTCGAACCGAAGGAAGGCCCGTTGCACCGGCCGCTGCAGAACTTCGAGGGCGGCACGCTGCTGGTAGGCACCACCCAGTCCGGCAAGGGAGTGGCACTCGCCAACCTGATCACCCAAGCAATCCGGCGCGGCGACGTGGTGATCGTCATCGATCCGAAGAACAGTCGGCGCCTGAAGCGGGTCGTGGAGCGCGCCTGCGCCGACTACCGCGAGCCGGATACCTTCATGGAATTCCACCCTGCCTTTCCGGAGCGGGGGGTACGGCTGGATTTCACCTTCAACTGGCAGAAGCCCACCGAGATCGCCTCGCGTATCCAGTCCATCATGCCGCCGGACACAGCCGGCGCCTTCTCGGCCTTCGGCTGGGATGCCGTCAACGTCGTGGTGCAGGGCCTGGTCGAAATCGAGGAACGGCCGAACCTGATGAAACTGACCAAGTACATCGAGGGCGGCATCGAGCCGGTGCTGGAGAACTCGCTGCGCCGCTACTACGATCAGACCCTGGGCGTCGGCTGGCGCGAACTGCCAGACATGAAGAAGCTGCTGCACGATGCCCATCGCGGCAACATTAAACGGCCGTCGGAGGCGGCCAGCGCCGACCTGATGGCCTTCGTCGCCTACTACGAGCACTTCATCGCCCAGAACCAGCGCAACAAGGTGATCGATGCCCAGGTGCGCACCTTCCGCCACAACCGGGAGCACTACCAGAAGATCACCGCCAACCTGCTGCCTATCCTGTCAATGCTGACCTCGGGCGACCTGGGACGCAGCCTCTCGCCCGACCCCTTCGACGCCGACGACAGGCGGCCCATCATGAACTTCGAGAAGATCGAGCGCGCCGGCCATGTGCTCTACATGTGTCTGGACTCACTGCCTGATCCGTCCGTCGCCTCGGCCATCGGCGCCTTGGCACTGGCCGATCAGGCAGCGCGCGCCGGCATGCGCTACAACCTGGGCGGCTACCGACGCATCGCGCTGTTCGTCGACGAGGTCTCGAACGTCATCAACCAGCCGCTGATCGAGATCCTCAACAAGGGCGCCGAGGGCGGCATCTTCACCACCTGCGCCATGCAGACCCTGGCGGACCTGGCCAAGCGGCTGGGTAGCGAGGACGCGGCGCGCATGGCGCTGGGCAACCTCAACAACCTGATCGCGCTGCGCACCAAGGACCGGCCGACCCAGGACTTCGTGGTCGAGACCTTCGGCAAGACGGCGATCCATACGGTGCGTGTGGGCCTGAGCCACGGATCGGATGCCCACCTGGGCGACTTCTCGTCGAGCTATTCCACCCAACTCACCGAGAGCTTTGAGGAGATGGTGCCAGCGGATGTGCTGGGCAAGCTGCCCAACCTCCAGTACTTCGCCTCGGTGTCGGGCGGCCGGATCATCAAGGGGCGGTTTCCGATCCTCGATCCCGATGCGGAGTCGCCCCGCGCCCCGCGAAAGGCGACCGCATGATCCGCGCTGTCGCCGTGTTGTCGTTGCTCATCCTGCTGGTCCTGGTGCTGTACATGCCGTCGGCCCATCCTCCGGAGTGCTTCCTCGCGCAGCTACGTGCCGAGCATGAGGCGGCCACAGCTTACTGGGGCGCCGAGCCCGCCACCCGCATGCTGGATCGGGCGATGCGCATGCAAGATTCGACGGCCCAGGTCACGCCAATTCCTGCCGCGAAGGATGCGCCTTCGCCAGCGGGCGTGAACGGCGCGGTGTCCCGGGAGATGTCCTCGGTCAACCAGCGCCTCTTCAACAACGCCTACTTCCGCGCCGTCGACGCGCTGCTCCTGCTCGCCAGTTATCGACTCTCCACCCTGCTCGAATGGCTACCGTGGCTGGCCGTATTCGCTTTGGCTGCCGTCATCGACGGCGGATTCGCGCGGCTCATCAAGGCCAAGGAATTCCTGCAGCACGATCCCGAGATGTTCGCGCTGTATGCCAGCCTGGGGATCGTGATCCTCTGCGCGACGGTCATCGGCTTCGTGCTGCCGGCGATGCTGCATCCGCTGCTGCTGCCGTGCGTTCCATTGGGGGTCGGCGTGCTGGCCGGGCGGGCGCTGGGATGTTTTCACAGGCGTGGATGAGGCATTACCCTGCGAAAAGATCGGTGCGATTCGCCAAAAGACAGGTGCACTTAGATTGCCATTGTCATAGCTACGTCACTGAGTGTCAGCATCACAGTACAAACGAGACCGTCGGGTGATCGGTGTCGGTGAAAGCACCTCGGCCTCAGCAGTCTGTCAGCTATTGGCGCTGGGACGTCTGTTTCCCTCGCTTATCGGACGCTCGCTCTCGACCAGTAGCGAACTGGTCGACGGAGCCTAGATCATGGAATATCGCTGGAGGCACCCAATCGTAACAACGATGTATCTGTGGTCCGCGCCTCCTGGGTCGTCAATCCAAGATTCATCTCTTTACAAATTCCACCGATATTTGATAATGCCGTCAGACTAGCCCGGAGCACGGCGGCGAAACGCATGGATATGCGTCAAACATTCATCGACAAACAGGCGGGAGCGATGCCTTCGGCTAACGCACATTCAGCAGCTGACTCAGCACTGGGTTATTACTATCAAGCCGTCTATGCCTTGCGCCTTCTCCTGCTAGACCACGAGGAGGCGTGTGTAAGCATCGAGTCGTGGGACGACGTCTACCTTGAAAAACGAGATAGACGTGAACTCCACCAGCTAAAGCACAGTCTCGATACGAGCAAAACGATCGGAATCAAAAGCCGCGGGGTCTGGCGTACGCTGACTATCTGGCTCGAATACTGCGACCATCAGGACTTTTCGCAATCGAGATTTGTTCTCGCCACCGTCGCAGCTCTCCAGGCCGGCTCACCTCTCGAATGTCTGCGTTCCGATAACGCGGACCGTACCGACCTCCTCAAGGCGCTGACGAACGAAGCTGAGCGCGTGCGCGATGAACGTCAGAAAGCTAAGGAAGCCGGGAAACCAGAAAGCAAATGGCCTCACGCGGATCGGTCGGCAGACTGCGCACGCTTTCTAGAGGCGACGCCGGTGGAGCGAGACTCTTTGCTTAAACGCGTCACGATGTGTCCGAGTTCGTTCAACATCGGTCAGGCGAGATCGGAGATCGGCAAAATTCTTGGCAGGCTTGTACCCGCGAGCGTAATCCAAGAGTTGACCAAGCATCTGCTTGCATGGTGGGACCGTCAGGTCGTGGAAACGCTGACCGGTGAACGAACCGATCCCCTTCACGCGGAGGAGGTCCGTGCCGAGGTGGTGAGACGGGCGGCGATACTGCTCGACAACGGTTTCTTCGAAGACACGGACACTTACTACGGACAGATCGAGCCTTCTGCTCCCGGAGTCATGCGTCAACTGGCCTTTATCAGCGCGACACGATCACAGCGCGATCGTTCGGCGCCAGTCGAGATGGCTGCGCGGGCGCAGCGGGCGGCATGGATGAAGGCTGACATGTCGAAGGCGACCGCGATACGCAACTACGACAAGATCTTGATCAAGGAATGGTCGTACCGGTTCGGCGAAAAGGTTGATGAATGTGAAGGAGCCGATGACGCAACCAAAATGAGTCATGGAAGATCCTTACTCGATTGGTCACACTTCAACGCGCCACAGGAAGTTCGGCGCATCGATCCGAAGTATGAGAACCCAGACCTGATTCGAGGGAGTTATCTGTATCTCTCTGGATCGGGCATGGTCGGCTGGCATCCTGATTACGTTGATTTGCTTAAAGCGCCACTCGACGTCAAGAAAAAGGGCACGAAACGATGACTGAATCAATCGCACCGGTCAGCCTGGACACCTTCGCGGAAACAAACGCCGCCTTCTGTGCCCTCATCCTAGCCGTGTATGTGTCGGCGTATACGAATACGGCGAAGCGACCAATGCCCATTACGCTATTACCACTAGCACTCCCTCTTGTCATGTCGGGTGATTTGGAGCATTCGTTCTCTCATCTCACCGAAGACTCCACACTCTCTCGCTGGCTATCCAGAACACCCCAAGTACTGTTCGGCTTGGCCGCACGGGTTCAAGCTGGCCTAGAAACGACACGTGAGTCGCTCCAGTTCACGCTGCATCATGGTGTTCTGGAGATGGACGATCACGCACTAATGCACTACGTGTATTCCGCCGATGCGGACAAGCAACTGAGAAAACTAGGATTTGCACGCATGTCATCCAATGCGCAACGACTTGGAGCCTGGATCGGAGCGTTAGCGTCCGATGCTGTTGCCTACAATCTACTGGGACTAGAAGTATGAGTCGCTGGAATATCGAAGAAATTGCATACTTCAGCCATGACGGGCGCGTCCGAAAGCTAAAATTCAAAGCGGGCGAAGTCAATATCATTACGGGCGCGTCCGGTACAGGCAAGTCAGCCATCATCCAAACGATCGACTACTGTTTCGGCTCATCATCGTGTGAAATTCCGGTGTTCATTGCAGACCGAGTTTCAGCCGTCGCGATCAAGATGGTCAACGGCGAAACACAAGCAGTGATTGGCCGTCGGGTTAGGCCAGGACTGTCGAAGACAACTCATCAAATGACGTTAGACTACGGGAGTTCATGTGAACTGCCCGACCGAAGCGAAGACCTGAATGGGAGCGCTAGCCGCGAAGATGTGCGCTCAGGCATGGCGCGTCTTTTTGGAATTAGTGACGCAAATCTGCAGTCGACCGGAGCGAAAGACGATGAGGCCTCTCGTATTTCGCTCCGGCAGACGACTGCGTTCATGTTCGCATCGAAAGGCGTCATTGATAGCGAACGCGTGCTGTTTCATGGACTGGACGTCGCAAAGTCCGCTTCGCACATTATTGCGTCGTTGCCGTACTTTCTCGGCGCAATTGACGCACGCACTCTCCAGGCACGGGTCCGGATTCGCGGTTTACAGAAAGGTATCGAGACGGAGGAAAAGCGACAGCTGCAACATCAGAAAGACGACGACAGCTTTGACTCGGTGAGTGCCGCGCTGCTTCAAGAGGCGAGAGCTTGTGGCATGCAGGTCCCGGAGGCCGCATTTTTGAGCAAGGAATCAAGGCTTGAAGCATTACAACTCCTTGCCGACTGGAAAGCGGAGACGCCACTTACATTACCCGAGGGGGAGCCTACGCCTCTGGCACGGATTTTTGACGAAAAGCAACAGATCGCAAATCGACTCATAACGCTTCGTCGCGAGTTACGTGACGCGAGCGAGACCTCTCGGTTGTCCGGAGAGGTCGAAGCCGGCGTTGAGCGTCAGCGCAAAAAACTCCAGGCTATCGAGTTTTTTGGTGACGGTCTTCATTCTGCCGAAAAATGTCCCGTGTGCTCTTCCCCTACAAACGAGCCCTCGGCGAGACAAAGAGCTATCTGGCAGGCCTTCGCCGCGCTAACGCAAGAACGGCAGGTTGTTAAACGTAACAGGCCAGTGCTTGATGCCTTTAAGGTGACACTATCCGAGTCAATCAATAAGTCTACTCAGGCGATGCAGTCTCTGGACATGCGCGCGCGTGAATTGATAGCAGCGGATAACATAGCGCGCGTCAAGGAAGAGAACTCCCACAAGGCGTTCAGAGTATCAGGGCGCATCGGGTTCTTTCTGGAGCATTCGGCGAAGCAGGCGCCATTCGATAGCAGCCGGCTCGAAACCTATCAGGAGGCGCTCGATGAACTGGAGTCGGAATTCGGCGCGGACGCCACGGAGGATCTGTTGCGAGCTGCCGAGTCGCTGATTTCCGACAACGCAACTGAAATTTTCCAGACGCTGCCAGTCGTAGAGCCTTTCGAAAAATCCCGTATAGTTTTCAACTCAAAAAAGCCCGCGATCACGCTGTTTGACGCTTCAGCCAGGCGCAGCTATAAGTTAACCGATCTCGGTTCAGACCAGAACTATCTGAGCCTGCACGTCGCCTTGTTGTTCGGCATGCACCGCTTTTTTGCGGCTGCTTCCAGCCCGATCCCCGGGGTGCTGATTTTTGACCAGGTAAGCCGGCCATATTTTCCAGAACAGAAGGAGAACGACGGTAGCGAGGAAGCGGAACTGTCGGTTGAGTCGAGTGACACGGCCTCCCTCCTCAACTATTTCGATTTCATGTTTAAGGAGACTCAGCGAGGCGAGGGTCTGCAGGTCATCGTTCTCGAGCACGCCTACTTCACTGACGACGAACGTTACAAGGCCGCCGTGCGGTACCGATGGAGAAAGGACGGAAAGGAGCGTCTAATTCCGGCGGAATGGCCGGCACGTTGACTGAAGGCTCACGTTCGCTGCTGTCAGCCCGCCAGTGTCCTACTGGCGGGTAATACCCGAACCTCCGACGCTGATCCCCGAACTGCCACTTCGGCCGAGGTGCCGTCGCCAGACCCGCCTTGTCACAGGTCCTCTCAGTGATGCAGAGCTGTCAATCAATCCGATCCTATATGTCATGCAACGGGGAATGTTTCTAGCGGCCTATTTCCTGATATCGAAATCCCCCTCTCAAGTCCGCCATTCCCACGAGACACCACAACCTCGGCCGCCTATCCTCCAGTCATGTGCTCGTAAGGGCAATACGCCGCCACATAACTGGGGAAAGCCGCATGTTCACCGCCACATCAGCGACGCGTCAGCATCACCTCTCACCTCCCTCGGAGGAGAATAAAGCTCACGATGTCATCGAGACTCGCCTGTGGCTCGAGGAGCACGACTGGCTTTACCGCCTGCTGCGCAGCGAAGACAACGTCTCGCCGACCTTCCGCTTCCCCGACCTGATAAGCGCCAGCGTCTCACTGGTCTTTGCGCATCAGCATGCCGCCGCTCGCATCTTCCGGTTTCTAGGGACTGAACTCGTCCTCCGCTCGCCCCAAACGCCCCGCCGCCGTGAATCGATGTGGCGGCACCAGTACCAGTTGCTGTTGGACCTGCAGCGTTCGCCCGCCAACCGGCACCCCAACCCAAAGTTCCAGCTCGACCAATTGACCACGGCCTGCGTCGCCCTGTGCCGGGCAGATGATGGCTCGGGCGCAGGCATCCTGCGGCAGGCACGCCGCAACATGGCCGAACGTTCCCATCCCGGGCGGGATGCGCCGCCCGGCTGAGGCTTACGACGACTTAATTAGTGCCCCTGACTGGCATCCACCCGCTTCTGACCCGCTCGCTCACCGTCACCCTGCCCCGCTAACGCCGGACCGACCCGAACCCGACCCTGACCGTCCGCGCAGCGCCGACGGCCCAGACCCTCGCTGCCCGCCTACCCGGCGGGTCGTTCCGGTTTCGTTGGAGAGGTGACTCATGCGTCTGCCGCTGTACTTTGCTGGTCTGGCTGCCCTGGCCGTCCTGGCGACCGCGCCCACCTGGGCGCGGGCCTGCTGGGAGGAAGCTGCCCGGCGCTACGGCATCTCGGCCGACCTACTCTATGCCGTTGCCCGGGTCGAATCGAACCTGAACCCCCAGGCCGTCAACCGCTCGCACCTCCAGCGCACCGGGTCCTACGACATCGGCCTCATGCAGATCAACAGCGGCCACCTGCGGACACTGTCCCGTCACGGCATCAAGGAAGCCGATCTCTTTGATCCGTGCACCAACATCCGGGTCGGCGCCTGGCTGCTGGCCGACAGCTTTTCTCGACGGGGTGCGACATGGGATGCCGTCGGCGCCTACAACGCGGCCTGCTCGCAACTCAAGGGCAATGACTGCGTCGAGGCCCGCGCCCAATACGCCTGGCGGGTGTACCGCCAGTTACCCGCACAACGCAGTGCGCAGTTGGGCAAACACCTGGTAGTGACAGCAACCACGATTCCCGCCCTGATATCAGTGAGGGTCTCTCCATGACCGCCCGCTGCCTGCGCCGTGTCGCTGCGCTCGTCCTCGTCGCCAGTTGTACGGCCCTCGCATCGTCGTGCAGCCTGTTCCGCACGCCGGTGCCGGCCGATCCCACATCGGGAATGCACGCGGCGACGTCTGCGCAGTTGGCCCAACTCGACTTCGGACGGCGAGCCAGCTTCGTGCAGTGCGTGCCCCCGGCATGCCCCACCCGCACACCCAAGACACTCGCGCCGGAAACGCCCAGCCAGCCGATCACGCGCGAAGCCGCAGTCAACCCGACCGAATCCGTCGCCCCCGCAGCTTTGGCGCAAGACCCTGCGACGGAGGCGGAAAGCTCGCGCACGGTCATCGTGCAATTCGCCTTGAGCAGCGCAAAACTGAGCCCCGCCGCGCGCTCCCAACTGAACGTGGCCATGGGCGACCCGCTCCACGTGCGCCGCATCAAGATCATCGGCCGCACCGACAGTACCGGGCCGTTGGCCTTCAATGAATCGCTGGCCCTCGCCCGCGCCCTCGCAGTTCGCGACCACCTCCGCAAGACCCATCCGACGCTGGCCGCCACGCTGACGCTGCAGGCTCGCGGGGCGTGCTGCTTCATCGCCTCGAACGACAACCTGGCCGGCCGCACGCAGAACCGGCGGGCCGAGGTGGTCTTTCAGATGAGCGGCGAGGACTTGCCATGACGCCGCGCCGGTCGCCCGCTCACATCCACGTTCTTCACCCGTCGAGCGCTCGCGCTCCCACCCGCAGGCGCATCCCTACGCTCACCCGCCTTCCCACCCCTATCCCACTTTCAACGCTCCACCCATGCCAGGAGGTTTTCATGAACACTGCAGTCCTTGTTTCTTCCCCCCGCGTCGCCACCCGCAAACCGATGACCGTCGCGATGCTGCTGGCGATGATCGTCGTCGGCCTCGGCACCGCCTTTCCCGGCTACGCCCTGGACCTGGTCGCCTTCACCGGCATCACTGGACCACTCACCTCGGCCCTGACGCAGATCGCCGCGCTCGGACCGGGAATCAAGGCCCTAGTCGGATTCGTCGGTTTCGTGGTCGCGCTCATCTCGCTTTCCGCGCTACGCAACTTCGGCCCGGTCCTGTTCTACGTCGGCCTCGCCATCTTCGCCGCCGTGGGTCTCGTGATCGCCGGCGCGATCATGGGCGCGGTGGTCTGACGCTCGCATCGACACCCAGGAGACCGATATGCAAGCGGACACCTATATCCCGCGGCGTCTCGATGACCAGTGGAAAATCGGCTTCTGGGATGTCGATGTCGCCGCGCCGATCCTGTTCATGTTCTTCGTCGGCTATCTGTCCGGCAGCAGGCTGTCCTTCGCCGTCTGCATGGCGATGGGCATCTTCGTCTCGCGCTGGATTGCGCGCCTCAAGGCGGACAAGCACCCGGCCTTCGCCATCCACTGGCTGTACTGGCATCTACCCGCCAGTCCGATGACCGCGATGCGCGCCACGCCGCCGTCACACATCCGCCGCATGGTCGGCTAAGCCGGGAGAAAGCCCATGGACTTCGAACGACTCAACGGCGACATCAAAGAGATGCGGCGCCGCAATCGCGGGCTGGGCCTGGCGGTCGGCGTGCTCGCTGCCGGGCAGATCCTCGCCCTGGTGGTGATCCTCAACCTGTTAGGAACGGTGCGCACCGTGGTCGTACCGCCCTCGCTCAACAAAACCTTCTGGGTCACCCGCGACCAGGCCAGCAACGAATACCTCGAGCAGATGGGCAGTTTCATCGCCTGGCTGGTGCTCGACGTGACGCCAGCCTCGATCGACTGGAAGAAGGACATCCTGCTCGGTTACGTCGAACCCGATCAGTACGGCCCGCTCAGGACACGGCAGGAAGTGGAGGCCGAACGCTTGAAGCGCATCAACGCCGCCACCGTGTTTGCGCCCCAGCAACTGGTGCCCAGCGAAGAGGGCCAGAGCATCGTCATCCGCGGCCGCCTGCGCACCCTGGTCAACGGCTTCGAGACCGCCAACGACCTCAAGGCCTATCGGGTCGAGTTCAGCTACGCCGGTGCGCGCATGCATTTGAAGAGTTTCAAGGAGATACCCAATGCCGGCAACTGAACCAACCCAAGCCCGATCCCCGCATCGGTTCGTCCTTGTGCCTCGGCACGGATGGGCGATGAGTGCCGCCATCGCCGCAACGGCCGCCATCGCCACCTTGACGGCCGTGCCCGCCCACGCGCTGCAGATCGTCGAGGCCAGCGACGGCGTGTCGGTCGAAGCCATCGTGTCGATCAAGGAGCCGACCCGCATCCGCATCGACGGAACACCAATCACCGACGTGTTCGGCAACATCCATTCGAGTCATTGCGGCGCGGCGACGGCCCTTCCCGCCACACCGGGTAT
>Ga0209480_10001407_pt1 | contig 17665 bp, 19 predicted proteins | sample JI61114C2DNA_FD_187501 | JGI IMG/M metagenome (GOLD analysis project Ga0209480, IMG submission 187501) | Wastewater effluent complex algal communities from Wisconsin, to seasonally profile nutrient transformation and Carbon sequestration -... | ecosystem: Engineered > WWTP > Effluent > Algae... | reverse complement strand
CTCTTAAATATAAGCAATACTGTTAAATGATATACTATTATTAAAGTATATATAAATATTTCCATTGCGGACAATCAACCAAAAATAGTTGAGTATACGCAATTTGCTATCGCGATAATTTGCGGATTTAGAGTATCTCTAAGTAGATGTTTCATTCATGTGTGAAGGGAGATACATTAAAAGCGAAGATGTAAAAATGTTTTACATTTTTACAGTGTTAAGGGTTTCTCCATAATCAATTCCTATTATGGAGCCTTAGTTTCTCTTTAAGTCGGAAGGATGATTGCTTCTTTAATAGTTGATCATAGTAATGGATGTTCCATACCGTTCTATATATCTTCCTTCTTGGGCATTGTTAGTCCAGATGGCTAGGAGAATGAATCTTTGCCCTCCCTGTTAATTGGGGATGATGTATTTGAGATCTGGGTTGTGGGAATTGTGGGGTTTAATGGTGTAGAAGCCGAATGTGTGGATGCTGATGCCTTTATGGGGGTTATCGCCATACCAGAGGGTTTGGGTTGGGGGATTTGAATGAGTTTGTTTTCGGATTCTTGGATGACTAGAATGCCTGGGTGATGGGCAAAGATGGAGGGGTATTTGGTGAGGAAGGTGGATTGGGAGTTTTAGGGGGATAAGGGCATGGGGAAACTAATTGGTATTACTGCAAGTATGAATTCGTTACTACTTCAAACCAAAACTGATTTCAAATAAAAGCAAAAATAACATCTAAAAGCCCAACAGAGTTGCGCCATATGAAACCTCAGCTTAGAGTAAACAACAGTTCAAGAGAACAAAGTCCAGTCTCACGTACAGTAATACCAATGATAGCAACATTTTAAGTTAGGTATGTTTAAATTTAACGCCCATTGTAACATTACCTATAGTATCTGTTTCACCTGCTAACTGATTGGGCAATATTTCAGCGAATTTATTTAGGATGTCGAGATTTGCAATTGGAATTCTAGTGACGTTTAGCATTCTTCCAGCCTGCTTAGTAATTACATATTCAGATGCTCTACCTAAAATAAAATCAATTATTTCACTAATAGGAAACTCTGCTGTTGGAAATGTTCTGAAGCTAAAATTCTGTCCTCTAATATTTTCGATTTTAGACAGGAAAACAATTTGTCTACTGGGCCAGTCTAAATATATTTTAAAATTTATGTCAAATGGGTCTACATCACCATCAAACATTGCCCCGGCAGCTTCATATCTTATGCACCCAATTTTAATTCCAGCTCCTACTTGCCCTGTAACTTCGGTTGGCAAACTCAATCTAAATTCAATTGGCCAAATATTTACAAGATTTAATGCTAAAGATTTGACTGCGGCGGTAACAGAATATCTCCAATATATTGGACCATACCTACCCTTGTCAGAGGCTGTAACCGATGGTTTAATAATGTCAAAATTCACTCGTAATAAATCAATTGGCGTGAAGAGAAAAATATCGCCAACATTAATCCTATCAGTATTGCTTTCCGCCGGATAATGTAAAGTCGGAGAAGAATCATCTATACCAGTTTCGACAATCAAATTTTTGTTCTTTGGAGCGTCTCCAATTTGATAACTTACACCATCGATTCCCTCAACTTTAGAACTTGAAACTACCCGAGTTTGTCCTGTAGCATTAAAAGTAGGGCAATTAGCGAAGTTCAGCTGCGAATCTGCTGTAAACATTAATAATTCGCCAGTGTGGTCTGCACTTAATTTACCCTTGTCCCCAAATTTAATCCCATTAAATATTTCATATATATCGGGCAATTCTAAGGAATCAATAAATGTTTCTGCAATATCTCTTCCTGAAAAGATTGAAGTTGCTTTAAAATAAATAACTAATTGTTCCCAATCTTCTGAAAGAAAGTTATAAGGATCACTTTCAAAAAAAACTTTTAATGCCGGATCAGTGTCCCATAGTTTTTTAAAGTTTATTTCTCTATGCGTTTCATTAAAAAGTGTAATTACAATACGTTTATCAACTAATTGTATAATTCCTACAATTTTCGAATACCCAACTTCAATTTCAACAACTGATTTTCCTTCTAAAATTCCTTCAATGTTAATTTTCAAATTGGCGATTTCAACTTGAGGAAAAAACTCATTCGGTTCATGAGGGTTGACAAAATTGACAAATTTGAATGTAAGATTTGATGTATTAAAATCACCTTTGAAAGATACTTTAAGATTGTTCCTAAAACGTTGGTTTGAATTCAAATTACTAAATTGGCCAGCAAGTCTTTGTAGTTGGTCAGCAATTAGTCTTCTAATTAACTCAATTGAAATGCCAATTCCAGCATTTTTTCCGCTGAAATTTAATAATGATTGATGGGCTTGTTTAACTAGCATAGATTTTAGTTTTAAGTAAGTAATTTTTTAAATTTTCCTAACTGTCATTTGTCATTATATTAAACTTGTTAATACTGCATTTAATAATTAATACAAATGAATAGGTACTTCCGATTGTAAGGGATATACAATTTGTCTGTCGAAACTGCTGCTTTAAGTTTTGAAAAAGCTAAATTTGAAATCAAATACTGGACTATATTTTTTATGCCATGTATCACAGTAATTTAGAATTACCACTGCTTACAGTTTCAAGATTAGCTTACCTATTGGAAATACCTATGTTTACAATTCTTTATTAACAAAGAGAAACTTTAATCATTATTCATATCCTGATAGTCTTCAGGCGTTGCATCCTCAAATTCTTCTCCTACTGGTGTATGTTCCTCAAAAGAGCTTATTCCACCTGGTGTAGGGATTCTATCCCAATCATATTCCCATGTCCAACCAGTTTGCCATTCCGTTCCACTACTTCCGCTACTTATTTCCCATGTTCAACAACTTCCACTGTGATGATGAGCTGCTGCTCTACATGTCCATAAACCCGAATAACTGTCCAGTTTACAGTCCTTTTCTATTGAAGGTGTTTAGCATACACCTTTTCTATAGCGCCTAGCTAATTTGTTTGCGTTTCGACCAGCAACTAATTTATCTTTGTCTGAAGCATAAAATAATTTTCCCATTTCAAATTATTTAATTGATTTTGCCAACTCTAAAAAGGTTTTCGGCGTTCCCTTAATATTTTATTTTTAATGAAAGTTCTAAAGTGTGAACATATTTATAGCTCGGGTTATCATTACCATATTTATGAGATATTCCCAAATATGTTTTTGTGAATGCCAGTCGGTCTATTGAACTTTTAATGATTCCACCAAATTTATCAGTCGTTAATTGACTTACATCAGAAGCAATGAAATAATAATTACCAGATATTTTGAACACCCAATTTTCTTCATTTTTTGAGTTCAGAAGACGAGTTTTATAGTCAAGCAAAACGCCAAATGTAGAGTAAAGATTATCCTTATCATAGGTTTTGCTATATCTGTATCCAATGTTTGTAAATAACCCGGTGGCGATACTGTGTTCGGTTTTTACATATATAGGTTCAACTGATCCATTATGTCTAGCTGATATGAAGTTTAGCAAAAACTTAGCTTGTCCATAAGCAAGTTTTTCACTAAAAAGCTTGTCAGAATTATATGACGGATTGAATTCAATAGCTTTATTCCAAACCTTTGTTGTCAAGTTGTCTTTACTCTTCCATTTCTTCCCATAAAATGCTTTTCCCAAGTTAAGTTGAAACAGAATGTTATTTTCTGAAGACGTTACACCATCGCCAATGTTTACATCGGAAGTAGGTAATAAGTAAAAATCATTTTTGTCAAAAAGTAAAAATTTCCCTTTTTTTTCATCAACTTTTTCTGTGCGGTTGAAATCAAAGGAAAATGTTTGAACAACTTTACTTTTCTGAAAGTCATGTGCAACTCCTAATCTAATAAAATCTTGTGCAAATGCATTTTTAGAATAAAATGCTGTCAGCGCTAAAATAAAGGTAATTTTCAATGCTTTCATAGCACTAAGTAATTTAGAATTTTTAAAATATCATCCCCAGTTTTAAGTTTCACGAACATATCGTTTCTTAATTGAGTAGTATCAATACTTCGCCAACAAATACAGATGTCGTGACAAAAGTTGTCTTTAAATGCTGATGCTATGTAATTGTCTTTAATTGTTCTTTTAAGGTCAATTTGAGTATAGTCAAGAGGAGTATAAGCAGCAATAATTTTTTGTAGCTTTTCTTGATTTGTCATTTTATTTTATTTTATGTTAAAGTGTCTAATGGTGTATGTCTGTTTTATAATTAATAGTAACTATTGAATGTACAAAATTAATTAAAATTAATATATTATTTTTTTATTATTTATAAAATATTTTAAAGCTTCCAGTTTCTAACAAACCAGTTCCCTGATTTCAAAATAAAAGTAAACTGATAAGTAACATTTATGAAGGGTATTTCTCCTGTATTCTAAAGGGGAATTCTCCCCTTTTAGTTAAATCCTGAAGTAATTACAATCAAGAATTGAACCTTAGAATCAACGGCATATGATCACTCAATCCAATCCACTGTTCATATTCCCCAACTTGAATGGAAGTCAATTTCTCACAAAAGCTTTGAGAAGCAAAGCAATAGTCAATATGATAGGGTTTCTCCTTCTTTCTTTGGAGATAAAAGGTTGGATGGGCTTCTTTGCCTTGTTCTTGCTGGTATTGTTGGTGGTAGATACTGTGGATGTTTCTTTTGGCTAGTTGATTAACTACTGCTGTATGGTTTCCTTCTCTTCGGGGTTTATCCCAGATGGTATTGCTATTAAAATCCCCGGTGAGGATGATTGGTTGCTTTAATAGTTTTTCATAATAGTGAATGGCTTTCCATACTTGTTCTATGTATCTCCCTTCTGGATCTTGGGCATTGTTAGCCCAGATGGCTAGGAGGATGAAAGTCTGCCCCTCTCCTGTTACTGTTAAGGGGATAATGTATTTGAGATCTGGGGTGTGGGATTTGTGGGGTTTGATGGTATAGGTGCCGAATGTGAGGATGGAAATGCCTTTATGGGGGTTATCGCCATACCAGAGGGATTGGGTTGGGGGATTTGTGGATTATGTGAGTTTGGAGGTGTGTTCGGATATTTGGATGATGAGGATGTCTGGGTGATGGGCAAAGATGAAGGGGTATTTGTTTCGAAAGGCGCCTTGACAGTTCCAGGTGATGAGGGTCATGGGGTTAGGTTGAATTTGGTATTGCTGGCGCGATGGTAAATGAGGAAATAATCAATCCTAATTGAATAAATCATGGAGTTTTTCTAGTGACACATTCCATTCATCTCGAAAATCAGCCCTCTCGCCTTTCAGTATATCGTTTGAATAAACAATTTGGAATTAGATAATCTTACTATTGCTGAACTTAAAAAAGATATTTTTTGGAAGTTCAACGAGCACGGCTTAGTGAAGTGGGCTCTGCCAATATTTTTGGCAAACCGCATTTTCCGGAAGGCCATAGTTTTGTGGAAAATGTTATAAGATGTCTAATGTATCAAGTAATACTGTCTGTACTTTTAAAAAGTCTTTAGTGTCGATTTTTCCTCGTTTAGTTTTTATTCTGTCAAAAGAAACAGTCCTAATTTGATGACATAAAACATAGGAATCGGTTGTTAGACCTCCTGAACCTTTAGATAATTTAACGATAGTGTAATGGTTAAACTTCGGCTCTTTAGATGTACATGGCGTCACTATTGCTAATTCAAGTTGTGGAAATGACTTAATTACAATACAAGGTCTGTCAAAGCCTTGTTCATGGCCTTTTACCTCGACTGGTGGAATGCCTAAGTCAACGTTTATGATTTCGCCTTTTTGGAAATTCTGCCTCATTGTAGTTTAAAAATTTTCGGCAAAATCATTTAAACCTAAATCGGCTAAATATTTTTGTTCTTTTATAAATGATTTATCAACCTGCTCTGAAAATGAAGTGTTATTTTCTGAACGAGGTTTCAATAATCCTAACTCGAATGCGATTGCCGAATATTCTTGTGCAGCATCTGAGATTAAAAATGAAAGTTCGTTAATTACCTTTTCAGATGCTTTAAGTTTTTCGTCATTAATGATTACCGCAGAAAGAATAATAAATTCAATATAAAGGGAGGCATTTACCCAATCAACTATTTTTTGGGCTGCTTCATCATCTGGTACACTATAAGCAAGTGTTGCTAAAAATTGACCATAAGTGATTGTTGGTAGTTCCGCTGTATTAGATGCAAAATTTTCATCTGAAAAGTCTCCTGAACCAATCAATGCTTTCACTACTCTATAATTGCAGCGTACTGCAAATAATATATTTTCTGCTAAAATTTCTAATTTTGGATTTTGCCTTAGATCTTCCAACTGTGGATAGATTTCATCCATCATTCCTGAAAGGTTTAATTCACCTTCCTCAACAAGCCACTTAATTGCCTTAATTCTAAAATTAAAAACTCTTGGAAGCATGCTATCTAAAAGCGGCTTTACCTTTTTGCTTGTTGTTATGATATCTTTAATTTCAGTTAATAACTTTCCTAACTCCTTTTTCAAAGGAGATTCTAAATGAGGCAAGTATGCTCTCATTTGAAGACAAATTATATCATAATTTTTAGCAGTAGCTAACATGATGTAAAGTTATGATTTTAATGCGATTAACACTAACAGTCTGTAATTGTTTTATTGAGACTGCCTTTAGTAGGGTGTTGCAATTGGCTTGTAGGCAACAATTATATATACGAATTGGTGTTATATTATATAATAATAAATATTTATTTATAGAATATATTCAATGCGTAAAGCCACCATAAATAGTTGAATATAAGCTTTAAGCAACTCGTTAATTTTCAGTTTCAGAGTATCTCCCAAGAATTTTGTGTTATTCATGTGTGGATTGAACTACTTTAAAAACATGAATTTAAAATGTAAATCATTCAAAAAGTATCCAAGTTTACTCTGTGATTAATACCTTTTAAAGAGCCACAATACTTTTAAAGACAGTAGGATATTTGGGCTTCGTTAATATTTGATCATAGTAATGGATGTTCCATGCCGTTCTATATATCTTCCTTCTTGGGCATTATTTGCCCAGATGGCTAGGAGAATGAATGTTTGTCCCTGCCTCTTACTTGGGGATGATGTATTTGAGATCTAGGTTGTGGGTTTTGATGCTGTAGGTGTAAATACCAGACAAACTGCCCCCCTATCGCCAAGACAATGTGACTGGATTTTCCACTGTATTAACTGCCAATACTTTACATTATTTGAGTGTACGATTGTAAGAAGCAAATTATTTGGTTGCTAATTTCTTTAAAATAACCTAATCAAGATGGTATTCTTTTTTCAAGAAATTAATCAATTTACTTGCAGCACTAATTTGTTTCTTTAATAAGCTCACTTGTTGTCTAGTATATCTTTGCTGTGTTGTAACTGCTCCAAAAAAAATGTCCATTGCCTCATTAGTGCATACTATTGGAGGAAACGATTTTGCTGTTACTGTTTTTTTATTATAATCAGCAAAACTAGAATCGTAAAATAAATTTATATGCATAACAGGCGCCGCAGCCTTCCATATTTCTCTGTAAGATTCCTGATAAGCATTATTAATTGTTTCAAGAAATACGGTTAACTGGTTGTATTGTAAAATTTCATTTATAATATCTTGATTATGTATTAACCGTAATGAACCTGAATTTTTCAATTGAGTCATTGTAGAAGTATGAGGCTCAAATAATGGCAATCCTGTTGTTTTTAAAAAATAGGTATACATGCTCCTACTGTTTTCAGACTTTGTGAAGTCCTTACCAAACAATTTTAGTAATGAATCATTTGTCAAATTACGTTCCATATTCCTTTCAAGCCATCTATTTGCATCAACCGTATCTTGAACCAAATCATTAATCAAAGCTTTTACGTATTTTTTTTCACGGTCGTTTTCGATTTTATGTTCTAATTGATACTCTGCTAAAAAACCACAAAAAACAGCTAAGAATAACATGAAAAATTCCCAGAAATAGTTTTTCCAGGTTTTCTTTTCGTGTCCATGATGGGCATGATGATGTACTTCCATATTCTTTGAATCTTGATTTGGGTTAATTGTCTCGATGGTATTATTTGGGATAATTGCTTCGGGAGGATTTTCTGGCTCAATAGGTGCCGAATGCTCCAAATGTTCCTCGTCTGTATTAACTGCCATTTAATTTAAATTATTAGGGTTTTGATTGTATGGCGCACAACTCTTAAATATAAGGAATGTTTTTAATGGATTGATATTGTTTAATTATTTAATATTTCTATCAAGTGGTTGAACAATGGCTAGGGCTATTGTCTATGGGAAAAATCGTGCTAGTTCATTTAAAACACTAAGATCAACGGCATATGATCACTCAACCCAATCCATTCATCATACTCCCCCACTTGAATACTGCTTAGTCTTTCGCAAAAGCTCTGAGAAGCAAAGCAATAGTCAATATGATAGGGTTTCTCCTTGTTCCTTTGGAGATAAAAGGTTGGATGGGCTTCTTTACCTTGTTCTTGCTGGTATTGTTGATGGTAGTTACTGTGGATTTGCTTATTTGCTAGTTTTTGGACTACAGTTGTGTGGTTGCCCTCTCTTCGGGGTTTATCCCAGATGGTATTGCTATTAAAATCCCCGGTGAGGATGATTGGTTGCTTTAATATTTTTTCATAATAGTGAATGGCTTTCCATACTTGTTCTATGTATCTCCCTTTGTCTTGGGCATTGTTAGCCCAGATGGCTAGGAGAATGAATGTCTGCCCCTCTCCTGTTACTGTTAAGGGGATGATGTATTTGAGATCTGGTTTATGGGATTTGTGGGGTTTAATTGTATAGGTGCCGAATGTGTGGATGGATATCCCTTTATGGGGGTTATCGCCATACCAGAGGGATTGGGTTGGGGGATTTGAAGTGTAGGTGAGTTTGTTGGTGTGTTCGGATTCTTGGATGACTAGGATATCTGGGTGATGGGCAAAGATGGAGGGGTATTTGTTTCGAAAGGCGCCTTGACAGTTCCAGGTGATGAGGGTCATGGGGTAAGGTTTTTGCCTACGGCGATATGAAGGCGTTAATCATTTTACTCAGAACAATCAGACTTAATCTTCAGGCATTTATAAAATTTCTACATTCTATTAGAGTAAAATTCAAAATCAAAAAAGTGCCTTTTATTGTTGACCATAATTATTCCAATCTTTCCTGCACTACACTTATCAACTGGAATTGCTTTGCTTCCATTCAAATCTTTTAGTGAACCAAAATAGATTGAATAGGAGTTATAGTCAAACTGAATTGCCATCCAATATGCCTCAGCTTGATATTTCATTTCTGCATTTTGCGATTTTGCATAGACATTCTGACCAAGATTATATCTTGTATTCAATTTTCCATTCTTCTGAAACTTATTTCTAGCTTTTACGCTTACAATATATTTTTTCCCATCCTTTTCACATTGAATATCAGCAAATGTTTCATTCATGATATTATCATTCAGGTTTCTGATTTTATCGAACTCATTATCCACTAGGGCTTTTAAAGCAAACAATTCACCTAACTCTCCAAGCGATTTCTTTCGTGCTGCTTCTTTTTTATTGGCCGATTTTGGAATCATAGTCAGATTTGAGAATTGAATGTATTTTATTGCTTAACAGTTTTATCACTCATTTCAAATTCTTTTAAAGTTATTCCATCTTTATTTTTCCATTCAGTTAAACCATTTGCATTTCTTCCCATTACCATTACTGCAGCAGTTGAAGGACTACTAAAAATATAATCGTCGGAAAATTCTAAAAAATCTCCTTTATCAACAAGAACACCTTCATCAATTAGCTTTTGTCTGTACTTGATAAAGTTTGAGGTCATAGAATTGACTATTGTAGAAGAGGCTTTCGAACTTTTGAAAACTACAAAACCATCAGAGGTAGGCTCACCCTGACCATCGGCACCACGAGCAGCTTTTATAAAAAAGGAATCTTGTTTTTGTTTCGGTTTAAATTCTCTTTTTTCCTCAAACACTTTATGCCCAAGTGTATTCACCAATAATTTTATATACTCAATAAACTCTTCCATTTCTGCTCTGTCAGACTCTGAAATTGATGACTGAGTAGGGATAATGAAATTATCAACAGAGTAACGGTTGGCAGATTTTGCTATATCGTGCAATCTATTTTCCAAATACTTTATATGTGCTTTATTTAAGTTTTCGTCTTTGCTTATAAACACAATTGCTTCATTCCAAAAATCTTTCTGATTCAATTGTTGATTTAATCTTTTAAGAATTGATTCAGCTTCTCCTATATAAACTTGATCTTTTCCAGAATCGTCTTTACCAAATAGCAAATAGACCCCAGTACTAGTAAGATCATCTCTGTCTGTACATTCCTTTATTTTGATTCTAGGAATTTTATATGCTTTTCCGGACCAGTTGGAAAGTTCGCAACTCATTCGACCGTTTGGCTCGCCGTCAATGAGGAATATTTTTATAGTTTTTCCGAATTTCATAATTAATTAGTTTCGAATTGATTTATTCTAGGGAGTTAACCCGAAGTTTTAACTATTTATCTTTAACCCTACTGCTAACTTATCAATTTGCTTTATTAAATCAATATCATTAATAAACTCCAATTGTTTCTCAATGGAGTGTTTATCATTATCTAATAAGGCGGCTTTTATTTTTAACTCATTAATTTCTTTCCCAAATTTTTCCTTTGTTGATTTTGACAGATTTTTAAACTGTCGAATCAAAGCATCTTGATATGTATTATTAAAATTAAGTGATGTATCAAAAGAATTAATATCAAAAATTAAAGGTACATGATCACTTTTCTCTCTCCAATTATCCCAGGATTCTAGTGACAATTTGAATCCCATTTTAGTTACTCTATTTGAAGCAAAAACATAATCAATATGATATGGTTTTTCAAACTTTCTGTTCATGAAAAAAGTATTTTGAGTTTCCTTTCCTTGTTCTTCATTAAACTGTCTGTGATAAACACTTTCTATATCAAAAAGTTTCAAAAACTCTACAACATCAGTATGATTTGCAATTATGTCTTTTGTATCCCAAATCTTGTTGCTGTTAAAGTCACCAATCAAAATTGAATTTTCGCCTAATAACGTTTGATAGTAATTTATAGCATTCCAAACTTGACCAATATAACGTGCTAATGGATTTTATTTATTATCCATAGCCCAAATTGCAAAAAGCAAAAAGGAATTTTTACCATCATTTACTTCTAAAGGAATAACGTATCGAAAGCTAGGATTAAATTCTTTTAATAGTCTAAATTTAAAGTTTGAATATGAAAATATGCCAATCCCTTTTTTTCCTGTATTCCCATGCCATATAAAATCATTTGGAGTTTGAGTTAGGTGCCCAAATTGCAATTTATTTTCATGTTCACATTCTGGAATAATTAAAATATCAGGGTTTAATTCTAAAATATATTTGTTTTTAAACCTAAACGCTCCTTGACAGTTCCATTCGATTATTCTCATTTATTTAATTTACTTCAACGTCCAAGGCATTAATGCAGCAATTGCTAAAATAAAGTGTTATACATTCGGCATTCTTATAAATCGTCTATTGCAGTCTTTTTTATTGTCGCACTATTAATTTTGTCAAAATAAGCTAAATTTACAAAACAGCTTATTACTCCATCATGGGCAATAGATAAATGAATTTCTCCTTTATTAGTTTCCCATATTGAATAATATTTACAGCGATCAAATTTCACTTCATATAATTTTGAACCATCATCTCTTGGTTCATTACGAGTATCAAATTTTTCCACTTCACTAGTTGGTTTGCCATATTTTTCTATCAACATTTGTTTCAAGTCCAAATAATTCCCAGAAAGTGTAGACCATGTGTTTTTCTCCGGAAATAGAACGCCAATTTTATGGACTAAATCTTTTTGTTTCAAAGTAGAAACACCAATATAACATTCTTTATAACCAGCGAAATCACCTTGTAAAGTTGCAGTCCCATTTTCCGTCTTTAAAAGAATAAACCCGTTGTGCTTCATTTTAGAAACATACTGATCGAGTGTTCCATCAAGTGGAATTCCTTTAAATGAAATGTGTTTAGATGTGTCAATTGTTGTTTGACAAAATGCTACACAATATTGTAGTCCTAAGAGTAATACCAATAAAGATTTTTTCATAATGAGTTAATTAATTATTCTCGAATCTCCACAGCATTATAATCGCATAAAAAAAAGAGATAAATGACAGAATCAATATAATATTAATAATTACTGTAAGAGCGCTGCCATAGCTTGGCATAAATGCAACTTTTATAATTTCAAAACCAAATGAGAAGATTGATGTACTTGCAAGAAAAATCGATGATATTTTTTTTACCTTCCAAAGTCGTATAGTTCCAAATATTGTAAAAAGAACCGAAAGTATTACAGATAAATAAATAATGAATTCCGATACCATTGCTTTTCCCTCAGAATTTGTCAATGTTGAATATGCGGATAATAAGTAAGTTCCAATTCCAATTATTGCTAGGGTTCTATTTTTCAATATAAATTTTTTATTTGGTAAAATATTTTTTGATACAACTAATATTCTTTATTACTAATTGAATATAAATAATAATTTATAAAAAACTTATAATTAACCATACAATTAATGCATATTATATGAGAAACTGAATACTAATCATTTTTTTATGTCCTTCTTCCAAATTTACGTTAGCATGAATATTTTTTAAATTAATTGGATTTTAGTTTAAGCCCAAAATGACAATTTGAAAATCTAAATAAAAAGAGGAAGTAAATAGAAATTCCAAGTAGCTTTTCAATCATTAAGTATTATCAAAATAAGCATTTAAATAAGGCTTAAGTATTAGTTTATCATAGTAGTGATGGCTTTCCATATATCTTCTTTTTGGATATATAGTATTCTTTGACCAGATGGCTAGAAGAATGAATGTTTGTCCCCTTACTTTTTACTATTATTGGTTTGATGTATTTGAGATCAGGGATATGTAATTTTTGGGATTTGATGTGAATCTGAGTATTTATGTTCGGATTCTTGGATCACTAGAATGTCTATGTTGAACGCAAATATGGCGGATATTTGTTTCGGAAGGCGCCTTAGGAAATTCAGGTGACAAGGATTTTAAAAGGGAAGAACATTATAACTTAAATTACTATAGCAAATAAAAATAATTTTTTTTCAATTCAAGATAAAATATTAAAGGAATACTTTTCAATGAAATTACTTTAAAAGTGTCCTCAAATTTTCTACTAAAATTCTTGGAGAACTTCTGATATCATCTCTTTGTATTTTAAGGTCAGGTTTAACTTCTTTAAAATTTCTCGGCCTCCCATTTGTATATAGACTTACATCTAAAAGGTACGCAGAATAACGTTTTCCATCAGAAGGAGCAGAACTTGTATTATTATCAATAATATGCAAGAACCTTAAATCAATCAATTCACGAATTAGATTTTTAATTTCTTCATCCCTTTCTAACACTTCATTATCTATTAAAAAAACATTTGTTCTTTTTTCTACAAATACTTTATCTCTTAAAAAATTGATTAATTTTTCTAAAATATTTTCACTAACCAATGAATCTTTTTCTAATGCCACTTTTTTATTAACATAGTTTTGTATTGCAACTTCCCTAACGGTCGGTACATTAATTTTTGTTGATGAATCATTTAATGTAGTACAACACTTAATAAATAAAACTAAAAAATCTCTTGGAACACCACCAGAGGCTAAACATAATTGTTCAAATGACTCTTCATTAAAAATATCGTCAATTTCAATATTAGCTTTTGACAACCTAATTGAGGTAATGAGTAAATCTCTTTTAAATCGCTTTAAGTCACTCCATTTGTCTAATGTATAGTCTAAATCAATATCATATATATCTGCATTAAGTTCCATTCCTATATAGCTTTCATCAGATTGCTTATATAACCTTGTTCTATGTTTTACAGTCCCAATTTTTAAATAAAAGTTATTTGATTTTGTAAGTCTATGGAAGTAATCAACTAAATACGGCTGGATAGATTTCGGAATAAAATAAAAGTCATCTAAAATCAAAATTATTGTTTTGTTAGTCTGCTCGGAAATCGATGCTATTAATTCTTTAATTTCATCAATTGAAGTTTTCAATTCATTAAGTTTATCAATTTTCCATTTATGTTCAACTTCACTTTCATTATATTCTTTTAAACTTGAACCTAATTCAGCAACTTCATTTTTTATACCACTCTTAATTTCCTCCTCACTTCCTGATTTATATCTTCTACTTTCATCCAATAAGTCTGGCGAATTTGTTTTTTTCTCAAGTTTGGCTATCTCTTTTTTTAGCTTATTAATTAATTTTCGTTTTCTCAAATAGTCTTGAATTTTCCAAACTGTACTCTCATTTTTTAAATTTTCAATAGAAACTTTAAAAAAACGTACTAAAACTTTTATAATAATATTGGGGAAAGTAATATCCTTATAATCTTCTAGATTTACATATATAGAGAAAATGTTATCGCTATTTTCTAATGTCTTAAGAAGAGTACTTTTCCCTGCTCCACGTCTTCCAAATACAACACCATTTTGTCTGCTTTGAACTTTAGACTTAAAATTTCTTGGGTCTATAAAATCAATTCCTGAAACCTTATCAGCTCTTGTATTTTCTTCAATAAATGATACAAGTTTATTTACTTCTTGTAAATTCATAAATGTTGAATATTTAAAATAATTACTACCAATTAAATATACACAATCCTATCTCTAAAATATAATATTATTAATATATTTATAAATAATTATTATATGTAATAATAGTTATTTATAAATGGCATCTATATATCTTTAGATTAGATATTTATTTAAGGGCTTACCAAAAGGCCTCGCCGCAATTCATGACGTTCTGAGATTGTTCCGGATTAGGTTCCCTGATCCAGAGACTCCTACGAGGGGCTTACCCAAAGGCCTTGCCGCTATCGCGGCAGTCTTTTTCATTTGTCCGCTATTGTAAACTCGCTGCGCGAGCTTACATCGCTACCAAATAAAAAAGACCGCAATTATCATTGCGGCCTTTGTGCCCAGGACTGGATTCGAACCAGCACATCCTTGCGAACGCTGCGACCTGAACACAGTGCGTCTACCAATTTCGCCACCTGGGCATTTTTAGTTGTTCAGGGCTGCAAACTTAGGGAAAAATTCGGTTTGGTAAGGGGCAAAAAATCGCAATGATAGTCTAAGAAGGCAAGTAAAATCTACGGCGCCATTAGGCTACAGCCTCGTATGTCTGAGTTGTCCATGCGGCCCCAGACTTCAAAACTGCCGTCTGGGTGTAACACGCCCATATCATCGGTGGCTATGAATCCTATGCTGTGGGCATTGGCTAGGTCAATAATATTAAAGACGCCACGGCCAGAGCGGTGTACCTGTTGCGGGTCGGTTTCGTCGCGGACAAGGAGGCGCATCCAGGGTGGGCATTGGTACAAACCATCGCCAAGGGAATAGGCTTGGCTTAATAGCTCGGTCATGCCGTACTCGGAATGAATCTTGGTTACGCCTAGGCCGGCGCAGAGGGTTTCATGCAATTCAGTACGGGTGAGCTCGCGGCGGCGGCCTTTCATGCCGCCGGTTTCCATGATGGTGGTATGGACCAAGTGCTGAGGATGAGACTCGGCAAAGTCTAGGAGGGCGAAGGTTACGCCTATTAAAAGGGTCTTTTGGCCAGCCAACTCATTAGAACGCAGGGTAGCAGAAAGCGCCTCATGATCATAGAGATAGAAGCCGGAACTTGGGTGTCCGCTGGCTTTGATTAGTTCGTCTACCATGAGCACTAATGATGAGTGCTGGCGTTCTAGGTAGGCGGGTAAGAGGCCAATAATGGCCCAGTCTTGGGGATGGCCATAGAATAGTTCAAAGGCCTTGCTAAAGCTTTGGCGGTAAAGGTCAACATCGGCTACCCAGTGACGGGAATTGCTGGTTTGGGTGGTGCCGGAGCTTTCAAAAAAACGGTCTAGGGGAAAATCTCCCGTGACAATGGCATGGGTTTTGAAAAAAGACACAGGCAACGCGGGAATGCTTTCTATCGTCTTTACTTGGGCAGGGTTTACACCCATTAACTGGCACCATTGCTGGTATACAGGGTTCTGTGCATACTGATATTGGAAGAGTTCCAGGGCCGTTTGGTCAAAATTGGCGGGTGAAACAGAGAAAATATTGTTAACATCGAATGCTTGCACAGTGGGGTATACTAATGTTTTAACTAAATTTGATATGAAACCAATAAGAATGAAGACAAAAATAGGTTTAGTTCTGGCAATTATGGTGGTCATGATGGCCTGCAAAAAAGATTCCTTTAATACCAAGCCCAGTCTTACATTCAAAGACATCAATGGAACGGTGTTTGGAAATGGGAGTACCGTGCTCATCAATCTAACTTTTACAGACAAGGAAGGTGATATTCAAGACAGCATTTGGGTACAAAAAATTACCAGGAGCAAGGGTTGTACTAATTTCTCTGATAGAACCAAGATTCCAAGTTTTGACGCGGTGCCTAATTTGAAAGGCGTGTTTGAAATTGGCTATAGCGTGGGTTCTGGTTTAGGTGGTGCCTACCCTATTTTGCCGGGTTGCCCTGCCAACAAGAACGATACCTGTTATTTTAAAATCTGGGCCCGTGACTTGGCTAAGAACGTGAGTGATACCATCACCACTCCTGATATTATCATCCTTAAATAATCTTTCTTGAAGGGATGGATCCAATCCTTTTTTTATAGCAACTGGTTTTATGGTTGCTGTGTGGTGGCGCTTTCAATTGAAGCATCGCTTCAGCAAGGCTTTGCCCTCAACCGTTCTATCTATTATGTGGTCTTGTTTTGTACCACGGTCATCTATTATACTTACGCGTATAGAAATGACAAGGGTTATGCTCCCAATAATGAGCGCAGCAGGTGGTATGCCACCCACAGAAAATTAGTAACTACGTATCAGCTGCAGTTTGGGCTCATGGCCCTTCTTTGTAGCATTTTTTTGTTGTATGATTATGGGGAACAAGTGCTTCAAATGAATGCAGCCGAATGGGGCCTTGCGGCGATATTTCCCTTGCTAGCACTGGGTTATTACGGCACCTTACAATTTGGTGGCAAGCATTTTAACCTGCGCAACCTAGGACTACTCAAACCCTTTATCATTGGTTTTATTTGGGCGGGTGCTGTAACTATCTATCCCCTACTCTTTCAAGCATTGGAAACGGGTCAGCATTATGCACTGGACATGATGGGTTGGTTATTTTTCCTAAAGAATTTTGTGTTTATCAGCATCCTTTGCATACTCTTTGACATCAAGGATTATGCGGCGGATCATAATGCGGCGCTCAAGACTTTTGTGGTTAGGTTTGGGTTGCGCAAGACCTTGTTTTGGGTGATCCTGCCCATGGCCATTGTTGGGTTCGCGGCGTTTTTGAGGTTTACTATTTATAGAGAATTGGGTTGGGAAAGAATCCTCATTAACAGCATCCCCTTTGTTTTGTTGATAATTGTTAGTTGGTCAATGCAACGTCGTAAAAGCATTCTCTACTATCTTGCAATCATTGACGGGCTCATGCTTGTAAAAGCAGCCTGTGGTATTATAGGTATGTATTTTTTAAATTGATATTATGGCTAAGGCAAAAATTGAGAAGAAAGAAAAGAAAACCAACAAGTCTATTTTGGGTGAGACCAATATGGCGTTTTTGAAAAACTATATCAACACGGC
>Ga0209480_10001406_pt1 | contig 17682 bp, 12 predicted proteins | sample JI61114C2DNA_FD_187501 | JGI IMG/M metagenome (GOLD analysis project Ga0209480, IMG submission 187501) | Wastewater effluent complex algal communities from Wisconsin, to seasonally profile nutrient transformation and Carbon sequestration -... | ecosystem: Engineered > WWTP > Effluent > Algae... | reverse complement strand
CTTCGTTCGGGCGGGTGGCGCGGACGAGATCGAGTACGAAGTCGGTCACATGATCCGGTACGGGCACTTTGCGGGCGAGTTGCTGGGCGGCATGGAGTTCTGCGGCGGTGATGACGGCCTGAATCTCCTCCTGCACGCCGCCGGTGGTGCGGGCGACAATTTCACGCTCTTCATCGCGGCTGGGGTAATCGACTTTGATCAAAAAGAGGAAGCGGTCTTTTTGCGCTTCGGGCAGCGGGTAGGTGCCTTCTTGCTCGATGGGGTTTTGCGTGGCGAGCACAAAGAAGGGCTTCGGCAGTTCATAGGTCGTCTGGCCGACGGTGACGTGCTTTTCCTGCATCGCTTCGAGCAGCGCAGCCTGGGTCTTCGGCGGCGTGCGGTTGATTTCATCCGCGAGGATGATCTGGGAAAAGATCGGCCCCTGCTGGAAAACGAGCTTCCGGCGTCCGGTCTCAGCGTCTTCCTGAATGATCTCCGTGCCGGTGATGTCCGCGGGCATGAGGTCCGGTGTGAACTGGATGCGGCGGAATCCGAGGTGCATCGCGTCAGCGAGAGACTTCACGAGCAGCGTCTTCGCAAGCCCCGGCACACCTTCCAGCAGGCTGTGCCCACCCGCCGCGATGGCGATGAAGACCTGCTCGATCACGGCATCCTGACCGACGATCCGCTTGCTCAGAGCAGCTTTGAGTTTGTTGAAACCGGTAACGAGGGCAGCAGCGGCGGCAGTGTCGGACATGGGAGGGGTGGGAGAAGCGGAAAGTGGAGGCGTGAACACGGCTAGATATGCAGCGTTCTTTCCACTGTTCCACGTTCAGTTTGATGAACCTTTCAGCCTCCGCTGCTTCTCTCGGCGCGAATTCTTGCCAGATGCCCCTTGCTCAGACTCTCCGGCTCGGTGATTTCTCGCCCCAATCCAAGTTTAGTTTCCAACCATGCCCATCCATCTCGGTGTTAATATTGACCACGTCGCCACGCTCAGGCAGGCGCGTTATCGGACCATGCTCGGCGCGCACAATGTCGAGCCTTCCATCCTTCAGGCAGCGCTGGAAGCCGAGGCCGCAGGTGCGCATTCGATCACCATTCATCTGCGCGCGGATCGTCGGCACATCGTGGATGAGGACGTCTATCTGCTGCGCCGCGAGATCGGCACGATGATGAATCTGGAGATGGGGAACACGCCGGAGATCCTGGGCATCGCGCTAAAGGTGAAGCCGCACTTCGTCTGCATGGTGCCGGAGAACCGTGAGGAGGTCACCACCGAGGGCGGGCTGGATGTCGTCGGGCAAAAGGTAGCTCTAAAAGCCAGTGTGAGTCAGCTCGAAGCCAACGGCACGCGTGTGAGCATGTTCATCGATCCCGATCTCGATCAGGTGCGGGCCTCGGCGGAGATCGGCGCGAGCATGATCGAGCTGCACACGGGCACCTTTGCCAATGAACTCGGAGAGAAACGCACGGCTGAAGCGCAGCGGCTGAAAACAGCGGCTGAGCTGGCGCACAGCCTCGGGCTCCAGGTGAATGCCGGTCACGGTCTGACCACGAAGAATCTGCCCGAGCTTTTCATCGTGCCGCATCTCGCGGAGCTGAACATCGGCCACACGATCGTGGCGCGTTCGGTCTTCATCGGACTGCGTGCCGCCATTCAAGAGATGTTGGAGGTCATGAAGGGCTATCCATCGGCATGACCCCTCTCGGCCTCGGCATTGATCTCGTGGAAGTGGGCCGCATCCGCGACCTGCTTACGCGGCATGGCGAGCGCTTCAAAGAGAAGACCTTCACCGCTGGCGAGATCGCCTACTGCGACTCCTGCGCCGATCCTGCGATGCATTACGCGGCGCGCTTTGCCGTGAAGGAAGCGGCGGCGAAGGCCATCGGCACCGGCCTTTGGGCACAGGGCGTGGACTGGAAGCACATCGAGGTGCTGCGCGAGGAGTCGGGCAAACCGACACTCGTCCTGCATGGCGGTGCGAAGGCTCATGCGGAACGGATGGGCAGCACTGGCAGCCTCATTTCCATCACGCACACGAGCGAGCTTGCGATGGCGCAGGTGATCCTGGTTTAATCAGCGATTATGCCAGACATCCCACAGGTCGCCGTGCTCGTGGACACCTCGCGTTCCTATGGCCGCGACATCGTTCGCGGCATCCGGCGCTATGTCGCGGAGCAGGGGCCGTGGTCGCTGTATCTGGAGCCGCGTGACTTGCGCTCCAGCTTCCCAGACTGGCTGAAAAAATGGCCCGGCGATGGCATCCTCGCACGCACCACCGACTCCGCTTTGCTCCGCCAGCTCAAGGCCACGAAGCTGCCCGTCATCGAACTGCGCACGACTGTGCTGAAGCATCCCTTCCCCTACATCGGGATGGACAACCCCGTCATCGGCGAGCGGGTGGCGCGGCATTTCCTGGATCGTGGCTTTCGGCGTTTCGCCTGCTACCTGGATACCAGCGAGTTCTTCTTCCGCCAGCGCTGCGAGAGCTTCATCAAGACCCTGAAAGAGCAGGGGATGCAGTGCTCCGTCTTTGAGGCCAATGCGGCGGGGCTGCGCTGGGATCAGCATCAGCGGCAACTCGCGGAGTGGCTCACCTCGCTGGAGAAGCCCTGCGGTCTCTTTGCCACCAATGATCAGCTCGGCTTCTGGGCGCTGGATGCCGCGAGGCGTGCGGGCATCTCCGTGCCAGAGCAGCTCGCTGTCATCGGCGCGGAGAATGACAAGACCCTGTGCGAGACCGCCTGGCCGCCGCTTTCCAGTGTGCAGCTTCGCGGTCAAACCGTGGGCTTCACGGCGGCGAGGTTTCTCGACGAATGGCTGAAAAACAATGTCATGCCACCGATGGAAACCTACCTGCCGCCAGGCGACATCGTGCTGCGCCAATCCTCCGACATCGTGGCGGTGGAAGATGAGCGCATCGCGAAAGCTCTGCGCTACATCCGGCAACGTGCGGCGGAGGGCATCGGCGTCGATGACGTGGCGCGTGAGGTGGCCCTCTCCCGCAGCGCACTGGAGCGGCGCATGAAGACGATGATTGGTCGTTCGCCGGGCGAGGAGCTGATCCGCATTCGCTTCAGTCAGGTGGAGCGACTGCTCGCGCAGACGGACCTCACGCTGAATGCCATCGCCGAGCGTGCGGGCTTCAAGCATCCGCAATACATGGCGGAGGCTTTTCATAAGCGTGTCGGCATCACTCCAGGCGAGTATCGACGGCGGAATAAGCTCTGATTTAAGTCAGCGCTTCGACAACGATCCTCGCACCAGAAACCTCGCGGACACGCACCGAGGTGCCACTTTGCACATAGCCGCCTTCGACCATGGCCTCGATGCGCTGATCGCCAAACTGCACGGTGCCATACGGGCGCAGGGCGCTGATGGTGCGGCCTTCGTCGCCCATCTTCACGGAGCGACTGGCGGACATGGCGGGCGTGGAATCAAGCGTGCCACCAGCAGCGGACTCGAGCACGAGTCGGCGGAAGGTGCGTGTCTCTGGCAGATAGCGAGCGGCGACCAAAATGACCGCTGCTGCCCCGATCATACCGAGGGCAAAGTTGCGCAGGCCGAGGGCATAGGCCGAGAGTTCAAAGTTGAAGGCTGGTGGGGCGACGCCTTCCGCAGGGGCGGGCAGTTCCCAGCCGGACATCGTGTAAACCAGAGCCGCCATCACGCAGACAAAACCCACGATGCCGGGCACCATCGTGCCTGGGAAAAGAGTGAACTCGAGGATGATGAACAGGATGCCCACGATGAAGACCGCGACGGTCACCGCCGTCTCCTGACCGACGAGGCTGCCTGCCACATAGTGCCCGAAGAAGAAGGTCGAAAAAGAGGCGACGGAGACAAAACCCGGCAGGCCAAATCCAGGCGTCTGCATCTCCAGATAACCACCGGCGACACCGATCAGGATGAGAATGGCGGCATACTTCGTCACCCAGATCGCGATGGTTTCAAAGAAGGTGGGCTCGGCGGTGATGATCTGCCCCTGGAGTCCCTCCGCCTTTTTGATCTCATCGAGACTCTTCACGATGGCCTTGGCGAAGAGCGGCTTGCCATCGACCTGCATGATGGCCTGCTCGGCATCGAGCGTGAGGATCTCCTTCTTGTTGTCGAGTGTCTGGCCGTTCACCTTGAGTTCCTTGCCCATGTCGATCATGGCCTCGATCACGGCGGGGTTGTGCCCTTTCCTCTTCGCCACGGCGCGCGCCATGCTCATGGTGGCGGAGTTCATCTTCGCACGCTCGGCCTCGCCCATTTCCTGACCATTTCCATAAACAGGCGAGGCGGCTCCGGCACTGCTCGCCGGAGTCATGTAGATGCCATCGGTAGCCACGGCGATCATGGCTCCGGCGGAAAGCGCGCGCGGATTGACGAAGGCAAAGCTGCGTGGTTTGAGCTTCTGCAAATCCGTCATCATGAGGTCCACGGTGTCCCAGAGCAGACCGCCGGGAGTGTCGAGATCGAAGATCACAGCCTCGGCACCTTCGGCAGAGCAACGCTCCAGGGTGCGAGACATGAACTCGAACCGTGCGCGGGCAATGAGATCCTCCTCACCGACAGGGATGACGACCACTTTGCCTGAATAACTCGGGGCATCAGCAAGGACAGATGCCGGAGTGAGCAGAGCGAGGCCGAGCGCGAGAAGGAGGAGGCGTTTCATGCCGCGAGCATAAAGGAGTGCAGCGGCTGTGGCAACCCTGGTGCCGTCAGCAAGCCGCCGCCAAGCCCAGGATGCCGGAGTTCAGCCGCAGGCAGATGAGGCTGTGGCCGTTCACGCGGAACTTTTCGCCGCCGTGGATGGGGATGATGTCTGCGGCGAAGGACGGAATCGTGGAGGTGTCGAAGACGAGGCTCCAGGTGCAGGCTTTCGTGCCGGGCAGGATGAAGTCCGTGGCGAGTTCTCCCCGGTTGAAAAGTAGCACCATGGGCGGCTTTCCTGAGATTAATGCGCCAAAGGTGGTGCGAGAGGAGTCGTGCCATTCGTCGTGGCAGAGCAGGCTGCCATTGCCCTCGAGCCAGGCGACATCCGGCAGGCCGGTGACGGGGCTCCATTGGCCATCAAAGAAGTCGGTGCGGCGGAACTCGGGATGCTCGCGGCGCAGGGCGAGGATGCTGCGCGTGAAGGCGAGCATCTCGGTGTCGCAGGTGCTCCAGTCCATCCAACTCAGCTCGTTGTCCTGGCAGTAGGCGTTGTTGTTGCCTTTCTGGGTGCGGCCTCGCTCGTCGCCAGCAGTGATGAAGGGGACACCGATGGAGGTGGCGAGCGTGCCCATGAGGCTGCGGCGGAGACGGGCGCGGAGTTTGTTCACGCGGGCATCACTGGTTGGGCCTTCGACGCCGCAACTGATGCTGTGATTGTGGTTGTCGCCATCGCGATTTTCCTCGCCGTTGGCTTCGTTGTGTTTGCTCGCGTAGCTGACGAGGTCCAGCAGCGTGAAGCCATCGTGACTGGTGATGAAATTGACGCTGCTCAAAGCCGGGCGCTGGGCTCCGCCGTAGATGTCCTGGCTGCCGCAGAAGCGCTTGGCGAACTCGGCGGTGCTGCCTTCATCGCCCGCCCAGAAGCGGCGGATGGTGTCGCGATACTTGCCATTCAGCTCGCGCCAGGGCTCGGGGAAGCCGCCGACCTGGTAGCTGTCGAAACGCATGATGTCCCAGGGCTCGGCGATGAGCTTCACGGTGGATAAAACGGGGTCCTGGGAGACGGCGGCGAGGAACTGACACTGCGCGTTGAACTGATCGTGCTCATCGCGGGCGACGGTGACGGCGAGGTCGAAGCGGAAGCCATCCACATGCATCTCGGTGACCCAGTAGCGGAGGCTGTCGAGGATGAGGCGGAGCGCGGGCGGGCTGGCGGAGTCCACCGCGTTGCCGCAGCCGGTCATGTTGATGTAGTTCGCGCCGTGCTCGTCGAAATCGTGGCGGTAGTAGAGGCGGTCATCGAGACCTCGGAAGGAGATCGTGGCCCCACGTTCATCGCCTTCGCAGCTGTGGTTGTACACGACATCGAGGATGACCTCCAAGCCAGCGGCGTGGAGTGCTTTGACCATGTCTTTGAACTCACGGATCTGCGCTTCGGGATCGTGGGCGGCGGCGAATTCGTTGTGCGGGGCAAAGAAGCCGACGGTGTTGTAGCCCCAGTAGTTCGTGAGGCCGCGCTCGAGCAGGAATTGATCGTCGAGATGCTGGTGGACGGGCAGCAGTTGCAGCGCGGTGATGCCGAGATCTTTGAGGTAGGCGATCACGCTCGGATGAGCGAGTCCGGCATAGGTGCCGCGCAGCTTCTTCGGCACGTCGGGGTGCGTTTGCGTGAAGCCTTTGACGTGCAGTTCATAGAGCACGGTGTCGCGCCAGGCGGTGTGCGGGAGCTTGTCACCACTCCAGTCGTAGCTTCCATCGATGACGGCGGCCTTCAGGGCCTCGGGGCCGTTGTCGTGCGCGCCGGGAAAGAAGCCGGGGCCCTGCGGGCCGAGCATGGAGGCGCGGCCTTCGGGCTTGCCGACGATGGCGCGTGCATAGGGATCGAGCAGGAGCTTGTTCGCATTGTAGCGCAGCGCGCTCTTTGGCATCCAGGGGCCGTGGGCGCGGTAGCCGTAGAGGGCGCCTTTTTTCAGGCCCGGGACAAAGACGTGCCAGAGGTCGCGCTCGCCACGCGTCAGGCGGGCACGGGCGGTTTCATGAGTCGGCTGGGCGGGGTCGTAGAGGCAGAGGTCCAGCGCCGTCGCGTGCCGTGAGAACACGGTGAAATGTACACCTCCGGGCGTGAGGTGGGTGCCTGGCGTGGAGGCAAAGCTGGCGGGATCGGGAGACATGCGGCCTTTCTCCATGAAGCAGGAGACACGCCGATGCACGAACGATTTCAGGAGCGCACGCGTCTCGCGTGTTGATTCACGCGTCCTCGCGGGAATCCGTCCCCGGCAGGTGACGGCACGGAGAATCGTCGAGGATGGGAAGAATATCGTCCTGGGACGGTGGTCCGCGAGGACGCGGACCACAGCACGCGAGACGCGTGCGCTCCTGTCACGCCGCCACAGGCGCATCAAACCACCGACCGTGTTCTTTGATCAGATCCACGAGGCGCTCGACGGCTTCTTCCTCGGGGATGTTGAACTTCACGGCGGTCTTGCCGACGTAGAGATTGATCTTGCTCGGGGCTCCGCCGACGTAGCCGAAGTCGGCATCAGCCATCTCGCCGGGGCCGTTGACGATGCAGCCCATGACGGCGATGCGGACGCCTTTCAGATGGCCGGTGGCTTCGCGGATCTTTTGCGTGGTGTTTTGCAGGTTGAAGAGCGTGCGGCCACAGCTCGGGCAGGCGACGTAGTCGGTCTTGAAGATGCGGACACCGGCGGCTTGCAGGATGTTGTAGCTGACTCGCAGACTCTGGCCGGGCGCGGACTCGCCCTGGACGATGACGGCATCGCCGATGCCATCGCAAAGCAGGGAGCCGATGTTCGTCGCGGCGCGGAGGAGGTTGTTCAGGAAGTCCTCGCTGCCGGTCGAATCGAAGGTGTCCTTGAGCAGGATGGGATGCTTGGCATCCAGCTTCGCGGCGAGCAGGCGATAGGCGTGGATGGGATGCAGCGCGGTGCCATCGGCGATGGTGACGAGCTTGGCCTCAGCGGAAGCGTTCACAGACAGCACAGCAGCATCGTCGCGTGGGTCGAGCGCGATGATCGGTGTGTCTTCGATGACGAGCTCGGGTTTGTAGTCGCCGAGCTTGTCCATCTTATGCGCGACGGCATCCCACTTCGCCCGCGAGGTGAAGACGGGAACCGTGGCACCTTGCCCGCAATCGATGCCATTCACGACCAGCCTGTCCGTGGCACGGCGGCTGTAGCTAAAGGGATCATAGCTGATTGGCGGTGGCTGGCTGATCACAGACGCCTGATCAATCGAGACTTCGCTTTGCACGGAAGCCACGAGCGCTCTCGCCACGGGGATCTCGTGGATGGCGTCTTCCGTCAAAGAAACGCGGATCGTATCGCCGATGCCATCCGCGAGCAGGGAGCCGATGCCGATGGCGCTCTTAATGCGACCGTCTTCGCCATCGCCAGCTTCGGTGACGCCGAGGTGAATCGGGTAGTTCCAGAGCAATGACGAATGACGAATCACGAATGACGAAGGGAAGCCGAACTCCGGGTGGATCGGTTCGTCATTCGTCATTCGGGCTTCGTCATTTCCCAGCCTCGCCTGCTTCTCCAGCTCTTCGATGGAGAGCTGAGTCAGCTTCGAAACCAGCAATCGGTAGGCTTCGATCATGACCTTCGGATTGCTGGCCTTCATCGAGAAGAGGAAGTTGTGGAAGTCATGCGCACGGGCGATGCGGGCAAACTCCAGCGCGCTTTCCACCATGCCGTGCGGCGTGTCGCCATGGCGGTTCATGATGCGGTCGCTGAGGGAGCCGTGATTCGTGCCGATGCGCATGGCGCGGTTCAGCGCTTTGCACTGCTGCACGAGGGGGACGAACTGCTCCTCCATGTAGGCCACTTCCTCGGCGTATTCGGCGTCGGTGTATTCCTTGACGGCGAACTTCTTTTTGTCGGCATAGTTGCCGGGGTTCACTCGCACCTTCTCCACCCACTTCACCGCTTCCAGGGCGGCATCGGGTTTAAAATGGATGTCGGCGACGAGCGGGACATCACACCCGGCGGCGCGGATGCCATCGCGGATGTGCTGGAGGTTCTCCGCAATGACGCGGGTCTGCGCCGTGACACGGACGATCTCACAACCGACGGCGGCGAGTTCCAGCGCCTCCTTCACACAGGCCTCAGCATCCCGAGTATCGCTCGTGAGCATGGACTGCACACGGATGGGATTCCCCCCGCCGATGCCGACATTCCCGACCATGCAGACCCGCGTCTCGCGGCGCTGGTAATGATAGAGGTCGGGGCAATAACGGAGGGCTTGGGTGGAGGTCATCGGAGGCCGCTATGAAACCCGAATGCAGGCCGGGCGCAACTTGAAGACTGGGAGACTCAGCCGCCGAAGACGAGGCTCGTGATGTCGCTCTCCAGGCCGATCTCCTGGTCTTTGAGGATGCCGCGCGCCATGTATTCGCGGATCTCCGGCACGCCCGGCACGGCCAGAGGCCGACCGTCGATGTAGGGGGAGAGGGTGCGGACGTCGAGCTTCGTCCAGGCTGTCGTGCCGCCCAGGCGGGTGTAGATCGCCAGTCCGTCCACGCCGCGTTTTTTGAAATTCAGCGTGATGTGGCCGCCGTTGAGGCGGATCGTGAGCACGGGTTTGTAGGTGTCAGGATCAAAGGCGCTGCGCGAGGAGGAGGCCTGCAACTGCGCGTCTGCACCGGAGGGCTTCCAGTTCGGCAGCACCTTCAGCGTGGTTAAAAGAGCGCGGATGTTTGAAAGCCGCGTGCCTTCCATGCCCATCTCCACGGCCATTTTGCCTTCGTAGGTGGTCTTCGCCGCGTCCGTGCCCTCATAGGCGGCGATGAGGGCATCCGCCTCCGCCTTCAGGCCGGTGGCGGTTTCGGGCGAGCCACCACCGGCCAGCACCTGCTCGGCGGCTTTGTTGCTGAGGTTTTCCAGCCAGGCTTTGCGCCGTTCGCGTTTGGTTGGGATGTAGTCGGGCATGGGCGATTCTGGGGGGAAATGTCCCCAAATGCCAAGCAGGAAATTCATCCCAAGAGAGATCGCGGCACCAGGGCGGTTCATCCAGTCGCCAAGAGCGTTCATCCAGCAGCCATGAGCGTTCTTTTAGCTAACATGAACGTTCGTCCAGATGCCATGAACGTTTATACAGCTAGCATGATCGTTCGTCCAGCTACCATGAACGTTCGTCCAGATGCTATGAACGTTTATACAGCTACCATGAACGTTCATCTAGCCCCCATGAACGAGAAAAATGGACATATTCCCGGGCATCTGGCCAAATTCACAGGGGTTCCAGCCTTCGTTCTTGGGAGCGCCAGCCGAAAACACAGGGGGCGCTATTGCAATATGAACGCTGTCGGCCCTCGGCAAGGCAAGAAAACTTGCGGGATTGGGGGGAAAAGACTGGCGCAGCGGGCCCAACGTAGGCCGGATGTGTTCGGCGCGCCGGAGCTCGAAAACACGCTGGAGCCCCCCGCCGAACTATCCGGCTTCTGGGAACGCCGCCGCCTTCCACGCTCCCGAACCAGCCGGATAGTTCGGCGAAGGAGCTTCTTCGTGTTGGTCATGTTCCACGCGCCGAACACATCCGCCCCACGCCCGGCCCGCCGCCGCTCCTCCAGCCACGGGGCAGGGACTTGGGAAGAGTCTTCCATGGAATCGTCCCTACCATGCTTGGGCTAACCCTTTTTTGTTGTCTGATTCCAACATAGGAGGGTAAAAGTGCCAGCATGACCTCGATAACACTGTATTCAGGCAACAGGAACGCAGGAAATAAAGCTGCTCACAAACCTCACGATCTGTAAATGATCTAAACTGTTCGGCCAAGCAACAGAGACACCTGCCACCATGAATAAGATAACAGTCATTGCGGTAGTGTTGATCGGTTTCTCCGGAAACGTTCGTGCGATGGATGACGATGGAGGATTTCATACGATCAGAGAGTGGCGGGCATCGGGTGGTTCTCCAGATCGCGATCAGGAGAGCATCGCTGAGGTTTTCGATCATGCTGGGATCACGAAGCTGCTGGCTGCCACGAAGAGTGTTCGACTTGTGCGCTGCACGCCAGACCAAGAGCCACCGAACGTCAGCTATTGGCAGTTCGAGAGCAAGAAGCCGATCCAACCGCAGCTTAGTCTTGGAGTTCGCTCAATTGAGCTTCAGGAGGCTCAGTTCACACCGCTTTTGAAGCATCTTGCAGACTTAGACCACTACGGAGACTCGACCATTTGCAGTTTCGAGCCTGGTGTTGCCATCTTCATAGGAGATGGAGAACCTGAGTTTATCGTCATTTGCTGTTTCAAGTGCCATGACATTCACATCGTCCGCCGCCCCACTGCAACCCACCCAATGCCTCACGTTTCTCAGTTGGGCATGTCACCCGAACTCGAGGAGACCGTGTTTCGGCTGGCTCAAACGTCCTTTCCAAAGGATGAAGATTTGAAGACTTTCACGCTTGCCAAGCGCCACAGGTCGAAGACACCACTGGAGTCACCTTCCTCGCCTGCCAAAGATCCTTTCGCACCATCACGATGAGCAGCCTTGATTCACAAACGAGGCCGACATGCTGGTGTCAACCGCCGGGCCTGCTGTGTCGCATCAGCTTTCCGCAACTCCAACCCGCCATGCCGTCTCCACGCTCAGCCCCGCCCCGGCGGTCGGCACAGATTAGACGTTATGCGAGACTACGACGATGACAGCCGATCACTCCCAGTTCAGTCGTGAGTTGATTGAGGGTTTGCCACCCGAGGAAAGGAGAGGCTGCATAAAAGAACTTGAGGCGCACTTCACGGCCCGGTTGCGGAACCATCTGACATGGGATGATTATTGGCTAGAGGTCCACCGCGTCATCGCTGATCTAAAATCCGTCGGGCATGATTTGTGGAGTCACGACTACGATGGTGGGAGACGACACCTTTACGGTTGGGATTACGGGCGGCCAGAGGCGGCAGGCTACCTCCAGATTCAGTTTGATTACGAAGGCCCAGTCAGGGCCTTTTGGAGTACCGAGAATCCCAGACTAGGAACCACAGACGACGAAGAGGACGCAGAATATGACGGTGGTGGACAACCGGCTACCCGCCCCGAGTCGAAATGACCATCTTGACTATTGAAGGCACGGTGCAACGGCGAAGGCGGATTTGGAGGCTTGTCAGAGCTGGGGAAATCCGTTAATCTGCGGCCATGATCGAGCTGCTCACCAAGCCCAGCATGCAAAAGCGCGCTCTGCCACTCTCCGTGGCGGCATGGCATGAAATGATCTCGAAAGGACTGGCGCCGGAGCGCGCGGAACTCATCCGGGGGGTAATCATTGAGAAAATGTCGAAATCATACCTGCACGTCCTCATCCTGGATGCCTTGATGGATTCTCTCAAAGCTGTCCTCATCGGGCGCTTTTGGGTACGCCAAGAAGCACCTTTGACCCTCGCGGATTCTGAACCTGAACCGGATGTTTCGGTCGTCGATCTTTCTCTGCGTCGCCCTGGGCCGCATCCTTCGTCGGCCAAACTGGTAGTGGAGATTGCGGTTTCCACTCTCTCCGATGACCGCGACATGGCGCTGCTTTATGCCCAGGCTGGCGTGGAGGAATACTGGATCATTAACGCCAAGGGCAGGTGTCTGGAAGTGTATGCCCAGCTTCAGAACGGTGGCTACAGCCTCCAGCGCAGCCTTCCAGAAGGTGAAGTCTGGAATTGCACCTCGCTGCCGGACTTGAGTCTGGATGTGGCGGCGCTTTTTGCCGGCCTGACGGAAGCAGAGTAACTTACTTCGCCTCGGCGCGCTTCTCCTTCGGCAGCCATTCGAATTCGCTGACGCCGCCGCTTTTCTTGCCACCACCGCCGCCGAGGAAGATGTCGCCGGTGTCTTTGAGGGTGACGAAGATCATGAAGCCGAAGAGCAACAGCACGCAGGCGGTCTGGAAGACTTCGAGGAAGCGGCCCTGGAGCGGGCGGCGGCGGATGGACTCGCCGATGGCCATGACGATGTGGCCGCCGTCGAGCACCGGGAAGGGCAGCATGTTCATGATGGCGAGGTTCACGTTCAGCACGACGCTGAACCAGAGGATCTGGAGCAGGGCGGCGGGGTCCTGGAGGAGGTTGTAATAGACGCGGCCGATGCCGACGGGGCCGCTCATGTGGGCAGGGCTGATGTCGGAGTTCGAATAGACGAGCTTTTGCACCATGCTGACGAGTGCCTTTGCCGCGCCGGAGACCTGCTCCCAGACACCGGGATGGGCGAGCTTCCGCGCGCCGGTGGCGTGCCAGACGATGCCGACCATGGGCTGGGTCCAGTCGGTGGGGTGTTTGTCCGGCAGGCGTGGGGTGAGTGTGACGGTGCTCTCTGCGTCATCGCGGCGGATGGTGAGCTGGATGGGCTGGCCCTCGCGAGTCTTGATGTAGTCGGAAAGCTGGAGGCGATGGGTGATCGGGAGATTGTCGGCCTTCAGGAGTTCGTCATTGGGCTTCAAGCCAGCCTCAGCGGCGGGACTGTGGGGCTGGAGGGCACCGACCATGGGCGTTTCTTTGCCGACGATGCCGACTTCACGGAGCGGCGGGCGCTTGAAGATGGCGTCACGAGCCGAACCGAGGACAGATTGGGCTTTGGCCTCCTCTTCCTCAGGCCACTCGGAGGCGACGGCGATGGTGGGGATGGCTTTGCCATCGCGCTCGACATCGAACTTGATGGTCTTGTCCTCGCTGGAGATCACGGTCCAGCGCACGGTGTCGGTGGTCATGCCCTCGAAGCGATGGATTTCCTGGCCGTCGATGCGGAGGATCTTGTCACCTCCCTTGAGGCCCGCTTTGTCAGCCGGGCTGTCTTTGGCGACATAGCCGATGGTGGTGGTGACGAAGGGCTCCGTCTGCGGCTTGCCCAGCCAGCTCACGAGCACGGCAAAGGCGCAGGCGAGCAGGAAGCTGAAGAGCGGTCCGGCGAAGGCGACGATGATCTTATCGAGCGGGGAGATCGGGGGCAGGGGCTCGGTGCTGTTGCTCTCGCCCTCGATGGCGTCCATCGGGGCCATCTGGGGGAGCTTCACAAAGCCGCCTGCCGGGATGCTGCCGAGGCCGTATTCCACGCCGTTGATGGTTTTCTTCCAGAGTGGCTTTCCGAACCAGATGTAAAAGGCCTCCACACGCAGTCCCCGCCAGCGGGCGGCGAGGAAATGACCCCACTCGTGGACGAGGATCATGAGATTGAAGACGAGCAGGACTTCGAGGACGAGGATAATGAAGCGGAGTGCTTCACCGACGGGACCGAGAGAGGAGAGCCAGGACATGAAAGGGGGAAAGGGACTGTGTATGGAACGCGCTGGAGGCGCAAAAGGGCGCAAAGCTACCACCCAGCCCCGACTCGGCAACGGGGGAGACAAATTTCTCACAGGGGGGCTACGGGCTACTGCGGCTTGGTGATCTGGCTCTGGGCGCTGCTGATCTCCTGATGCAGGGCGATGATCTCGCGCTGGAGCTCGGCGGCGTCTTCGGGGGCGAGGCCGGGCTGCTTGAGCTGGGTTTGCAGGCGCTGCTTGAGCATTTGCAGGCGGGTGAGCTCCAGGGCACGGAGGGCGTGCTCGGCGGCGGCCATGCCCCCGGCGGCGCTGGATTCGTGGAGGATCTGGTTCAGCGCGGCCTCCTCATCCGGCTGGAGCGTGGTGAGGTACACGTTGACCGCCACGGGATCGACAGGGTCAAAGCTGCTCTTCCAGATGAGCGCGAGCAGCTCCGTGCCGGGCACGTCATGCAGGACTTCGTCGTGCTCCTGGTGGCGCAGCCAGTCGAGCACCTGCGCGTCCGCCAGGGCCAGTCGGGCCAGGATCAGGGCGTTCTTGTTTTGCGCGGCGAGGAGCTGCTGGCCGCTGCTTTCCGTCTTGGCGGCGGGCTTGTCTTTATCTTTGCCGGAGCGCGGCTGCTTGCCGGCGCGGATCACGAGCTGGCGCATGGTGTCCTCCGGGATGGAGAGGCGCACGGCGGCACGCTGGATGGCGGTCTCGCGGGCCACGGGGCTCTCCAGCAGATGGATGTTTTCCGCCATCTCACTGGCGAAGCGCACCCGCTCCCGCATCTCCCCCATGTTTCGGCGCGCGGCGGCAGCATCCACCTGATAGTCCAGGAACTCCTGCGCGCCCTGGAGCAGCGTTTTAAAGGCCTCGGCACCCTGCTTGCGGATCAGCGAATCGGGGTCCTCCCCCGCAGGCAGTGCTGCCACTTTCACAATCAGGCCAAATGGCGCGAGGATCTTGAAGGCCTTCTCCGCCGCCTTGAAGCCCGCATTGTCCGAGTCGTAGCAGAGAATGATCTCGTCGGCCTGCCGCTTCAGCGCCTTGGCATGAAACTCGGTGAAGGCCGTGCCCTGCCCGGCCACGGCATTGGTAAAGCCGGCCTCGTGGAGCATGAGCGTGTCGATCTGGCCCTCGCACACGATGGCCTGCCCGGCTTTGGAAATGGGGCGCTTGGCGCGGTCGAAGCCGAAGAGCACCTTGCTCTTGCTGAAAATGGCCGTCTCCGGCGAGTTCACATACTTGCCGGTGTTGTCCTTCGCCACCAGCAGGCGACCGCTGAAGGCAATGACGTCCCCATTGTCATTGCGGATGGGGAAGATCAGCCGGTCGCGCAAAAGGGGGTAGGCATCGCCGCTGTCGCCTATTTTCAGGATGCCGGAGTCGAGCAGGAGCTGGCGGCCAAATTTTTTCTCAGCGGCCCACTGGCGCAGGAGCTGGCTGTTCCCCGGCGCGTAGCCGAGCAGCCAGTTCTTTGCCACGCCGGAGCTGATGCCGCGCCCTTTCAGGTAAGCCCGCGCCGCCTCGGCCAGCGGGCTTTTCATGAGGAGTTGGTGATACCACGCGGCGATCTCCTGATGCACGCGGAGGATCAGCGTGCGGTGCTTCGCCTCCTTCTCCGCGTTCTCGTCCCACACCTGCTCCTCGATACGGATGTTCGCCGCATCGGCGAGCCGCTTCACCGCCTCCATGAAGGTCAGCCCGTCATGCTCCATCACGAAGCGAAAGGCATTGCCACCCGCGCCGCAGCCAAAGCAATGATACGAATTCGTCGAGGGCCGCACATTGAAGGAGGGGCTCTTCTCGTTGTGGAAAGGGCACAGGCCCACCCAGTTCGCCGAGGCCCGCTTCAGCTTCACCGAGCGCCCGATCAGGTCCACGATGTCCGTGGCGGCGAGCACTTGCTGGAGGGTTTCTTCGGGGATGCGTGACATGGAGCGGGCGGGTGCTGAGAGAGCCGTGATTCTCGTCAAACTCAAGCACGAGTGCGGGGAGGGGAACAGCTCTGGTCGGAGAGTGGGCAAGGCGGTCAAAAGGAGGTGAGCCGCTTTCCCTGAAATCCACCCTCGCCTGCCGTCGGAGTGTTTGGCCTGCGATTTCCCAGGACTGACTGCGGCGAAAGACCCACGGCATGACCCCGTTTCAGCAGCCCCCCATGCTTCGTTTTGTCTTTCTAGCGCTCACTTCGTTCTTTTGCGGCTCAACCTTCGCCGCCGTCCCCGTCGCTGCCTTTCTTGAAGGGCACTGCGTCGAGTGCCATGACGCGGACGTGAAGAAGGGCGGCCTCGATTTGACCGACTTGAACTTCGACAAGCTCGATCCTGCCTCTCTCAAAGCCTGGCAGCACATCTTTGAACGCGTGCGCGATGGCGAGATGCCGCCGAAAAAGAAGCCGCAGCCGGAGAAGAACGAAAAAGACCTATTCCTCGCCGCCTTGAAGGAACCGCTGCTTGAGGCTGACAAGACTGACATCGCCGCGAATGGCCGCGTGCGCAGCCGCAGGCTGACACGGGTCGAGTATGAACACACGATGCATGATTTGCTCGGCATCGACATCCCGCTGAAGACGCTGCTGCCGGAGGATCGCGCCTCGCACGGCTTTGAAACCGTCGCGGACGGACAGCAGCTCTCGCATCATCAGCTAGCCCGCTACCTCGACGTGGCGGATCTCGCGCTGAGCGATGCCTTCGACCGCGCCATCAAAGGCGACAAAGACTACCAAAAGCATCACACGCCGAAGCAGATGGGCGTGCATCGCGGTGGGAACAATCGCATGCCGGAGCAGCGCGGCAGCCGCACCCTCTCCTGGCCCATCACGCTTCAGTTTTTTGGGCGCTTGCCTGCCACCACGGTGCCGGTCGAAGGCTGGTATCGCATCACGCTGCGGCAGGTGCAGGCCATCAATCCCGGTCCCGATGGCGCGGTCTGGGGCACGCTGCGCTCCGGTGCCTGCGCTTCATCGGCGCCGATGCTTTACATGATCGGCCTCGTCGAGGCGACGGCCACGCCGCGTGACCTCACCTACGACGCGTGGATTCAGGACGGGCATATGCTGGAGATCCGGCCCAATGATGGCACTCAGCGCAAAGCCCCGACTGGCGGCAAAGGTGGCAATGTTTCCTTCGTCGGGCGTGATCTCGAAAAACAAGGCTATCAAGGCATCGCCTTCACCGGCATCGACATGGAACGCATCCATCCCAATGCCGGACGTGCTGCCGTGAGAAGCCGCCTCTTTGATGAGGTGGACATCGAAAAAGCCACTCCAGCGGATCTCGACGCGCTCATCACCCGCTTCGCCACACGCGCTTTTCGCCGTCCGGTTACTCCAGCTCAAAGCGAACCCTACCGACAGATCGCCGCCAAAAGCCTCGCCGAAGGCGAATCCGCCACCGAAGCGCTCCGCGCCGCCTACCGCGCCATTTTGTGTTCACCACGCTTTTTGACCTTCATCGAGGCTCCCGGCCCTCTCGACGACCACGCCATCGCCTCGCGGCTCAGCTACGCCCTCTGGTGCTCCATGCCGGACAGCGATCTCATCAAGCTCGCGAATCAAAACAAGCTCCGCGATCCTCAAACACTCGCGCAGCAGGTCGAGCGACTGCTTTCGCACTCCAAAGCCAAACGCTTCATCGCCTCCTTCACCGATCAGTGGCTCAAGCTCAATCAAATCGATTTCACCACGCCCGACACACGCCTCTTCCGCGACTTCGATCCCGTCGTGCAAGAATCCATGCTCCAAGAAACCCGCGCCTACTTCACCGAACTGCTGCGTCGCGATTTGAGCATCACCAGCCTCATCGACTCCGACTTCG
>Ga0209480_10001402_pt1 | contig 17716 bp, 5 predicted proteins | sample JI61114C2DNA_FD_187501 | JGI IMG/M metagenome (GOLD analysis project Ga0209480, IMG submission 187501) | Wastewater effluent complex algal communities from Wisconsin, to seasonally profile nutrient transformation and Carbon sequestration -... | ecosystem: Engineered > WWTP > Effluent > Algae... | reverse complement strand
GGTTGAAACCAACAGTGGCAAAATCGGCAAACTGCATTTCCATCACAGATTTATATCCTTCGAGCGACATGCCAAGGGTTGCTCCCACGATGGCACTTTCGCACAAAGGCGTATTTCGGATTCTTTCTTTTCCAAATTTTTCCACAAATCCTTCCGTTACTTTAAAGGCGCCGCCATATTCGGCAATGTCCTGCCCCATCAACACCAGGTTGCTGTGCTTTTGTAGCGATTGCTCCAGGGCATCGCTGATGGCATTAATGAATTTTTTTTCAGAAGAAATTCCTTCGGAATGTACAGGACCTTCATAACTGTTATCAATCAGCCAGGCTGGATTGGGTTGCGAGGTTGCGTATACATCTACCACCTCATTATTGGTATCAACAATAATGGGATCGGAAAGAAACCCTTCTTTCAACTCTTCTTCAATGTGATTTTTTATTTCAGCACGAATAGCCTGTACTTCTGCTTCGGTAACCAGGTTTTCTCTCAACAGCCAGGATTCGAAATTTTTGATCGGGTCTTTCTTTTCCCATTCTTCAAAAAGGTTCTTGGGTACATATTTTACACCACTGGCTTCTTCATGTCCCCGCATGCGGAAAGTCATGCATTCGATCAGGTAAGGTTTTTGATTTTTGATGCAATATTCCCGAACGCCTTTGATGGTATCATAAACTGTTAGAATATTATTGCCATCGATCTGCACACCTTCTATTCCATACCCGGCGGCTTTATCTACCAGGTTTTTACAACGGTATTGTTCACTGGTTGGGGTACTTAATCCGTATCCATTGTTCTCAATGATAAAAATCACGGGAAGGTCCCATACTGCAGCCGTATTAAGTGCTTCATGAAAATCACCCTCACTGGTGCCTCCATCGCCGGTAAAGGCCAGCGACACTTTTTGTTCTTTGCGCAGTTTATACGCCAATGCAACCCCGTCGGCAATCGCCAGTTGTGGACCGAGGTGCGAAATCATTCCACAGATATGATGTTCTTTATTCCCAAAATGAAAACTTCTTTCGCGGCCCTTGCTATATCCATCCTGGTTGCCCTGCCATTGTTTGAACAATTTATTCAACGGCATTTTACGGGAAGTGAATACACCCAGGTTACGATGCAGGGGCATTACCCACTCATCATCCAGCAGGGCCATGGTGGCACCCACCGCGATGGCTTCCTGGCCGATCCCACTGAACCATTTTGATATTTTACCCTGCCGCAACAACACCAGCATTTTCTCTTCGATCATGCGGGGCAGGAGCAGGTTCCTGTATAATTCAATGAGTTTTTCGGTTCCCAGGTCTTTCTGTAAAAATTGCATGCTGCGAATTTCCTATTAATAAAGCAAACAAACAAAGGAGGACTTGTGTTTTTTATCAGGGGGCTCGGTAGAAGAGATATAAAATGTTTTTAGAAATGCAAGCTGTATCTTAAATGAAGGGTGTAATGTTAAATGTTTTATTGAAAGAAAACTGAGATGGTTTGTTTGTCTCCCACTGGATTGATAAGTTGAATGAGATAATCACCAGGGGGAATATTTTTAACCATTTTCAGCATTTTTAAAGCATTGGATTCATTGATCCACAATATTTCACGAAATAAAACCTGCCCGGCGTTGTTCAGAAGCTGAATTTGATATTTTCCAGTAAGCACATTCCTGCATTGAAGCCTTATACAGTTATTTACTATTGGATTTGGATATACGCAGATTTTTGGCTGCGATTTGTTCATAGAAATATTTTCAACACTCCTAATTGAAATATTTTTCTTTTGTTCACTTATTTTGAAAACTACGTAAAAACGGGTAGGCGAAGCAGATGAGGGGTCCTGGGTGATTGTAAAATTTACCCAACTACTATCGACCAGGCTTATTGAAGTTCTAGTTTGAAGATATGTATCTACTAAGTATGCTCTCAATCCTTCTACTGACATGTTTTTGGGTGAAAAGCAAAAACGATATGATTGAATACGGAGGTTGCATGTTGAATAAAAGATACTATCTCTTTGTTCAATCCTGCCTCTTGCATCCACGGCAAGTAAACGACCTTCCTTCAGGATTCCTACATTCTCGCCGGAATTAGAAATCTTCAATGCGTCATTTTCGTCTATTCGGTTGCGGTAGTCATTATCAAAAACTACCGCATTTCCATCTGCAATAATGCCGGTGCTAGTAAATAATGTTGCCCTGAAATACCTGCGCCGTCCTTGAAGCCCACTACGATTTACAAGTCTGTTACTAGCCGTTTTACATGCCTCCGAAAATGTTACGCTGCCCGCCTGGCCCGAAGAGCGCACAAAAAATGCCTGGCCACTTTGTATAAATGGAGATGCAACGCCTGCAGGATAATATGAGGTTCCTCCTGCTGTAGGTTCGTAATTATTAGCAGCCGACAAAGCCTGGTAACCTCCGAGGTTAAATGAACCATTCAACAATGGATCCCATACGATCACATTGTTGTCGAGGTTTACAAAGGAGCCGTTTCCTGCCATATAACTGATATCAATTGCCGAGGCATATGGGTTCCCTACCGAAGCCAGTTTTCCGGGCAATACATTTGTTGAAGGAGGTGCATCGGTTGGTTGAAACAAAGAACCTTTGGTTCGAAGCGTGGTGGGATTCGGTGTTCCATTCGAAGTGGTTACTGATCTGTCTCCCCGAACAAAAAGCATGTATCCACGCGGATCTTGAATATTATTTCCTGTATTGGTTACCCCAATCCAGTTGCCTTCGGAGCCCGTTGCCGGATCAAAGAATTTCATAGAAGGCTGGGCAGTGGTTATATCAAAGCCGTTACCCGTTCCCGTTATAATTGTTCCAAAACCTGGAAGAATTGTCCCGTTTTCCTGCCATGATTGGAAGATTGTTTGCCCTTTTGTAGGAGCAGCCAGAAACTGCCAGGATTTCGGATGCCGGCCATCGGCAAGGAGCCCTGTATTTACATATCGTTCCACAGTTACTTTACCTGAAATGACGTTGCCGGTAATATCGGCAACATTGGCAGTTGCGGTGGCGGTAGATTTTAAATAAATATTATCTCCGGTATACAAAGTTTTATTTGCAATCCCTCCAAAAGATAAAGTGCCGGTTATGTTAATTCCTTCTCCTTCAATAGCAGAAACCAAAACATCTGTTCCGATGATCAGATTTCGGATATTGTTTAAGTAGAATATTTTGCCGCTGATCGTTTGAGCGTTTGAACACATTCCATTCATTTCTATTGATCCTTCTGTGGTTCCGTTGTACATATTATTAATAGATGCCGCTGGTGCCATGATGAAGCCACCTACTTTAAGGGTTCCGCGGTTGCTGAGTAAAATTCCTGCAGCTATATTTATACTTTTGACCTGAACCGATTCCCCGAAATCAATTAAAGGTTCATTAACAGAACCAGCGGGAATGACGATGTTCCAGCCAAGATCATCGGGCACTATTCCTTCAGACCAATTGGCAGCATTCGTCCAGGCCGTTCCATTGTTACCGGTCCAAATATTTGATTTACCAGTTTCATCTGCCCCAATGTCTATGGTAAAAGGGCTGGTAATCATTCTTGGTTGAGCATCAAAATCTTCTGAAAGTAAAAATGTTTCATTGTTTCCTTTTCCAATAATATCACAGTTTGACAAAGGATCAAGGTGAAGATAAAGATCATCTGATCCGGTAGTACTTATAAAATTGGGCATTATACTCAATGAATTGATTTCCCTTACTGGCCCTACCCTTGTAATAAATGAAGCGAGTGTTTGATCTGCATTTATCCCGTCAAAATAAATTAGCTGCTGGTTCGATGGCTCCCCTGCATAAAATACATTGTTATTTGAGGAAGTTGAATAATTGGCTAAAGTTGCCAGGTTTCTTTCCAGGACGATGGTTTTACCAGTACCTTTTGAAATCGACGTATTGATAAAAATATTGTTTTTTAATGTTACTGCATTAATCGTGTTAGACGAATTGGCGCCATGAAAAAAAACTGTAGTCCCGAAATTAACACCGGTTGATGTGGCATCCAGCATAATAGTATTATTATATACTTTCAGCTTGGTAATCATATAGGCTAATTGAATATTGATGCCGGTGATCGCCTGTGATAAACTGCTGGCAGCAGGAGTTCGAAGATCTCCGATATAATTATTGTAAAACTGGCAGGTATCAGTATTGCTTGCTATGTAAACTCCTTTAATATTACCATTGGCGCCGGTAGCTAAAAAATCATAGAATTTATTTTTAAAAAAATTTAACCTGCCGGAATTCGAAAAAGTTACGCCTACTATTGATCCTCCGTTCGAAACAAAGGTATGCATGTTGTTACCCGATATGTAATTGTTATAATTACTTCCTGCATATATATTTATTCCGTTAATGGTTACGGCCCCGTTACCCTGCATATGATGGATGACATTATTCCTGAAGCTGATACCGTAAGATGTTTGGTAGGTATTTGACATGGCAATAATGGAACCTCCTGGGTTAATTCCTGATTGAACGATTGAAAAGTAGCTGATATTATTGTCTTCATAATTAACAGTACTAATATTGGTGTAATAGGCATTTGCAGTTAACATTCCGGTTATGCTTCCGCCTGTACCTGTACCAGTTATCATAAAATTTGAAAGGGTGTTGCCTGTTGCCCTATGTACTTTTCCTGCATTAATAGAAAGTCCTGTAAGATACCCGAATGAGTTACAGGTAATCGTTATGTTTTTGATCTGATTTCCGTTGGCAAAAACAGAATCAGGTACAATTGATCCGCTGTTCGAATAAATGCCATACACTTGCGGGTACACTTGTGGAGTGGCTACAGAAGCACCTACTGCTATTCCGTCGATAGTATTATTGTTTATATAAACTTTCAATGGGCCAGTTGCAGATATACCATAAAAGAACCCCGTTGTCATCGAAGAACAACTGCAGTTTGTGATCGTATTGTAAGCAACATTTTCATAAACACCTCCAACGTAAGTAGCAGCAATACCAAATACATAATGGGAAATTGCATTTGATTTTAATGAAATAACATTATGGGTTAAATCTGCACTCCCATTTGTTCCACCGGTACTGTAAATTCCATAAAGATTTGCAAGGGGATGATTTACTCCAGAACCATTGTTATTATCAATCAAATTATAGGAAATATTCAGATTACGCTGATTGAGTGTTTGAATACCATACGCTGGGTTTGTTGCTGCAGATCCTCCACCATAATTAATGATCATATTTGCTGTAGCGGCACTTTGTCCGCCAATATCATTATTTACATCAATAGCAGCGACTATCGCCGCCGCATAACCGCTGACTCCAATACCAATATTGCAATTTTGAATGGTATTGTTGTATATCCTGTTGTTGGCATTGGCCCCGGGAGCTGTAGTTGGGGCTAAGCCTACTGTGGGGAATGAGTCTTTTGAATTGATGATTAATATTCCTACACTACCGGTTAACATAATTCCAGCAGCCGTTGCATTATTTATACGGTTTAATGTGATTGTGCAGTTTTTAATTGTGTTATTCTGACAACCATCACCAACATTAGCTTTATACATCGCATAGCCATACTCCATTGTAGATGGATTCGTAGTATTTAGCGCATTTTCCTTCAGATCTATGCCATTAATTGTTACAAAGTCGCAACCTCTTAAACGAAAAATACCATCCTGGAACGCTGATGCTGTGGCAGGTGTAGAAGTTCCCCCGGTATATGACGTTATCAATGGGTTAGCTAAAGCTGTTGATGCCTTTTGAATTACAAGTGTATTGGTTGAATTTAGTGATGAATTCAAAATAGCACTGCCCAATACAATGCCACCTGTAGGTACAGTTTCTTCAAACGCAATTCCTGCCCCTACATTAAAAATTACGCCTCCGTTTCCTACTCCCTGTGTGTTTAGTGCATTAATAGCTACAGCAATACACGAATAATCGCCAGGAATACTTTTAATACCAGTTAATTGTGCCTTAGATTGATTGGAAATAAAAATGAGAGATAGTATGAATCCCCGGAAAAATATTTGCATTTCAATATTTATTTATGGCAGGGATCGTTGCTAAGATACAAAAAAAACAAGGCTACCTTTTAAAGATTCCAGATAATTTTTACTTGTTGATTTATAAAATAATAAATAGACTAACTATTAGGCATAGTTGTATTTAACCACAACGGATGGTGCTTATTCCAATGATTCTTTTGATTAAAAAAAGCAGGACAATTTGTTACCGGATTATTACCTGCAATGCCCTTATTTCACGGTTTGGTCCTGATATTCGAAGATGATATATTCCTGATGCAATATGATGTTCAAGATGAAGCAACTTAACAACATTAGTTTCATTAATAGAAAGAGTCTTTTTAAAAATCATTTCGCCAATACTATTATACAGAATAGCAATATATTCTCCTGCTTCCAGGTTGCGAAAATGCAAATACATGTTTTTATCAACTACCGGGTTCGGATAAACGCTTATCGACGGATCAACCGGCAACGCATATACTTTAACCCAATTGCTGAGCCTGGTCGATCCATTGGCCTCAATCATCCTGATACGATAATAGATATCCGAGGTGCCGGCTTGCAGGTCTTTAAAATCATATTGTATGGAAGGATCGGTTTGCAAAAATGCATCCCTGGTTCCAATTAACTCATAAAGAGATCCGTCGAAACTTCTTTCGATCTCATACTTCTCCACCTGGCCCTGGTTAGTCACATACCATTGAAGAGATACGGTTTCATCATCAATACGATCTGCTTTTAATTGGATGGTCTTTACCAGGTCAGTTTGTGATTTCTTAAATACTACATAAAATCGGCCAGGCGTCGCTGAAAGTGGATCCTGGGTTACCTGAATATTGATCCAGTTGCTGTCTCCCAGGTTTAACAGGGTTTTGCTGTTCAAGTAGGTATCTATCAGGATTGCTGTCAATTGATTGCCGGCCATATTCTTCGGAACAAAACAAAAACGATATGGCTGTATGCGCAGGTTGCTTAATGTATAAAAGATCGTATCTGTGTTCCTCACCATATTTCTGGCTTCCACAGAAAGGTTTTTGCCTTCTCTTGACATGCCGAAATTTTCACCCGAATTGCTGATCTTCCAGGAATCATCTGCGTCTATCCGGTTGTGATAGTCTGGACTGAATACTACGGAATTTCCATCAGCTATCAAACCTGACTGGGTATATAACGTTGCCCTGAAAAAATGTTTTTCTGATTGATTGAAACTTCGGTTCACCAGGCGGTTGCTGTTCACTTTACAATCTTCGGTAAAGCTGATGCTGCCCGCTGGTCCGGAAGAACGAACAAAGAAAGCCTGCCCGCTTTGAATGGTTGGTGAAGGAACACCCGCAGGGTAATAGGCCGTAGCCGTGCTGCCCGCAGTTGGTTCATAATTATTGGCAGCCGATAAGGTTTGATATCCTCCCAGTCCATAGCTTCCGTATAATAAGGGGTCCCACACCGTTACGTCATTGTTTAGGTTAACAAACAACCCATTATCCTTCATATAAACCAGGTCGATGGCAGAAGCATATGGATTACCAACCGCTGCAATTTTTCCAGCCAATACTGTTGTAACCGGTGGTGCATCGTTTGGTTGAAACAGGTCTCCTTTAATGCGAAGGGTAGTGGGATTGGCGGGTGCAGAAGAGGTATTAACGGTTCTGTCGCCCCGGACAAAGACCATATATCCACGCTGATCGGCGATGCCATTGCCTGTATTACTGATGCCCGTCCAATCACCGGCAGCACCAATCGTAGGATCAAAAAATTTCATGGATGGCTGGGCTGTTGTGATATCAAATCCACTACCCGTTCCCGTTATGATGGTGCCAAAGCCGGCCGGGGTTGCTCCCGACTCCTGCCAGGATTGAAAGACCGATTGATTTTTTGCAGGCGTTGCCAGGAACTGCCATGACTTTGGATGGCGCCCGTCGGCAGGCAGGCCTGTATTCACGTATCGCTCTACCGTAACTTTTCCTGAAATGGAATGTCCGGTCATATTTGCAACATTGGCGGTTGCATTTGCCGTTGATTTCAGGTTTACGTTATCGCCGGTAAAAAGTGTTTTTCCCGGAACAGCTCCGAATGATAATGTTCCCTCAATATTAAGCTGTTCGCCATTTACAGAAGAGATCGTTACATCGTTGCTTACTTTAAAATCTTTTACAAGATTGTTCACAAAAACATTCCCTGCCAATGGTTGTGAAGTTGAACAATCTCCGTTCATTTCAATCGATCCTACGGCTAATCCTGCCTGGATATTATTGATGCTCCCTGCAGCTCCGTATAATCCACCGGACACTTGTAGGGTACCCCTATTCGTTAGGCTGGCACCCGGCTGAAGAATGATGTTGGACACCTGGAAGGTATTTCCTACGTTGATCACTGGCTGAGTGACTGGCGGAGTAGATATCGATACATTCCTGGTGATGTCATTGGGTACTACGCCTTCACTCCAGTTTCCGGCATCGTTCCAGTTACTGCTGTTGGCGCCGGTCCACACATTCACTTTCGAATATTCATCTGCTCCGATATCGGTAAGGAACGGGCTGCTGGTCATACGGGCGTCGCCATCAAAATCAGTGGCCAGTAAAATGCCTGCATTATTTCCGGCACTGGCCAGTTCACAACCGGTAATGGGCGAAAGATGAAGGAACGTTGCATCAGGACCATTTGTGCTGATGTAATCCGGTAATACACTTAATGATCGTAGGTCTCTTGGACTTACCCTTGTTTTATAGGCTGCGATCGTTTGATCACTATTCGTTCCATCATAAAAAACAAGATTTTGAGCACCCGGTACACCTGCGTAGAATACATTATTGTTTGATGCTGCATCATAAGTTGCCAGATTGTTTGCAGAACGCCAGTATGCAACTGTTTTCCCGGATAGTCCCCCGGTGGATGTATTGCTGAAGATATTATTCCGTAACGTTAATGCAACGGAAGCATCTGCATACACAGCAGCGGTTGAAAAAGTTGCGGCAGAGCCTGTTGCTGCCAGGTGAATCGTATTATAATAAACATTGCTAACGCCAGCAGCCATGGAAAGACTCAATCCCCTGATGGAAGAATTGCTTGCATTGGATAATGGAGCCCGAAGATCGCCAATATAATTATTGGAATAAGTAACGGTAGCAGCCAATGTTGGTTCTGTGAAAATTCCATACACATAACTTCCGGAAGCGGTTTCAGACAGATCGAATATCTTATTCCCTGTTATAGACACCGTGGTAGATGCATGTCCCGAAAACAGGTATATGCCAGCTATTTCACCGGTTGCATAGGAAGAAGTCAATCCATGGATGGAATTATTATTGATGTTTATCTGAACTGTATTGGGCACCAAAGGTATATTGCCTGATATACCATAAATATACCCACCGCCGGAATTGAGTTCGCTGATCGAATTATTGAGCAAAGTAAATTGACCACTGCTGCCTACCGGGCTGAGGTTAATTCCTTCCAGGTCGCCATTGCAGGTGATGTTGGATACGATGTTATTGCTACAGGTTGCTGTTCCTGTTAATCCCGAAATATTTATCCCGGTAAGATATCCATCTCCTGAAGTCCAGTTATTGAAAATATTATTACTGACCGTTAGCGTACATGGGTTGCCGTTATAGAAGCTATACAATCCATTAAAACCGGTATAAAAAACGCCTGAAGCTGAAACATTCTCAAACTCGTTATTCGTGATATTTACCTGCGAACCAGAAACGGTATTCAGGTTGCTGTGCAGCATCCTCAGCTCTGCATCACCTGTTAAAGTAAAGTTTCCAACAATTTTATTGTCATCAACAACCAGCCTGCCGGTAGATGAAAGATTACCATTGGTAAAAATAAAGAACCAGGTGGCAGCGGAAAATCTAAAATCATTATTGATAAACCTGTTTCCACTGATCGTGCTGATATTGTTGGTAGTTGCCGCAGCCGTGAGCCTGATGAAAACACCACCGACGCTGCTTTGTGTTCCAAAAAAGGTTCCTTGTATGTTATTGTCTTTAATATTATAAGTAGTTGCCCCGGAATTGGTCACATTGATCGTATACACAAATCCTCCATTGTTCACCGTTGAATGTAGCCAGTTGACCGTGGTTGTTCCGATGGTATTATTGTTTACATTCACTGAAGCCGAAAGTCCGGTTAAGGCTCCGGTTGTTTCAATGCCTTTATTAAATACAATTGCGCAAGACATCGTCCATCCACGAAGTGTGTTATTATTAACCGCCAATATGTTTCCGGTATTACTGCTGATGATGCCATAAAAATTGGCTGATACGCCAACATTGGTTGGCACCAGGGAACCGGCATTTGATAAAAATCCGCCGGATAATGCATGACCAATCTGGATATTACCAGCTTCATCATTGCCAATAAAATTATTTGAAACGGTGAAACTGCAAAAACCCGAGAGTGTGATCCCCGTAAAGCTTCCCGATACAGCCGTACTGGTACCCGATGACAAAATGGAACCGATGATATTATTTTGGATGGCAGCTGTACCCAGGCATGCCGCCCTGATCCCGGTTACGGTTCCTGCTACACCGGATGTGGCTACATATATCGAATGATTACCGGTTGTTGCTCCAATGATATTACCTGCATTCACCCCGATATTGGCCGATCCGCTCTCAACATAAATTCCACAAAACATACCACCGGTTGTTGCGTTTGAACTAGACGTGTACATGGCAAATCCACCCACCGTATTTCCATCAATGGATGAGGCAGTTCCAAAATTTTCAAAACTTCCTGCAATGCCGAAATAGCGGATCAGCGTAGCCGTTCCGGATACCGTGTATGCAGCAGGAAAGCCTGCCAATGAAACGGAATTGCCAACCAGGTTGGTTGTACCTGTTCCCGATTCATTGGCGAAACCAACAACATTATTGCTGATCGTGTATCCCGAACCGGTAGTAATGTATATGCCGAAATGATTACTGGCAACCGTAAACACCCTGGTTGCCGTTTGAAAGAAACGGTTATTGGTGATCGTCCAGGCAGTTGCAGCTACTATAAGCGAGTTTGAGCTTACGACGTAAATTCCATGGGTATCATCTGCACCGTTATAATAATTGGAAATAAGATTATTGGTTATGATGTTGTTATCATTTCCCCTGCCGGGCGTTCCGGATGAATAGATTCCATTGGTTGAAAAACCTCCTGCTTCACTAATCTCATTGTTATCAATCGTATTGTTGTCATTTCCTGTTCCGGCGGGGTCGGAAGGCCCGAATACGATTGTGCCAGTAAATCCGCCGGGCTTTTGTCCTTTAATAATACAATAACGAATCTCGTTATTCTTTGCATCATTGGTAAAATTGATGCTGACGGCTGTACTGGAATTGGTAATGGTGAATGCACGTGTAGTTCCCAAACCAGCACGGCGGCCATCAATGCGAATGTATTTTGCACCGTTCAGGTTTATGGTTTGCGTAGTGGTGGTTCCGGTAATAACCGGTGTGGCTGTTGTGGAAGGCCGGATGGTAAGTGTATTCGTGGCACTGGCATCTGCATGATTGTTGATGCTGATCGGGAATGTTTCTGAAGGATAGGTATCATCTATCAATTCAAAAATGGTTGCGCCTGCCAATGAACAGGCATTGTTATAAGCACTTACTGCAGCCGTCAGGGTACTGAAGTTTCCCCCAACCCCAACCGTGTAAGTGCCGCTCATGTTATACAACAGCGTATAGGCGTTCGGGCTAGTGGGATGCGTGGTTACACTATTAACACTCGTTGCCACTAACCCTGCTGAAGGCGAAGCTCCCACATTGGGAATCGTAATATTATCCTGTGCAATGATATAATAAGAAACCACATCGCCACCCGATACGCCGCCCATGTCGGTTTCCACGATTGTAAAGCTCCAGGTGCTGCTGGTGGCTGTTCCTGCCGTATTGGTACCTGGCCTTGAAAACCAGGTTCCTGCATTTTTCCGATAATATATTCTTGGCCTGTTTGCCCCGGAAAGAGGAATACCTGTTGCATCAGTAATGGTAACGCCGGTAAAGTTCATGCCGGTAAATGTGCAGGTAGGTGTTGTGATGGTTGTATAACTGATCGCTGGTGGGTTCAGTTCTGTATACGTGCCTTCGAGCTCATCTGCCCCGATATCGGGAGCTGTTCCTGCACCTGCATATCCGGGGTTGCCTTGGCGGATATCCCCATCAATGTCATTGGTAAAACCTGTAATATTTACGGCTCCGCTTTCTGCCTGTGTGGCACCGGCAGGATCGAGATGAAGGAAATCGGGTGCAGAACCAACGAGGCTCAGGAAAGGAGGCTGCTCCGTAAAAGAAGCCGATTCCCTGGTGGAAACGCGGGTTTTAAATGTTGCAAGGGTTTGATCGGCATTCACTCCGTCGTAATAAATCAAACTTGTTGAAGAGGGTGCTCCTGCATACAAAATATTGTTATTGCTGCTGGCTGCATAATTAGCAAGGCTTGTTCCGCTTCGTCTAAGCGTAGCTGATACTCCTGTTCCGTTAGGAGTTGATAAATTAACCAGGATATTGTTTCTAACCGAAGCGGCCCCCGACGTAGCTGTTCCATTGGCCACCAGGTATAATGCCGCTGTACCAAAATCAGTACCTGATGAGTTTGCATTAAGATAAACGGTGTTATAATAAATATTGAAAGTTGATGTGGTAGACACTGCCGATACACTGATCCCCCTTATTGCAAGTGCGTTATTGGTAAGTGGTGCTGTAATATTCCCAACGATATTGTTGACTATATTATAGGTAGCGCCCGTATTGGAGGTTGCAATGTCAATACCAAATGCTATACAGGTTGCATTTTGAGCATTGATGCCATATATCTTATTTTTTTGCAGGTTGATGGTTGCAGCTGCAGTGATCTTGATGGCTTCTGCCTGTGTGGCTCCCGACGTGGAAAGTGTATTGATGTTATTATTATTAACGGAAAAAGTGGTAATGCCGATAGCCCCGCCCGAAATGCCAAGTACCGTACCTCCGGTTGATGTAATGGTTGAAATGGTATTGCCCGAACAAGTTTGTGTGGTGCCCTTATTGGTCGTTCCCACTAAGATGGCAGTTATATTTCCATCACCCGAAATGTCTGTAATACTATTCCCGGATATCGTCGTGTTATCATTACCGTTATTTGAATTGATCACCGTTACATTTCCAGACCCGCAAACCCAGTTATCAAAAATATTATTGCTGATGGTTTTGGCCGGACCTGTTGTGGCTGCAACACCTTCTGTATTAAGCCAGCCAGCCATGATTGTTGTTCCCGTTAGTGTTATATTAGAAAAATCATTTCCGGTTTGAACCATGGTGTTACCAAGCAATGAAGCTCCTGATGCAGAATATAAAGTAACGGTTCCTGGAAATCCTGTTTTTGAAAATGTACCTACGACCTGGTTGCCATTACAATTCTCTGTTGCCCCCACCATGGTACCAGCTCTTTTGATAAAAATTACATCCCCGGTTGTATTGGCCACCAGGTTGGTAAAGGTATTGTTGCTGATGTTATCTATTACCCCGGTAGAAGCAGAATGGATATAGGATATATAATTGAAAACAGTAGAGCCTGTAACAGCATGCACTATACCCTGGAAATTATTTCCACTAATGGAAAGATTTGCTGCAGGAGCTACACTCGAAACAGAAATGCCAGTTAGCGCCTGGTTATTGGCTGCCGAAAAATTAATAGCAGCTCCTGATCCGTCGCCAATTTTATTGTTATTGATATTAAGTGTTGTAGTAACAGCAACCGAATTGCTGATACCAGTGAAGCTTCCTGTTGTAGAAGCCGATGTTGTTCCCCTTATGATATTGTTATTTATATTAAGTACGCCAACAATACTTTTATTAAAAATACCTATAAAAGTTGGTGAACTTGCTGCGTTGATCGTAGTATTCAGTAAGATGTTGTCTGTAATATTAAACGTTGCCGTATTGTTGGCCGTGGTAATCCCTTGTGTGAGGATGCCATCAAATGTTGTTCCTCCTGTATAAGCATATTGTACGGTGATCGTGTTATGGGTAATGCCGGATGTAAAAGCCCCGGTGGGTGAATTATTATAGTCTTTGAATATGCCTCTTATGCTAACCGCTGTTCCAGTTACCACTGCGCTGGTAATGGTATTATACGATACATTATCGCCTTTTTGATTATCCAGGTGAATCCCATAACAGCTACCACTACTCGAAAAGTAATTTGATATTTGTGCAAGTCCGCCCCAATTATTAATTGTATTTCCGGTAGCAGATGAACTTCCTCCAACATCATTACCGCTATCCATAAAATTTATGTTTTGCGATCCCACAATGCAGATACCCATATTAATATTGCTGACTGTATTTCCGTAAAACTTGTTACCGCTGTTGGCACCGGAGATATTGGTAATGGCTGCGCCAACGGTTGGTGCTGCAGCCGTATGATTGGTATTGCTATAAATACCAAAGGTATTTGCATAGGTTTTGTTCAGGGTAATAACATTGTTTTGAATGCTGTTGTTTTGAGCACCGTCTGTTGCAGATTTATAAAACATGGCTACCCCCCATTCTGTCATATTATTACCAGTGGTCGCATTGGTTGGAGTTACTCCCCCGGTAGTAACATTCAACGCATTTTCCTGCATCACAAAATCCTGTACAATAATATTGTCTGCTCCTATAATTTTAAAAATAGCATCAGTAATAGAACCGATTGCCTGTGGATTAGGTGTTGTAATAGTATTATTGCTTCCCGCGATCGTAATGGGGAAAGTATTATTTACAATCGTTGTAAAGTTGATGGAATATCCCCCGGCCGGAGCCGTTTGATTATTCCCGGGATTCAGGGTAATGGTAACGGGTCCGCTTATCGCAGTAATGGCATTTAGCGCTGTGATGGCATTAGTCAAAGAAGTATAGGTTGCCGCCAGGTTAGGAGTGGTATTCGTACGGTTAGTAATGGTCACAACCTGCCCCCGGCTCTCGACGGAAATCACCAGGTAAATAAGTAATAAAAATAATGTTGCGTAAAAATTTTTCATGCCGCTCTTTCACTGTGAATAAATCGATGGTTTTTTAGAGGAGATCGGCAGGTATAGACTTTAGATTTTTACTTCTTTCCCGATCCGGGTAAAATCAATTCTGATTTCGAGCAAATTATCAGCCTTTAACTTAAATGACTTTAGTACTCTGACCGGTAAAAATATGCAATTATTCCGGAATATGAAGCCTGAAATACTGTATTTAAGAGCAAAATACCCCATCCATGACTGGCCACCCGATAACTTTTTGTTAAAAACAATCCTTAGTGAAAAAAGTTAAAAATTATGGTATGTAAAAGCCTGGTTTGATGCATCCAGTATAAAAATTTGTTTATGAAAAAATTTATCAACCCGGTATATGTGCTCATCCTTGTATGCACATCCCTTTCAATTATGGGTCTTACAAAACCCAAACGTCTTCAACAGAAACCGCTGTCGCCAACAGAAACTCCAAAGATCCAGGTAGCCGTTTTACTGGATGTGAGCAATAGCATGGATGGCCTCATCGAACAGGCAAAAGCTCAATTGTGGAATATGGTAAGCACAATGGGCAAGGCTCAATGCGATGGCAAAACCCCTCAGATTCAAATTGCGCTGTTCGAATATGGACGGCCGGATAATGGAATTGCAAGTGGTTATGTAAGACAAATAAGCGGTTTTACATCGAACCTCGATGCCCTTTCACAAAAACTATTTTCCCTCCACACCAATGGTGGCGATGAATATTGCGGTCAGGTCATTTATACTTCGCTGAATAAATTAACCTGGGATGCGGCAAAGTCAACTTACAAAGTGATCTTCATTGCGGGCAACGAAGATTTTTTACAGGGTAATCTCACATATACGAAAGCCTGTGCTACTGCCCGGGACAAGGGAGTGATCGTAAACACCATATATTGTGGCGACCGCTTACAGGGCATCCGGGAACATTGGAACCTGAATGCTGAATGTGGCAATGGCAGTTATACAAATATCAACCAGGACGCCAGGATCGATGAGATCCCAACCCCATACGACAGCATGATCCTAACCCTCAATAAATCATTGAACAGCACCTATATTTCTTATGGAAATACCGGCGCTTCTTCCTTGGCAGCACAGGGCTCCGTTGATAAAATGAATGAAAGCCTGAGCCAAACGGTTGCCGTAAAACGTGTGACGGTAAAAGGGAAAAAAGAGTTGTATAAAAATACAGACTGGGATATCGTAGATGCAGCCAATGAAGATAAAAATTTTATCGATAAGGTTGACATCAAGACCCTGCCCGACAGTCTCAAACGTAAAAGCCGCACGGAACTAAAGCAACTGGTTGATCGAAAAAATAATGAAAGAAATGCCATTCAACAGGATATCAGTAAACTTGCCATTAAACGTGACATGTATATTCAAACAGAAAAAGCGAGGTCATCGCAAAAAACGCAGGCTGCCACTTTAGAAACTGAAATTGAAAAGATCATCCGTAAGCAGGCCAAACAATTTCGCATGATCATTCCATAAGCACTTTAACAGGGTCATTGCTTTTCTTTTATTAATTTCGGCGCACAAAAAAATATTCCATATGATCATTCGAAATGCTTTACCACTTGTAAAAAAAATTTCTGCAGCACTTGCCTTTACAGGACTTATGATGAGTTCGGGATGTAAAAAAGATTCAACGCCTTCATCACAAAATCTCACCGATGCAAGCTTTACTTTTAGTAGTAAACGCAGTCTACCGCTTAATGTTGAGTTTGTAAACCAATCTACTTCAACCGTTCCGGGCACCTCTTCTTATATCTGGGACTTTGGAGATGGCGGTAATTCTACCATTACCAACCCTAGCCACAGTTACACTGCATTGGGCAACTATTTGGTTAAAATGGTACAAACAGATGGTGCGGGTGATCGGGATACTGTTGTTGTATCGCTTAATCTCTCCGATACAAGCGGTCCTTCGGGCCAGGCATACCGGGTAAGTTCAGCGGCTTTTTCTTATCGCATCACCAACCCGTATAAAACAACCTTTGCCAATACGTCGGATAATGCTACCAGTTATTTGTGGAATTTTGGCGACGGCAATACATCCACCTCAACCGATGCCGTTATTACAAAAGAATTTACAACGCCCGGCACATACAGGGTATCCCTTAAAGCTACAGGCACTAGTACCGACTCTGCCTATTCGATAATCACATTTAATTAATGATTGAGGGCCTGGTGAAAATCAGGCCTTTTCTTTATCCTGTTTGAACAAAGACTGTAAAACACTTGACATAACGGAGAGGAGTACACTAAAGATCAATGCCCACCAGAAGCCGTCAACTAAAATACTATCCATCAGCTTATCGGCGAGCAATATCATCAGTGCATTGATCACCAACAGGAACAAGCCCAGGGTAACAATGGTAATGGGAATGGTGAGTATCACCAGGATAGGTTTCAACAAAGTATTTAATACGGCCAGCACAATTGCAAAGATAATGGCGGCCTTGAAGTCGGTGATGTGAACACCAGATAAGATCGTGGTAAGTCCGTAAGCCACAGCGGCCGTAATCAGGAGGCGGATAATGATATTCATAGCTGTAATTTTAAAAGTTACCTGGAAAAGACGTTTCGTTCAATTTATTAATATACCACCAATTCATAAAACAAATCTGGCTGAAGGTATTTATTGGCCAGATCCTGCAATGCCTCTGCACTTACCGTTTTTATTTCCTGTACCGATTCGTAGAAGTA
>Ga0209480_10001399_pt1 | contig 17765 bp, 17 predicted proteins | sample JI61114C2DNA_FD_187501 | JGI IMG/M metagenome (GOLD analysis project Ga0209480, IMG submission 187501) | Wastewater effluent complex algal communities from Wisconsin, to seasonally profile nutrient transformation and Carbon sequestration -... | ecosystem: Engineered > WWTP > Effluent > Algae... | reverse complement strand
GTACTTGTTGCAGAAGCATCATTAGCTTCATTTCCATCGGCATTGCAATGAATACTAATTAATCTGTCGGCATTCCAATTTTGAGCTTGTAATGCACGGTTACTAACATTTGACCAACCATTAACATTTGTAGTTCTTGACATATGAACAATTACAGAAGAGCAATTATTTTGTAATAATGTTCTTAATTTAAGACCAACTGCAAGACTTGATTCAATTTCTGTAGATGTTCTACCATCTGGATTTTGAGATACTGTTGCCCCATATCCATGACCAGGGTCAATATAAATAACTTGAGAATATGATGTTATAGAAGCTACTATAATCAACAATAGAGTATATATTTTTTTCATAGGATTAGAATTTAATTTTAGAAGTAATAATATCACCAGTTTTATCATCTGCATATATTATTGTGTTTTCATTTAAAAAGCTTACATTACTTTCATGAACATTTCTAGTTGTAGTAATTTTTTTTGATCTAGATTTTTTAACATTATATAGATAAATATCTGAATTAGAGATCTCATGCCCATCAGTACTTTCACTTAGATAGCCTATTAAGTAATTGTCATCTATTGACCATGAAGTTGCAATACCAGGACCTAATTTTGCAATTAATCCAGAACCGTCAATATTGTAAACATAAATATCAGAACCCTCATGTACTGCTACTTTTGTTCCATCGTGTGATAATGTTGCACTATAGAATTGACCATCATTGTTTGTAACAACCCATGATTTCATATTTTTTAAATCAATAGCTTCAATTTTTAATGTTTTAATGTTAGTATAAACTATTACATTATTTTCACCTTGATAGGAGGGTAAATAATTATGATTAATTTCAACTTTTTTAGTTTCTTTCGTTTTTATGTTGTAGCTAAAAACTTCCGAATCCATTACATAACCATCTTCAGGTTTTACTTTATAGAAAATAGTTTGATTATCAGTTGCCCAACTGTAACCATATCCATTTCCTTCTGTAATTGTAATTGGTGTTACTTTTTTTGTTTTCAATTCTAAAATCGATATTCCAATAAATTGTTCACCAGTAATTATAGCTAACTCTCCATTTGGAGAAGGAATTGGATTAGTATAAAAATTATCGAACTCTAATTTCTTTGTTTTTAATAGCTTTTGAGTATAACTCATGTTAAAAATAACTAGAGTTATGAGAAGTAGGTTTTTTTTCATTTTGAATAAATTTAAGGTTAAACTTAAACGAAGTTAATTATAATTAATTAAAAATCAAATAGTTTTTGTAAAAAAAATGTTATTTTTTTGAAGTATTCATTTATTCATATGCTTTTCTTATTTATTATCCGATTTTTTTATCATAATCCTCTAATGCATTCAATTACAAGTATATTGAATAGTTTTTTCAATCTAACTTTGAAATTCACCTAAGTAACCCCCGTTGTGCATTATTAAACGAGATTTATTTTTAAGTTATTTAAATTTCTATGAAACATTAACTTCTATTCAAAAAATTGAATAGAAGTTAATGTTGTAATTTTGGCTAAAATTCTAATTTTAAAACCTTGAAAAGATTTAGCATAATTTCTTTTTATCATAAAAAAGTTTAATTGGATAAAACCCAATTTACTGTAAAAAAATATTCAAAAGTTAGGTAAATACAGCTTATAAGCTTTAAGACATCCGTTGGTAAAATTGATCGAAGATGTTTCTTAGGATAAAATGGAGTTAAAATTTAAAAAAGTTACATTCGAATCAATAAAGACCTTGAATTCCAAATTATAAAAATTGCAGATTTATTACTTTTACACGGTTTATGTTATAGTACTAAAGAAAGAACATTAAACAAGGTTGCTGATTATTTAGATATTATCCTTAATTCATTTGCTTTCTCGTAACCAATTACTAATCCTATAAATTTACTATACCCTTCCATGCCATCTTTTTGTTGGTTGACTTTTAGAAAATTGTCGTAGAAATATTCGAAAAAGGTATTGATTGGTGTTTGATATTCTTTCCAAAAGATTTTATTTTCTTCAAAATTCTTCAATACGCCTTTGTTGATTTTATTCATAAAAGGTTTAGAACTTCCTTCTTGTAAAGTTTCTAAATTATTTAACGCATAACGTAAAGCGAAATTGTATGCCGAATATTGGAAATACAAATCGTCATTTTTTGAAGCCGTTATAAATCCGATAAAATTGCATTCGCTTTCACTTCCAATTCCCGTTTGATGTGCCATTTCGTGGCACGTAGTTAAAGGCGAAGTGTATTTAGGTTTCAAATAATTCACTTGCGCTTCATTGGTAAACGGATTCAAATAACCGCCAAACCCATGTAAATCAACGGATAACTGAATAATAAAGTTTTGATGCTTTTATTTTTGTAACCAAATTCTTTTAAATCGCTTGGTAATTTTTCATATCCATTTAAAGTTAAATGGTAAATTTCGTTATCCGAATAAGGAATTTGAAGAGCTAACGTATCATTTTTTGTGATTTTAAATTGTAATTCGTTGATTTTTAGTAATTTTGTTTCAGCAAACGATTTTAATTGTTGTAACGAATATTCTTTTTCAATTTGTAATTTTTCATGCAACGGAATTCGATAATAGTTCATTCCCCATAGTAAATGAAAGAAAAAGTAAAACACAGGAACCCAACTCAAAATAGCCAATCCATTATTTTTCCATTCCTTAAAAAAACCAATTCGGCGTTTCTAAATCCATCGAAATAAGAGTAAAATAAGGATAAAATATACCACATAACCAAACGAAAATGGCAATCAACCGAATATTTTTATTGATACAAAAGCCAATTTTGAATAAAAACCTTTGCTGTACCAATTCTCTACAAAATTAGGAAACAAACCAATCGTTTTTACTAGGACGATTTGGATAATTAAGAATAGAGGAATGCCGAATTTTCTTTTCACAGCGTATTTTAAAACGTAAATATAATCACAAATCAATTTATAAAACAATTAAACTTGTAACTTTGTTATCTTAAAACTTGAAACAAAATGAGCCAAGAAATTAGAAATCTGGAACCAAAGACACTTTGGAACAAATTTGCCGATTTGAATGCTGTGCCACGTCCGTCTAAAAAAGAAGAACGAGTTATTGAATTCATGAAAAACTTCGGAACCAGTTTAGGATTAGAAACGTTTGAAGACGAAATCAGAAACGTTATCATTCGCAAACCAGCAACGCCAGGAATGGAAAACCGCAAACCAATTGTTTTACAAGGACATTTGGACATGGTACACCAAAAAAATAACGACACGAATTTTGATTTCGACACGCAAGGAATCGATATGTATGTGGATGGTGATTGGGTTCGTGCTCGCGGAACTACACTTGGTGCCGACAATGGTTTAGGAGTAGCGATGATTATGGCAATTTTAGAGTCTACAGACATTAAGCATCCCGCAATTGAGGCTTTGTTTACCATTGATGAAGAAACTGGAATGACTGGCGCTTTGAACTTAAAAGGCGATGTGTTACAAGGTGAAATTTTATTGAATTTAGATACTGAAGAAGATGATGAAATCGACATAGGTTGTGCAGGAGGAATTGATGTAACGGCTACAAGAGATTATAACGAAGAAGAAACGCCAGAAGGTTCTGTGGGTTACACGATTATTGTGAAAGGTTTGCAAGGTGGTCACTCAGGAATGGATATTCACAAAGGATTAGGAAATGCAAACAAAATCATGAACCGTTTATTATTTGACGGATTTGAGAATTTTGGATTGCAAATTGCTGAAATTTCAGGTGGAAGTTTGCGTAATGCAATTCCAAGAGAAAGTGTAGCAAAAGTAATTATTGCTGAAATGTATGACGAAGCGTTTGTTTTTGACATGCAAGAAGTAATTGGCGATATCAAAACCGAATTCAAAACGATGGAACCGAATTTAACGATTGAGATTGTTAAAAATGATACAACTCCAACTAAAGTAATGGATTTAGGCGTGCAAGAAGGTTTGCTACGAGCGATTTATGCGGCACACAACGGTGTTTACAGAATGTCGGCTGATATGGAAGACTTGGTAGAAACTTCAAATAATATTGCAAGAGTAATTGTAAAAGATGGACAAATTTCAATTCAGAATTTAACACGTTCTTCTGTGGAAAGCTCTAAAATGGATTTAGCGAATGCTTTACGTTCGGCATACGAATTGTTTGGTTGCGAAGTTGATTTTGCAGGAAGTTACCCAGGTTGGACACCAAACGTAAATTCGGAAATTTTAGATGTATTGACTTCAATTTACGAAAAACAAAACGGTGATAAACCAAAAGTAGTTGCGTGTCATGCTGGATTAGAATGTGGTATTTTAGGAACGAATTATCCAAACATGGACATGATTTCTTTTGGACCAACTATTCACGGAGCACATAGCCCAGACGAAAGAGCGTCAATTAAATCGTCTCAGAAATTTTGGAATTTTGTGATTGAAATTTTGAAAAATATTCCACTTAAAAACTAAGAAATTAAAATATAGAAAAAAATCGATTTATAAATTACCGTTTGTTACAATTTTTTTGAAAATATTTAAATAGTTGATGGAATATGAATGATGGTTTTTTTCATTTTCTAATAAAATTTACTATTTTTGTAATCAGTTGATTTCTCTTCTCCATAAAGAAGAAATTGCGATGTAACAATAAATAAAAAATATTCTATGTCAGTTTTAGAAAAAATGAGTTCGGCTGAAGCTATTGCGTTAGAAGACAAGTATGGTGCACACAATTATCATCCACTACCAGTAGTTTTAAGTAGAGGAGAAGGGGTTTATGTTTGGGATGTAGAAGGAAATAAATATTACGATTTTCTTTCGGCATATTCTGCAGTTAATCAAGGACATTGTCATCCAAAAATTGTAGAAGCAATGGTAAGTCAAGTCCAGAGATTAACTTTAACATCAAGAGCATTTTACAATAATAAATTAGGTGTTTACGAGCAGTTTGTAACCAACTATTTTGGATTTGATAGAGTGTTACCAATGAACACAGGTGCTGAAGCAGTAGAAACAGCTTTAAAATTGTGTAGAAAATGGGCATATGAGAAAAAAGGAATCAATGAAAACGATGCACAAATTGTCGTTTGTGATGGTAATTTTCACGGAAGAACTACAACCATTATTTCATTTTCAAACGATGAAAATGCACGTAAAAACTTCGGACCATATACAGAAGGATTTATTAGTATTCCTTACGATGACATTAACGCTTTAGAAAAAACACTGAGCTCTTCAAAAAATATTGCGGGATTTTTAGTAGAACCTATACAAGGTGAAGCTGGTGTTTACGTTCCTTCTGAAGGTTTTTTAGCAAAAGCAAAAGCAATTTGTGAAGCAAATAACGTTTTATTTATTGCTGATGAAGTACAAACTGGAATCGCTCGTACTGGAAAATTATTAGCCGTTCATCATGAAAATGTACAACCTGATATTTTGATTTTAGGAAAAGCATTATCAGGTGGTGCTTATCCAGTTTCTGCAGTTTTAGCAAATGATGCAATTATGAATGTAATTAAACCTGGACAACATGGTTCTACTTTTGGAGGAAATCCAATCGCTGCTGCCGTAGCTATTGCGGCTTTAGAAGTTGTTAAAGATGAAAAATTAGCTGCCAATTCTGAAGTCTTAGGAAAAATCTTTCGAGATGAGTTAGGTAAGTTCATAGAAATTTCAAATGTAGCAACTTTAGTAAGAGGAAAAGGATTACTAAATGCCGTTGTAATTAACGACACCGAAGAAAGTGACACGGCTTGGAATATTTGTTTACGTTTAGCTGAAAATGGATTATTAGCAAAACCAACACATGGAAATATCATTCGTTTTGCTCCTCCGTTAGTAATAACAGAATATCAATTGAGAGATTGTGTTACTATAATAATTAATACTCTAAAAGAATTTGAAAAGTAGAATAAATTTTAAAAAGGTTGTCCAAAAAAGACTGCCTTTTTATGCTATTATTTTTATTTGCTCTCTTTCATTTGCTCAAGTTGGAATAGGAACAACTTCGCCGAGCGCACAACTTGATGTTACTTCTACTACTCAAGGTATTTTAATTCCAAGAGTCGATTTAACTTCACTGACGATTCAGTTACCTGTAACAAACCCTAGAGGCGGTTCATTAACTTTGAGTACAATGGTATTTCATAATGGCACAAATGGAATAACTGCTGGTTACTATTATTGGGATGGTACAAAATGGCAAGGAATTGGCAAAGCAGACGAAAATAGAGGGCTTCAGTTTTATGCTTTTTCAGGAAATGGAACTTCTCCCAATATTGACAAATCAAACTTTAATTTAACAATTGTTAACTCAGGACTTTGGACAGGCTTACTTAATGATGCTTGTAGAAGTACTATTCGTACTGGAGATAATTTCACCATTTTATTTACAGGTACGTTTGTAGTTGAAACTGCAGGAAATTTTCAACTTCAATCAACCTCAGACGATGGCTCAAGAGTAGTAATCGATGGAATACCTGTCTTGAATAGATGGATTGATCAAGGCACCACTTCTTTTAATGGTAGTACAGTTTATTTAGCAAAAGGAAGACACAAAATAGAGTTTTGGTACTATGAAAATAGTGGTTCAGAAACAATGCAATTCAATTGGTTACAAAATGCCAATGGAACTACAGGTATTGTAAATGCAAGCTCTTTTGTAATTGAATAATTACTTCAGTTCTCTTGAAACATATTTAATAAAGTGGTTACTGTATTCCAATTTCTTACAGTAGCCACTACATTTAATTTCTTCTCAATGTATTTTTGATCTAATCTTGTTTTTCCAGCACCAACAGCATATTTGATGTAAATTCGGGTTTTATCAATCGTGGCTTCATCGGGTTTGAATTGACTAATTTTTAAATCGTTAATAGCGCTTCCTTGCAATTCTTTGGATAAAAATGCTACATACAATTTCTTGGTATCACAGTCTTTTTCTTTCAAAAACTGATTATTTTTTATACATGCTTCTAAATCCTGTTTAGTAATCACCACAACAGGAACTTCAAGCCCTAATTCTTTGAAAATTTCTTGCTTAATTTTAAACCCCACACTTGCACTATTTTCTTCTTCAGAATCAATAAAAACATTTCCTGATTGAATATAAGTTTGCACGTTTTGAAATCTAGCATTTTCTAAAATGGTTTTCAAAGCGTCCATTTTTATTATGTTGTGACCAGAAACATTAATGCCGCGTAATAAGGCTAAGTGCTTTTTCATTTTTTAAATTTTGCTATAAAAGTAAAATATATTATCAAATCCACCCAACAATTCTTATTTTTGCCTCATGGGAAAAAAGAAAACAGACAAAATCGTATTCGAAAACGTAAAAATCCTTGATGCAGGTGCAAAAGGTGTATCGGTAGCAAAAGCTCCTGATGGCAAAGTAATATTTCTTCCAAATGTAGTGCCTGGAGATGTAGTAGACGTACAAACAATGAAGAAAAGAAAAGCTTATTACGAAGGTAAAGCTATAAAAATACACGAATTTTCAAAGCATAGAATTGAACCCGTTTGTGACCATTTTGGTGCTTGTGGCGGTTGTAAATGGCAAAACATGAAATACAGCCAACAATTGTTCTACAAAAATCAGGAAGTATTTAACAACTTGAAACGGATTGGTAAAATTGAATTACCTGAATTCGAAGCGATATTAGGTTCAGAAAAGCAATTATTTTACAGAAATAAAATGGAATTTGGTTTCTCGAATGCTCGTTGGATGACTGATTTTGAAATTCAATCAGGTGCAGAATTTGAGAACAAAAATGCATTAGGATTTCATATTCCAAGAATGTGGGATAAGATTTTAGATATTGAGAAATGTTATTTACAAGAAGATCCATCTAACGAAATTCGTAACGAAATCAAACGATTTGCAAACGAAAACAACCTAACATTCTTCAATGCAAGAGTTGTAGAAGGTTTGTTGCGAACATTGATGATTCGTACGGCTTCAACAGGTGAACTTATGGTGTTGATTCAATTTTATGAAAACGATAAAAATGGAATCGAATTGATGATGAATTTCTTGGCAGAGCGTTTTCCTCAAATAACTTCTTTACAATATGTTATCAATCAAAAATTGAATGATACGTTGTATGATCAAGACATTATTTTATTCAAAGGTCGTGATTACATTTTGGAAGAAATGGAAGGTTTGCATTTTAGTATTAATGCGAAATCATTTTATCAAACCAATTCGGACCAAGCGTATGAATTGTACAAAATCACTAGAGAATTTGCAGGTTTAACTGGAAATGAAACGGTTTACGATTTATATACAGGGACAGGAACAATTGCCCAATTCGTTTCCAGAAAAGCAAAAAAAGTAATTGGTGTTGAAGCAGTTCCTGAAGCAATTATTGATGCAAAAGCCAATGCAACACGCAATAACATTACAAATTGTGAGTTTTATGTAGGAGACATGAAAAACGTTTTCAACGACGAATTCATCAATCAACATGGACAACCAGACGTTATAATTACCGATCCACCAAGAGATGGAATGCATAAAGACGTTGTAGAGATGTTATTGAAAACAGGTGTGCCGAAAATTGTTTATGTAAGTTGTAATTCGGCTACACAAGCACGTGATTTAGCTTTGATGGACGAAAAATACAAAGTAGTTCGTGTGCGTCCTGTAGATATGTTTCCACAAACGCATCATGTAGAAAACGTGATTTTATTAGAAAAACGATAATACTTGTCACATTGAGCTTGTCGAAATGTTACAGAACGACTTCGACAAGCTCAATCAGACATAATAAGATAAATATGAAAAAAATAATTTTTATAACCTTGTCCTTACTTTTATCACTCTCCTTTTTGAACTGTGAAAAAGATGATATTTGTGCCGACAGAAATGCGAATACACCAAGAGTAATTGTAGAGTTTTATGATGTTGTAAATACTTCGACATTAAAAAATGTAACTAACCTTAGAGTTAAGGAAGTAGGTACAGATGAAGGAGTTGTTTTCAATGCAACATTAGCATCTGATAATGCAGCACGTTATTTATCAAATGGTAATAAAATTGAAATTCCATTAAAAACATTTGATACAACATCAGAATTTGAATTCTTATTTAATCATGGAGATGCTTCGGAAAATATCGATGTAATAAGATTTAATTATGCAACGAGTAATGTATTTATTTCACGAGCTTGTGGCTACAAAGCTATTTTTCAATTAGACCCAACAACTCCGATTATGATATTGCCAGATGCTGCAAATTGGATTCAAAATATTGTAGTTTCTCAACCTAATATTGAAAATGAAAATGAGGTACATGTTAAGATTTATTTTTAGTATTGTTTTACTGTGTTTTTTGATAATTGGAAACGCACAAAGAAAAGACACTACAAAATTGGTGTATCCAGAGCGCTATGGTTTACGTGTTGGTGTTGATTTACATAGATTAACAAAATCGCTTTATGATAGCAATTATAAAGGATTAGAAGTTGTTGCAGATTATCGATTAACGAGACGTTATTATATTGCTGGAGAAATTGGTAACGAAGAGAAAACAGTTGACGATGATCGTTTAAACTTTACAACAAAAGGAACGTATTTTAAAGTTGGTTTTGACTACAATTCTTTTGAAAACTGGCTCGACATGGAAAACATGATTTACGTAGGAATGCGTTATGGTGTGAGTAGTTTTAGCCAAAATTTGAATTTGTATAAAATTTATGACCAAACGAATTATTATGGCGAAACCATTATAACCTCTGGAGAAAAATTTAATGGATTAAATGCGAGTTGGGTTGAAGTTATTGGGGGCGTAAAAGCTGAATTACTCAATAATTTGTATTTAGGTTTTTCGTTACGATTAAATTATTTAGTTTCCAATAAAAATCCTAAAAACTTTGAAAATTTATACATACCAGGATTTAATCGTAATTATGACGGAAAGTTTGGAGCTGGTTTGAATTATACAATAAGTTATTTTATTCCAATTTATAAAAAGAATAAAGAAACCCGTAGTGCATTATTAAACTAAGTTCACCTTAATGTTTTCTATATTTCTGTGAATACAAATCTATTCAAAAATTGAATAGAAGTTAATGTTGTAATTTTGGCTAAAATTCTAGTTTTAAGACCTTGAAAAGATCTAGTATAATTTCTTCGTATTATAAATTACTTTGGATGTAATTATAAAAACAGTTGGTTATTTTTTTATATCTTGCAAATAATGAATTTGGTGTATGGAAGCAGGTGATAAATCAAAACTTTGAAAAACACTATTTATAGAACATACTGCATGTATTTTATATTCGTAAAAATATAAATTTTGCGAGACACAAAATCCTTTTATTTAGCAAAGTATAATCTACTTATCTACAAATTTCGCCTCAAGATGAACGTGATAATTTGTATACTTCCATAAATTAATTTCTAATCTGCCTCAAGGTTGGTTACTCATATTTTATAATGCATTACGGGTTAAAGAAGTTAAAAAAAATAAAGAAAAGGTTCTAAAAAGTGAGTCTTTTTCTGTTGATAGTAATAGAAAAGCTTTGTTCTGTTATTGTGGCTTTGGAATAGCAGTTGTTTCAGAAATACTTTTTAATCAATTTTAATGAAACTCGCCAAATAATTTAGTTGCTTCATTATAAGCACTTTCAAAACTCATAGGACTTGTATTTGTATTTTCTCTTTTAGTAGTAAAATACGATAATAATTTTTCTGTTGGCATATTTCCAGTTAAATCATCAGTTGCCATTGGGCAGCCTCCAAAGCCTTGAATGGCGCCATCATAACGACGACAACCGGCATTGTAAGCAGCATCAATTTTTTCAAACCATTTGTCTGAAGTGGTATGTAAATGGGCACCAAATTCGATATTTGGATATCTAGGAATCAAATTAGAAAACAAATAATCAATAACTTCTGGAGTTGAACTTCCAACGGTATCAGAAAGCGATAGAATTTTTACACCCATATTCGCTAATTTTTCAGTCCATTCTCCAACAATTTGAACATTCCATGCATCGCCATACGGATTTCCAAATCCCATTGAAATGTAGGTCACGACTTCTTTATTCGATTTATCCGCTATTTCTAAAATCTCTTGTAATGTTATCAAACTTTCAGAGATAGTTTTATGCGTATTTCGCATTTGAAAATTTTCCGAAATCGAAAATGGAAATCCTAAATATTGAATTTTATTATAAATTGAAGCATTCAAAGCACCTTGTTTATTAGCAATTATGGCTAATAATTTACTATTCGTTGCCGATGAATCCAATTGCGCCAGAACCTCAACTGTATCTTGCATTTGCGGAATTGCTTTTGGAGAAACAAAACTTCCAAAATCAATAGTATCAAAGCCTACACGCAATAACGATTGAATGTATTTTACTTTTTTTTCTGTAGGAATAAAAGGTTTAATGCCTTGCATAGCATCGCGCGGACACTCGATAATTTTGATTGTATTCATAGCTTCAAAGATAATAAAGTATTCTATGTTTACGAAATCGTTTTATTAACAAAACCTACATCAATAATCATTCGTCGTAATATCATTTCCATTTGGACACCAGAGAAAAAAGTAAAAGACAATTCACTTGAAAATGCTGGAAATTATATTGGAATTTTAGAACGATTATTCATTTTTGCTTCACTTTGAAGCTATTAGATTTTTATTGGCCACAAAGTCAATCTTTAGATTTGGTGATTTAAAAGTCCCAAAAGACCGAAAACTAACCAAATATGTACTTATTGGAACCTTATTAATTTTCGGAATTGCGTTACTAATAGGGTTATTCGTTCAATTAGCTGTTTTCTAAAATCTTTTCATTAATCGCTTTAACTAAAGCTGGACCTTCGTAAATAAATCCAGTGTACAGTTGTACTAAACTTGCACCAGCATTTAATTTTTCAATTGCATCTTCAGCAGTGTGAATTCCTCCTACTCCAATAATTGGGAACGATTTATTACTTTTTTCAGAAAGAAAACGAATCACTTCTGTAGAACGTTTGGTTAATGGTTTTCCAGATAAACCACCCATTTCTGATTTGTTTTCCGATTGTAAACCTTCGCGATAAATCGTAGTATTCGTAGCAATTACACCCGTAATTTTAGTTTCGTTTACAATATCAATGATGTCTAAAAGTTGTTCATCAGTTAAATCGGGAGCTATTTTTAGTAAAATTGGCTTTTGTTTTGGTTTTGCATTATTTTTATCTTGAAGTGTTTGTAATAACGCCGTCAAAGGCTTCTTATCTTGCAATTCACGAAGATTTGGTGTGTTTGGCGAACTCACATTCACCACAAAATAATCGACATGCGGAAACAATGCTTCAAAACAGATTTCGTAGTCTTTCACTGCTTCTTCGTTTGGCGTGACTTTATTTTTACCGATGTTTCCACCAATTAAAACACCCTTATTTTTTTTTAATCGTTCAGCAGCTTTTTTAACACCACCATTATTAAAACCCATTCGATTGATAATTGCATTGTCTTCTTTTAAGCGAAACAAACGTTTTTTAGGATTTCCTTCTTGTTCAACAGGAGTTAACGTTCCAATTTCAATAAATCCGAAACCGAAATTCGATAACTCTTGATACAATTTTGCATCTTTATCAAATCCAGCTGCTAAACCAACAGGATTTTTAAATTTAATTCCGAAAACTTCTTTTTCTAAACGAGTATCTTTTACTTCGTAAAACGATTGAAATAAACTAGAAAAACCTGGAATTTTATTTAAAAAACGAATTAATGAAAAGGTAAAATAATGTACTTTTTCTGGATTAAAACAGAAAAGTAACGGACGAATGAATAATTTGTACATAAATTGTTGTGTTGTGGTATAAAAGTAAGAAAATAGAATTTAAAAAAAAAGTATTGAGATATTTTGGATATACTGATTTAGCTGAGATTTAAAAGTCAAGAAATTACATTAATTAAAGATCAAATATTACAGAATTGGCAAGAGAATTAAGTATAGGAGTTAGTATGCTTTACAAATATTAAAAAAACTTTTTTATATTTGCACATATATAAGCCATTTAAATAATTTAAGCCATGTTAGTAAAAGTATTCGGAAGCGCCGTTTTTGGCGTTGAAGCGACTACCATTACGGTAGAAGTAAACATAGACAAAGGAATAGGATATCACTTAGTAGGTTTGCCTGATTCCGCTATAAAAGAGAGTAGTTATCGCATAGCTGCCGCATTAAAAAATAACGGGTACCAACTTCCTGGAAAAAAAATCACCATCAACATGGCTCCAGCCGATTTACGAAAAGAAGGTTCTGCGTATGATCTTACTTTAGCTGTTGGTATTTTAGCCGCTTCTTCCCAAATTAAATCAGAAGATATTCACAATTATATAATTATGGGTGAATTATCGCTTGATGGTGGTTTACAACCCATAAAAGGTGCCTTGTCAATTGCAATTAAAGCCAAAGAAGAAGGTTTTAAAGGTTTGATTTTACCTTTTCAAAATGTAAAAGAAGCTGCAATTGTTGATGGAATTGATGTTTATGGGGTTGATAATGTACTGCAAGTCATTAATTTCTTTGAAGGAAAATCAGATTTGATTCCCACTACAATAGATACTAAAGAAGAATTTAATAAAACACTAGACTTTCCAGAATACGATTTTAGTGATGTCAAAGGACAAGAAGGAATTAAACGTTGCATGGAAATTGCTGCAGCTGGTGGACATAATATCATTTTAATTGGTCCTCCAGGCTCAGGAAAAACAATGTTAGCAAAACGTTTGCCTAGTATTTTACCTCCAATGACCATGCGAGAAGCATTAGAAACCACGAAAATTCATTCGGTCGCAGGAAAAACCAAAGATGTAGGTTTAATGGCGCAACGACCTTTTAGAAGTCCACATCACACAGCATCGAGCGTAAGTTTAGTAGGAGGTGGAAGTTATCCACAACCGGGTGAAATTTCATTAGCACACAATGGCGTCTTATTTTTAGATGAATTACCTGAATTTAAACGAGAGGTTTTAGAAGTTATGCGGCAACCTCTAGAAGATAGGGAAGTTACAATTTCAAGAGCAAAATTCACCATTACTTATCCATCTTCGTTTATGTTGGTAGCGAGTATGAATCCGAGTCCTGGTGGCTATTTTAATGATCCAAATGCTCCTGTAAGTTCATCTCCTATGGAAATGCAACGTTATTTGAGTAAAATTTCTGGACCTTTATTGGATAGGATTGATATTCATATTGAAGTAACTCCAGTTCCGTTTGAAAAATTAACCGAAACCCGAAAAGCAGAAAGTAGTGTAGCAATTAGAGAACGAGTTACCAAAGCAAGAGAAATTCAATCACAGCGATTTGAAAACTATGAATTTATTCATTACAATGCGCAAATGAGTAGTAAACTAATTCGTGAATATTGTGTTTTGGATGAGATTTCGTTACAATTACTAAAAATGGCAATGGAACGATTAAATTTATCTGCAAGAGCGTACGATAGAATTTTAAAAGTTTCTAGAACGATTGCAGATTTAGAAAATTCAGAATGCATTCACTCACATCATATTGCAGAAGCAATTCAATATCGTAGCTTGGATAGGGAAGGATGGTTAGGATAAAATGAAGAAAAATTGATTTTTATATTTATATCTTTGTATTGAAATAGTAACTTATGGAAATAGCAATCATCGCTCACGACGGAAAAAAAGCTGATATGGTTCAGTTTTTAAATAAAAATAGAAATCTTCTTTTAAAAGAAAATATCAAAATTATTGCGACTGGAACAACTGGTGGAAGGGCAGAAGCTACAGGCTTTAAAGTAAAAAAAATGCTTTCTGGACCTTTAGGAGGTGATGCGCAAATTGCTGCACGAGTTGCCGTTGGAAAAACTAAAATGGTATTGTTTTTTAAAGACCCGAATTCGAGTCACGCACACGAAGCAGATATTAATATGTTAATACGAATTTGCGATGTCCATAATATCCCATTGGCAACAAATGAGGCTACAGCTCAATTATTATTGCTAGGTTTAGTTGATTAATGTTTTATTATAAATCCTAATTCACCAATTAAAAACTAAAGTTCTATTTAAAACGTATTTTTGAAAAAAAGATTAATTATGAAGATTGTAATTTCACCTGCTAAATCATTAAACTACGAAAGTCAGTTACCAACAACTACTTATACAGCACCAGCTTTTTTATCAAAATCGGAAACCATTCAAAAAACATTAAAAAAGAAAAAACCTAAGCAATTAATGGAACTTATGGATATTTCTGAAAAGTTAGCAGAATTAAATTGGCAACGTAATCAAGAATGGAATGTTCCTTTTTCTCCTCAAAATGCACGCCCAGCGGTTTATGCTTTTGATGGTGATGTCTATACCGGTTTAGATGCTTATACTTTAACAGAAGATAAAATAATGGCTTTGCAAGATAAATTACGTATACTTTCGGGTTTGTACGGACTTTTAAAGCCTTTGGATTTAATGCAACCGTATCGTTTAGAAATGGGAACTTCAATGGCTATCGGTACAAAGAAAAACCTTTATGAATTTTGGAAGAAAACTATAACAGATATTTTAAACAAAGAACTTTCTAAAGATGAATTATTTCTAAATCTAGCCAGTAATGAATATTTTAGTGCAGTTGATACAAAAGCCTTAAAAGTTCCAGTAATTACGCCAGAATTTAAAAATTATAAAGACGGGAAACTAAAAATGATTAGTTTTTTCGCAAAAAAGGCAAGAGGAATGATGGTGCGTTATATTATAGATACGAATGCCGAAACTATTGATGATTTAAAAAGATTTAATTACAAAGGTTATGCTTTTGATGCCAATTTAAGCAAAGGAAATACCTTGGTTTTTACCCGATAATTAAAACAAAAAAGTTGGTTAATACCAACGTTTTTTGTTTTTCTTAGAAGCTTCTGATTTTCTTGAGTTTGAATTTGGATTCATCTTATTCTTATTTCTTAAATCAGGTTTTGCATCTGGATTTACTTCCTCTTCACCATCACGCCAAGTGTATTGATGATCGGTTACCACTTTTACTTTCATACGAATCAACTTCTCGATATCTAACCAATATGGTTTTTCATCTTTTCCACAAAAAGAAATCGCTAAACCAGAATTCCCAGCACGACCGGTACGTCCAATTCGGTGCACATACGTTTCTGAAATATTTGGAATATCAAAGTTAATTACAAATGGAAGTTGCTCAATATCAATACCTCTGGCAGCAATATCTGTAGCTACTAAAATATCAATTTCTTTGTTTTTGAATTGCTCTAACACGCGTTGGCGTGCATTTTGTGATTTATCACCGTGAATGGCTTCTGCCTTAATATGTGCTTTTTTCAACACTTTAACAATATTGTCAGCACCATGCTTAGTTCTTGTAAAAACTAAAGCATTACTCAAACTTTCTTCAATAATTAATTGTTTCAACAACAATCTTTTATCATCTTTATTCACAAAATACACTTTTTGTGATACATTTTCAGCCGTAGAAGAAATAGGTGTAACCGAAATATACTTTGGTTTGGTTAAAAATGTATCCGCTAATTCTCTAATTGCTAATGGCATTGTAGCTGAAAAAAGCAATGTTTGTCTGTTATCAGGTGTTAATTTGATGATTTTTTTTACATCATTAATAAAGCCCATGTCTAACATTTGATCGGCTTCGTCTAAAACCAAATGATGCATATGATTTAAATCGATAAACCCTTGTTTATGAAGGTCTAAAAGTCTTCCAGGCGTTGCTATTAAAACATCAATACCGTTTTTTAATTCATTTACTTGAGACATTTGATTTACACCACCAAAAATCACTAACGATTTAACATTGGTATATTTTCCGTAGGTTTTAAAACTTTCGTCAATTTGGATAGCCAATTCACGAGTAGGTGTAACCACAAGTGTTCTAATATGCTTTGCTTTTTTTGCTGAACCAACTATGCGGTGTATTAAATTAAGAATAGGAATGGCAAATGCGCCTGTTTTTCCGGTTCCTGTTTGAGCACAAGCCACTAAATCTTGTCCTAATAAAATTTCAGGAATGGCTTGTTCTTGAATAGGAGTAGGATTTGTGTATCCTTCTTCTTCCAATGCTTGCTGTATGTTGTTGTATAATTTTAAATCGTTAAATGTCATATATTATAATTAGTCTCATTGAACTTTCAATAAGATTGCAAAGATAGTGTTTTAATTTTTGATAATAAATTATGCCTTAGCTTTCATAAAATCAGTAATCATGGAAGCGATTAATTTGCCTGTTAAATGATTGTTTTTTGAGTCGTCAAGTTCAGGAGCACCTTCGCAAATATGCAAATAGGAAGCATTTTGATGTTTGCCAAAATAATATAAATAATGACGGGCTTTGTCCACACTAAATCCGCTTAAAGTCATTGCGCTTGATGGAATATTTGGAATGGCATCTAAATCTAGTTCAATGCCAAAAGGTTCATTTTTTATGAATTCTAGAGCGTTTTCGAGTTCGATCTCAAAGTTTTTTTCTCTTTTTACTTCGATTTCTTCATATGTTACATATTTTACTCGATTTGTTAGTTCTTTCAACGTATTGAAAACACTTTTAGATACAAAATTTTCATGCAAACCAAAAACGAAATATTTCTTTAAAAAACCATCTTCGTAAGCATAGCTAAAGCCATTTCCTGAATGTCTTCCTTCTAAAATTCTAAAATCTGTATGGGCATCAAAGTTAATTGCGTTTACAGGTTTTCCTTTAGCAAGCGCTAATCCTTTTATATTTCCGTATGCGTTATTGTGTCCACCACCAATAATAATAGGTATTT
>Ga0209480_10001398_pt1 | contig 17780 bp, 19 predicted proteins | sample JI61114C2DNA_FD_187501 | JGI IMG/M metagenome (GOLD analysis project Ga0209480, IMG submission 187501) | Wastewater effluent complex algal communities from Wisconsin, to seasonally profile nutrient transformation and Carbon sequestration -... | ecosystem: Engineered > WWTP > Effluent > Algae... | reverse complement strand
CAGGTTCAAATTTGTCCGCATTTATATAATCTAAATCTGTCTTCTGAGCTGTCCCAGTAGTCAGAATTGTCAGCATTGATAATATTGTGAAACCGAATCTCATAAAAAAATTATTACCGCCAACGTTTGTGCATATTGTCGTGGTGGGTTTTGAAAGATTTCGTTGTCCCACCAGCCGAAACGAAATTAAGAAACAAAAACGACAAAGTTAGCGTCACACCCCGCCATGCAATATGCATTTTGTTAGCGCGCGTTGCATCTGACTATTTAATAATTACTTTTTTCTTGTCCCACGTTTTCTATTTCTCGCAAAGTCCTTTTGTAGTTGCCTTTGGTCAGCAATTCTTTTAGTTGGTCAAAATTGTCCGTCAAAAAAGTCGCTTGTGAATTGTAGTCGAGTCTTGTTCTAAGAATTTTTCTTTTCTCTGTCTCGGTTATTTTATTCTTTGAATCTCTTAATTTAAAAAATGAATTGTACGTCTCAATTCCCATGAATTGTTCTTCTCCGTGAAGTGGTGAAATGTCCGTCTCAATTAGCCCTCTGTCGCCAAGAAGTTGTAGTCGGAATGCTTTGTTTTTAAATTTAATACAACCTCCTCGTCCTGGATAATTTGAACTTTCATATTTGTCAAGTCCCAAAGTGTCAAATGTTTCTTTGAAGTACTCCAAATAAATATTTTCTATGTTGTCTATTGGTGTCATAATGCAATGCGCGCTAACGTTTGTGTATGAAACGTGGCTGGGCTTTCGAAGCGCTGTCCTGTCCCACCTGACCAAACGTAATTTGAAAACTAAACTACAAATTTACACTGAACCCCAGCCATGTTTTATACATTTTGTTGCCAGCTGGCCATTTGGGGTCAGTCCATATTCTAATTTTATTTGTCGCTGGTTTCAATCCTTCTCAAAAAAATTGTCAACACCGTCTATATAGCTACTGTTACACATCATTACGTTGTCACATAATAAAAGTCGGCCGTGCAGTTGTGAGATTATCGGGGTAGTCCGAAATTGATACAAGCCGTTTTCATTTACAAGTATGTCAATGTCCCAAGTGAATTCTCTGATTTCATTTTTGTCTATTAGAATTCCGGTGCTGTCTGCATTGAATTCAATTTTAAGTCCTTTCGATTCAGTACCATTTTGGTATGACTTTGTTGTCTCGCCACAACACTTGATGTATTTCCATTCCCAAAGTCCAACGATTTTATTCTTTGTTGTCTCGTAATTCCAAGTGTTTTCATGGTGACATTTCCAAATTCTCCCGTAGTCATACATTGGATTTTGATTATCGTCACATCCTTGTCCGACAAATAGCATTATCATGATTAGCAAAATTAAGATTCTGTCTTTCTGTCTCATATGTCTAATCTTTTTTTGAATGGCTTGCTGGCAACGTTTGTGCATATTGTCGTGGCGGGTTTTGAAAGCTTTCATTGTCCCACCAGCCGAAACGAAATTAAGAAACTAAAACAACAAAGTTAGCGTCACACCCCGCCATGCAATATGCATTTTGTTGGCGGCAGTTACACTTCTCACTCTAATCTCTCGTCAGAGTAACACTTTTTGTTTCGTTGTCGTAATAAATTCTTAGTCCTGTGACACTGATTTTAAAATATAATTCTCCGTCTATAATGGCTTGATTAAACTTGTCAGCCCAAATAGGTTGCGCAACCTCAGTCGTCCCGTAATTATTAATTTTAAATTTCCGTGTTCCTATATATTCAAATTCTGCAAAGACAGTGTTGGTCGTATTTGTCCCCGATAACTCATTTGGGTCTTTAGTGTCGTCAAAATTTATAATAATGTCGAACCCTCTTGAATTTTCTTGATTTTTGAATTCTTGGCTATTGTCAGTATAATTCTCAAATGAAGCTACTTTCCATGTCCCGTTTAATGTCGTTATTGAAGAGTCGTCATTGAATAATTTAATATCAATGTCCTCGTTTGAACAACTTAGTTGTCCAAATAAAACAAGTCCAATTATTGCTGTCCGAATTCTCATAACTTTTTAATCATTTAGACACTCATTCTGTCTGGGTGTAATTGCCGCCAACGTTTGTGTATGAAACGTGGCTGGGCTTTCGAAGTACTTTCCTGTCCCACGTGACCAAACGTAATTTGAAAACTAAACTACAAATTTGCACTGAACCCCAGCCATGTTTTATACATTTTGTTATGCACAGTGCCGCAGTCCACCATTACTAAGCAGCACGGATGCCAAAGCTTTTGGTTTGCGGGCGGAAGTTGTGCGGCTTTGGCATTGGTGCTGCAATTCGAAGAACAATCTTTATTTGTCAATGTCCGGCTTCAATTTAATCTATCCCAAATAATTTTAGGGATTCTGTATTGTTGGGAAGTCTAATAGCATATTCCCCAGCGCTCAAATTAGTTTGAAACTCAAGCGAGTATAGGTTGTTATTTCTTTTGTTTATCGTAAAGCCAACAGAGTCGTTGTCAGCATATGTATTGCCTGTAAATGTCGTCCATTTTTTAAATTCCATATAACGATAAAGTCGCTTGTTATCCTGTTTGAGTCTGAATACATTAATTCCCTTTAATAGTGTTACCGAGTCTAAATCACTTTTAATAAGAACTACAATATTATCCGATTGCTTGAAGCGTGTGCAAGACTGTAATCCTGGCACTACATGATTAAACTGAATTGTTCCGATACCTAAAAAGTACATGGAAAGGCTTAGTCTTGACTTGATGTAAACCTTTTCTACCTCAAGGGATTTATTAGTTGCTTGGTTTGTGTCATGCACGACTATTTTCTGATTGTTTTTAATTATTAAATCTTGTGCAAAGACATAAAAACTCAAAAAGCACGCGATAAAAATGAAAATGGCTTTTAGCATGGTTTCTTAATTTAAAAGTTAATGAGTTTCATTTCTAAAGACCTTAAGATCATTTATAAATTCTAAAGACTTTATAATAGGAGTCCACTCTGAGCCACTGAATAAAAATTGAAACCATTTTTTCTCCCTATTTTCGTATTTAATATTAATAAACAACCAAACGGCTATAAAAATCAATGTTAATGTGACAACTAGCTGAAGAGCAAAAAGGAAAATATTTCCATTCTCTAGCATGCTTTCATTGATGTAAAAAGTAGTCCAGACAGGCAGCTGAAGAAAAAGAAAACGAGTAACCCATAAAGTTGATGATTTTAAGCGTGCCAGTTTTTCTTGCGTTTCCACTATAGGTTCACTGATATCTACCTGATGGATTAGAATTAATTGATAGAGATAGATTCCAATGGCCAATTTGGTCAACAGCACCTGGATAATTGCTGAGATTAGAAAAAATGGATTTGCAACCAAAAACAAGTTGATAATTAAAAGGTCAACAAATCCAACCCATACTAAACCTATGATAATAGTAAATATTTTCGTAGGTCTCATAGATGCCAGAAGTGACTGAACCTTGAGTTCGGTGATCTGCTCTGCGTTTTTCTTATTAAACAATAAGTTTTCTTCTAACTTTTTATCGTATGATTTCCAAAGATTGATAAGTTCTGTGTCTTGCATTTGTTTATTTGTTTAAGCTTGAATATTTTTGTTTTAAACGTTCTTTTATTCTCGAAACTTTGGTCGATACATTGGTTACTGTTAATCCAAGTATTTCTCCTATGTCCTGTTGATTGCTTCCTTCCAGATAAAGAATAATGATTGCCCTATCTAATTCTTTAAGCTCTTGAATAAATTGATGCAATTGATCCAAGTTATTATTCAAGTCTTTAGTAGTATTGTCTTCCTTCAAGTAAAGAACACTTTCTGGCAACGGCTGATTGATCTGCTGCCTGAGTCTCTCCTTTCTATAGAAAGAGATTGAAACGTTCAGAGCAATACGATACATCCATGTTGAAAACTTATACGAACTATCAAACTTGTCAAAGGATTTCCAAAGTTGGAATAAGATCTCCTGAATTAGATCCTGTTTATCGTCCGGGTCTTTGCAATATGATCTGGCTATTTTGTAAATAATCCCCTTGTTTCCCTCAATGGTCTTTACAAAATCAGCCTGCAGTTTCATGTCCATTACGATATCGGTCACTTAATTAAAATTACATTTTTTTATCTGTGACCTTACGACACCCATTGTTATCTGGCTTTGGCCAATTAGTAGAAGAATTGTCCTGTTTAGACTCGTTTTTTTGATTTGTCCCATACTTTCAAATGTTTAAAGTTTCCCTATTATTCGCTCGGGGTTTCAAAATCTCACAAATCTTCTTGAAATTCTTTTATTAGGAGGTAAATACTGTCAGTCGAGATGTCCGGTGGGAAAATTGACTCTTTTACTTGCTTAGGTGTCACCCGGAGCTTGTCGAACGATACTAAACTTGATGGTCTGACGGTTCCTACGAATTGTTTACTGAGAACACACTATATCAATGTGGGAGTACTTGGCTCTTTTACTTGCTTTGGTGTCGCGCGGGAATGTGTGGCAAGTAAAAGTGCCAACTTTCGAAGCTCCATTTTTTTCCCGCGGCATTGTGCATAACGTTTGTGCATATTGTCGTGGCGGGTTTTGAAAGATTCATTGTCCCACCAGACGAAACGAAATTAAGAAACTAAAACGACAAAGTTAGCGTCACACCCCGCCATGCAATATGCATTTTGTTGTAGCCAGTTTGCTTCGTCCGATACTTAAATGTCGACCGCTTTCGTGTCGACCCCAAAATTTGTCTACGAAGCAGACTGGCTCCGCATAAAACAATAGTTGTACGAAGCCGAGTCGAAGTCCACGTGCTATCCGCGAACGGAAAATGTGTCCACGATTGAGAATTTCTCCACGTAAAAAAAATCCCGCTGTCGCGGGAATAAATCTTGATATTAAACTTTTCTGTAGTCTTATCTGCGGTGGAAAATCTTTGTTGTTAAGTCGTCACGATCCGCGTAAACGTTGTCAGCAAATTGGCTACAACGTTTATGTTTATGACGGCTTGGGTTTTCGAAGCGCGTCACTGTCCCACGTTGCTGAACGAAATTAAGAAAACTAAACTTTAAATTTACACTGAACCCCAAGCTGGCATAAACATTTTGTTGGCGGTCGTTTCATCTTGCAGTCACTAATTCATAGGCCTTCGCTTTGTCAACGATTAGTTCTCCAACGTAACGACATTCCAATTGAAATTCTTTGTCACCACTTTTTAACTGATCCAATTGTTCTGTTGAACACGAAATTATAATTCCATCCGCATTTTCGTCATTGACTTGAATGCAAGGTTTATATAATATTTTGAGTTCTTTCATTCTTAAAATTGTAAACATGTAGGCTAAAGTAAAATCGTCCGTGTCCTTTAGTTTTTTATCTTTTTTCAATATTTTCTTTGCACCTTCAATGTCCTCTGAGTTCAGTTTGGTAAAATAGTCGGTCAAAAGTTGTCGTCTTTGAGAGTAAAACTTAATGTCAGAGTCAAGTTCTTTTTTCTTCTCCTCACTCAAAGTATGTGTTGAACTCAAATGAAATTTATAATCAATTGTCCCAGTGAATATTTTTAAATCTTGTCCCTGTGAACTGCTTGTAAGTCCGATACCAATAATTAGCAATAATGTCTTTATGTAAGTTGTCATAATTGTCCAGATGAAATGACCGCCAACGTTGGTGCATATTGCGTTGCGGGGTTTAGGAGCTAAAGCCAAATGACGAAGGAATGGCTTTAGCGACCTGCCGCGTGTTGTCCCACGTGTGTGAGCTAAATTAAGAAACTAAAACTACAACGCAACACTGAACCCCCGCAATGAAATATGCACACTGTTAGCGGCAGTTTTTTTTCTCGAATCTGTCCCGAATATTAGTCGAGGTCAAACTCAAGCTTAGTCAATTGTCGGCCGGTTTTATTTTCAATCAAGTCAATAATTCCCGTGTCGCTCTTGTAGTCACCAAAACCATTATTTCTTGAATTCCACTTTGAGCCATCATTAAAAACAATAATATAATGTTTGTCCTCAACTATGTTTCCGTTTGGTGCTTCTAATTTATCAATGTCTCTTATGTCGGTAATGTCTGCATACTGATAAGTCTTGTTACCCAGTCCAAATAAACCATTAACGATAATGTCGTCTTGTCTAAATGCCGTAAACCAGTCAAGGAAACCAATGATAAGGATTGCAGTTATGATTGCAAAGGTTCTCATTACAATACTCCCAACCTTAGGAGAGTAGCCGGACTTCATATATCCATAAGCGGAATACTCGTCCCAGTCAGCCTTTAGTTTCCACTTACCAAGATAAATTGTAATTAGGGTTGCTGTCAACATTGCAGTAAAAAAGGCAGTCAAGATCCAAGCCGCAATAAATGGCTTAACTACAATTACTATTTCCTTTAAAATTGAAATTCGAAAATCACTAATCCATACAAACAGAAAGTAGTACACGAAAGTCAAAATGATTATAAATAGCCAGAAGAACGCTAATGAAAGTAAGTCATATTTACGATATTTCTTTCTTAACTGTTCAACGGTTTTGTCGGTTTGGAATGTCGAAATGTCCGTGGGCTTCAACTTTTTAAAAACCTCAAATAAAAAAAATATGACTGCCAATGTTATTGCTAAAGTCGGAATGTTCTCCATGAAGTCTATTGACCTGCCGCGCTTTGTCCCACGTGTGTGAGCTAAATTAAGAAACTAAAACTACAACGCAACGCTGAACCCCCGCAATGAAATATGCACACTGTTGGCAGCTGGCTTTTTTTCTCAACACGGTGTCCAATACTCAAATCTTAAAAGTCGTCCGTCTTTAAAAGTAAACCTCGCTCCATCGTCAGCGTCTTTTGAATAAAGGATTAATGAGTCGTTGTCAGGATACAGGTCAAAATGTTCTTTTGCTTTATCACCAAATATTCTGATGAATTCTTCTTTAGTCGTCTGTCCGTCTAGTTCTTTGTCCCCGTATTTAATTTTGGTTCTACCTTTATTGTCAAACGTCACACTTTGCAAATAGAATTTTTCTTTGTCGCTGCCGATATAGTTAAAGTCAGCGTACACTAATTGGTAATACGGTCCATTTGGTTGGTCGTTTGTAAAGAAACCGCAGTCGTAATTTGTGTCAGTCTTTTTCCCTTGTCCTAATGATTTAATTATCGCTCCCTTTGTTGTTGCGAACTCGATTCCTTTGAATTTTATTTTCCTGAGGTCAAAGTCCACATGCTGTCCGCGTGAAATTGTCGCAAGTGAAAGAAATAATATTGTCAGTCGTAATTGTCCCATGTGTTCCTAAAAAGCTTGCTGCCAACGTTGGTGCATATTGCGTTGCGGGGTTTAGGAGCTAAAGCCAAATGACGAAGGAATGGCTTTAGCGACCTGCCGCGCTCTGTCCCACGTGTGTGAGCTAAATTAATAAACTAAAACTACAACACAACACTGAACCCCCGCAATGAAATATGCATATTGTTGCCAGCAGTAAGCATTACTCAATCCTATATTTTTTTAGTCTTTTGTCAATCGTCTGCTTGCAGTTCTTGTTTTTCTTCGTCCCGCGTCCAATTTGAAAAACGATCTTGTCCCCCGTAATTTCTTTTTTCTTAATCCCTAATTCAAATGTTCTTAAGTCTTCGTAAGTCATGTCGTGAAAAACTATTGTGAAGTCGTCTTGTCCAACTGGGATTGAGAACTCACCACAAATGTCTGTCAATGTCCCGATAGAAGTTCCTTTGATGTTTACACTACAACCAACTAATGGATCGTCACCTTTGTCAATTACAAATCCCTTGAATGTCGATGTCCCTTGTCCATTTGTAGTAAATGTCAACAAAGTCAAAAAGAATGTCGCTATAATAAGTTCTCTACTCTGTCCCATGCTTATTGCTGGCAACGTCAGTGTATAAAACGTAGCGGGGTTTAGGAGCTAAAGCCAAATGACGAAGGAATGGCTTTAGCGACCTGCTGCGTTTTGTCCCACGACACCGAACGAAATTAAGAAACGAAAACTACAATGCAACACCGAGCCCCCGCTATGTTTTATACACATTGTTGTGTGTAGTTGCATTTAGTCTGAATCTTTTTTCCATTCACAATTTCTCGTGCTGTCCCGTGTGGTCAACTCGTATTCCCCAGTCATAAACTTAAAAGTTTTCGTAACGCTGTCGGTGCAAAATAGTAGTCGATGTCTCACGGTGTCTACGTCTTCCGGTATCGTTATTTTCGTAACCTCGAATTTGACTACCTTGTCACGGTAGATGGTTGAACTGAAATTTGGTTCTATGTCCGCTTGAAAAACTAATGATGCAACTTGGAGTACGGATGTCAATGAGTCGTTCTTGTCAAACGTCATTAAGAATAAGGAGTTGTCATTGTCATTAAAGTAGTATCTCTGAAGGACTAAAACTTGTCGAAACCCCGTTTCATTCTTTATTAGTCCGTAATAGTACTGTTGGCAATCAGCTCCTCCAGTTTGTCCGTCATGCACGTTGAAACCATAAAACTCTTTATAATTTGTCATGTACGTCTGGTAAAACAAACTGTCCACCGGCTCCAAATTCAACTTGTCAAGTTGCTTTTCAGTCAGTCCTAACTTTATTGAGTCGCCAGAATATGTTTGGATACTACTTAATACGTCAAGGAAGTCCAGCCTTAAAGTCGATTTGTCCTTGTCTGGTTGACATGAAATAAAAATCACAAGTACCAGTAACCTAAACTTCATAAAATGCAATTACACACAACGTTTGTGTTTATGACGGCTTGGGCTTTCGAAGCCACGTCCTGTCCCACGAAACGTAATGTAAATTAAGAAAACTAAACTACAATTTAACACGTCACCCCAAGCTGGCATAAACATGTTGTTACCAACAGTTTGCTTCGTCCGACACTAAAATGTCGACCGTTTTCGTGTCGACCCCAATATTGTCCACGAAGCGAACTGTCCAAATAATACCAAAACGTTGAACGAAGTCGAGTCAAAGTCCAACGTCACCGTCTGCGTAGTGAAAAACTGTCCCACGTTATTGAATTGTCCGCGTAAACAAAAAATTTCCGTGCCTTCTATTTTTCTAAATATTCTTTGTCAAACCGAAAAAAAATCGCGCTTCGCGCGATAGTTGCTTTGTCTGCCAGGGGCGGACGGTCTGCGGAGAAAAATCTTAAACGTCTTGGTCGTTAGTGTCTGCAGAAGACTTGTCCCGGCAAATTGTTGGTAACGTTGGTACATATGACGTGCAGGGTTTTTGAAACACGTCACTGTCCCACGTGGCTATGCTAAATTAGTTGATTACACGTTAATGGCAACACCAAACCCCTGCATGGCATATGTATTTTGTTGGGCGCTGGGTGCCTTACCGAATCTTCTTATTTCTCTCGATAAACCAATTTACATTGTCAGCCGTCAAATGAGTCTTTATAGGAAGGTAGTCCCAAACCGTGCATCCGGAACAGGAGTAAACCCTGTTTGAACTCGATTCTAATTCTTGCATTAATTTCATTGTGTCAGCTGTCAAGGCAACTGAGTCGCGTACTTGAAGTAATTTTAGTCCCAAATACGAGTAGGTCTGTTTAACTGGGCTAATACTCTTTAGCCACTTTATCAATTCGGTCGTGTCATGGCTTTTCACTAACTCCAACATTTTTATTCCGTCCTCCGGCATTGTCCCGGAAACAAAGCATCCATAACCAAAAGTCCCTCTGTCGGGAAGTCGAGTCAGTTGGTCAAAGTCAATGTTGCTCCCAAAGTGTTTGTTTTGAATTTTGTTTAGGTCATTTAAGTGTGAGCTGTCAATTCTAACATGAAGTTTTTTATCATACCAACTGTCAAAGTCCTCCGTTAAATATTGCCGATAAAATTCACTGTAGAAAATCTTGTTATCAACAGACAGCGTTACCAAATAAGTCGTTGAGTATTTCTTCCACTTTTTTACAATCCAATTAGTCTGAATAATCCCATAGTTTAAGCTGTCCGCGTGTTGTTTTGCTAATTTCAATTTGTCTTGAGTCCGAGTCAGCTCTGAAACTGTTTTTATCTTGTCAACGCTATTATAAAACTCAATATCATTTGATTGTCCGAGTAATACACTCGTTGTGAGTACTAAAAATATTGTCGTTACTGTCTGTCTCATTGGTCTAACCTGTCCGGGCACCTTGCGCCCAACGTTTGTGTTTCTGCAGTGGTGCCTTTTCGAAGCCGCGTCTTGTCCCACGAAACGAAAACGCTGAACGAAGATAAAACTTAAAATCAACACGTCACGGCACCATTGCAGAAACATGCTGTTGTGTGTAGTGCCCCTAACTCGTCCTTTCGTTGTAAGACTCCTGAAAAAATTCTTTTAAGAAGTCCCGGTGCTTTGTCACGTCAGCCTTTCCAAGTCTGAACTTGATTCTTCGTGCTGTCGATTTAACTGGAATTATCTCAAAGTCTCTTTCTTCAAGTCTTTGTCTCCATTTCTCTTTGTCGGTAACCCTTATCTCCACTCTCACGAATTTTTGCTTTGGAAGAAAGATTGCGAAATTCATTGGTCTGTTTCGCTTAATTAGTCCAATATAATTTTGTGTGTACCCAAGAGTAAGTTCTGAATCAACCTCTTTTAAAACTTCTCCACATTCATCAATCGCTTTAATGCTTTCTTTGTTTGCTTTATTGTCCCAATAACTTCGGTCCTTCTTAACTGTCACCTCATCTTCTTCTTCTCCAACGGTCACTTCGTCAAGTACTTTTACAAAGTCCAACACTACATTGTCGTTGACCTGAAGTGCGTTTAATTGAATGGCAATAATTGGAATTGCACTATTAAAAAGTCCGATAATATTTAGAAATCTTGTCGTTATGTCCTCGGCAATAATAACAGCGCAATGCTCGTAGTTTGGCAGTCTCTTTCTCTCATTGTCCCAATACTCGATTGCCCTTATTATATGACTCTCGTCAACTCTACCTAACATTATCTCAACTTCATACCTCTTCTCATTTTCACGGTCATACAATAACAGGTCAAGTCGTCCCGCTTTTGGTTGTATCCGCTCAGCCTCCTTTAGTTCAAGGTCACCGAGTCCAATTATTGAAGGGTCGTCCTCAATTACTTTTCTCAACCATTGTTCGTCAAAGTCGTCATGGTCTTTAAGTAAAAATTTGTCCGCTTTCTTTAATGTCAGTCTTGTACTCATGGTCTAATCTTTAATGGGGCATTACACACAACGTTTGTGTTTATGGCGGCTTGGGCTTTCGAAGCCGCGTCCTGTCCACGAAACGTGAACTAAATTAATAAAACTAAACTACAAATATACCGCTCACCCCAAGCTGACATAAACATTTTGTTATGGCCAGTTTGCTTCGTCCGTCACTTCAATGTCGACCATTTTCGTGTCGACCCCAATAGTGGTTACGAAGCAAAATGGTCTCCGCTTAATTAAAACGTTGTACGAAGTTGGGTCAAAGTCCAAGTCACTATCTGCAGAGTGAAAAACTGTCCCACGTTATTGAATTGTCCGCGTAAACTGAAAAAAAATTCTGATTTCGATTTTTCTAAATTTCCTTTGTCAAACCGCAAAAAAAAATCGCGCTTCGCGCGATAGTTACTTTTGTCTGCCAGGGGCGGGCTGTCCGCGGTGAAAATCTTTAACGTCTTAGTTGTCATTGTCCGCGGAACACTTGTCCAACAAATTGGCCATAACGCTAGTATATAAGCCGTAGCGTGATTTGAACAGCTTCATTGTCCACGTTGCTAAACTAAGTTAGTTGAAAAATCTATTACCTTAAAATCACCACGCTATGGCTTATATATAATGTTGTGCACAGTAGCACTTACTCACTTTTTCTTCGTCAGCCAATAATTATCAAGCTCTTCCTTGCTCGTAATTTTCAATCCGTCCACTGTCAGATTGGGAATCTCAGTTAATAACATATTATAAACCAAGTCGTCCTTATTTTTGTCCGATTTGTGTTCTATTGCCTTGATGTCAGTCGGAAATTTTTCACATTCACTTTCCCAAAAGGATTTGTCGTGGTCGGTATTGATAACAATAATCAGTTTCTCTTTTGTCTGCCGTCTCAAGTAACCAACAATGTCGGCAAACACAGAAGTTTTTTCTGCCAAGGTCAACTTAGTCCCACCAATCCATTTGTCAATTGAGTCGGTGTAAATCCGCTGTCCGTCTATATGAGTCCACCACACGCGTAGTTTTTTGTCCGGGAGTGAGTAAGCAACCTCTTCTCCTCGAATGTCATATTGCATGTGAGGATATTTCTTTGGGCCAAAACTTAAAAAATTCAGTAGTCCATTCATGGTCGAAAAAATTGTCACGTGCTATTGTGCACAACGTTTATGTTTGTGACGGCTTGGGTTTTCGAAGCACGTCTCTGTCCCACGTTGCTGAACGAAATTAAGAAAACAAAACTTGATAGCAACACTGAACCCCAAGCTGGCATAAACATTTTGTTATGGGCTGGCCTTTTTACACGTCACTCTTTTTCGTTCCGTTGTCCCATGTACTCAACAAAATTCCAACCCGTCATCATTCTCTTGTCTTTGCTTGTCATGGTGGGATTCTTGTCTGTAAATTCCTTGTAATAATACCCCTCACACTCAACCGTCTTTTGATAATATAAAACTATGTCCGTGAATTTACTTTTTGAAAAGAAGTCATAGCTTGGAACTTCATTTGGAATTTTGTCCGTAAGTAGAGTGTAACAAAGGATGTAATCTCCGAGATTAAAGCTTCCTTCTCCAATGTCGTTTGAATCAAAAATAAATTCCTCTTTCTGTCCGTCATCGTATATCAATGTCACAGTGAGCGTTTCTCCACCTGTCGAAATGCTCTTGGTCATTTTGTAGGTCTGGCAGAATTGAAATGAGTCAACGCTAACAACTAAGTCAGTCGGCAAGTCAAAATTAAGTTTGTGGTTATTGGTCTGAGTTTTTAAAGTCGTAATGTCAAGACCTAAATCTGATTGTGTAAAAGTCCTTTTGTTTTGCTTTTTCCATTCAGTTACTTTTTCAGCTCGGTCCTTGTCAATCGTTACCTTGTCGTTTAACCTCTTTTTCCTTTTGTCATAGTAGAAGTCAGACGTTGATAATTCGTCAATTGCAAGTCTCTTAAATTCAATTGAGTATTTAGGTCGTCCCTGTTTTGTTGGTGGCTCGTCAGCTTGTTTAGAAGTGAAAATGACCTTATCAATCTCCTGTCCAACGGAAGGAAATGTCAAAACGGTCAATATCGTTAGTAGTATGTACTTCATTTAAAAAGGCTTGCCCATAACGATAAGTGTATATGCCGTTGCGCTGGACATAAATATAAAAAATTAACGTCTTCCCAGCGCAATGGAATATACACAGTGTTGTGCACAGTTGATACATTAATCCCTTTCGAATTTGATTAATGTCTCTTGATCAACGTAGTTAATTCGACCCTTTTAATAACAGAGTCGAAGTTTTAAATCAAAGTCATGGCATATAGATGGGTCTATGTGTCCCGTTATTTTGATGTCAAAAGTCGATTTTTCCAGTTTCAGATTACCGTAACTAAGTCGTCAAGCCGTAATTACCCGTTTATAATCGTTTAACATCTGGATGATGTCCCCGATAACGGCTAACTTCGTCCCAAGTCCTTGTGAACGGGGTCACCCGTTTTGAAAGTGCGAACTTTCCACGGTCTCACCGCAAGGACTTGAATTCGAAATCATACTGATTTCTCAACCGACTTAGTTTCGGTAATCTGAATGGTTAATTAAAAATCCACTTTTGTAAAACCTTGACCTCTGACAACCGGTCGAAATTAATTGTGCACAACGTCTAGCTAAATGCAGTTGTGGGTCTAGAAACTGCTTCACTGTCCACGTTGCAAAATAAAATTAGATATAAAAAACTTTATTGCAACCACCGAGCCCCACAATTGCATTTAGCTTTTGTTGTGTGCAGTTTTTTTAGCACGATCTTAATTCTGTGGGTCAAACGTCTTTACCACTTTAGGGTCTTGTGCATCTTGAAACATTTTAGTCCGTCCAAACAATGAGATTTTTCCTATTTGGTCAAATTTGTTCGCTTCTCCTTGGCCATTCATTAAAACCTCTGATGTGCAAAGTCCATCAAGATGATTTTGTTCAATATAGTCCCAATGCTTTTCGAGTTCGTCTTTAAATACTATTGTGAATGCTGGTTGACTGTACTCAATAAGATAATTTCCATCGTCCATTATCATTGGATTAAAGTCCGGATGAAAATTGTAGATTTTGTCCAAGGTCGCTAAGCCTTGCTCCTTTATGTCGGCAACTCTGTCAGCGAAAATCACAACAGTCCCGTGACTAAAAACAGCCAACTGAAGTTTTCGTCCTGTGTAAAATTTAGCCCTGTCGAGAATTATATCTAGGTCGATTGGTAGATTAGGTTTCCACTTTGGTTTTGGTGGGAAGTCCAAAGGTTCTCTTTTCTTATTAAACAATTTATCAAACAGTCCCATGCTTTATATACTTCGTTGTTTTTATTTCTTATTCTCTTTAATAAGACTCAATATCTCCTCCATTTTGGAAATAAAGTCCTCGATTAATCTTTCATAGTCCACAAAGTATTTGTCCCATTCCTCTTTAGTCTTTGCCTGTGTCACAATCATTGTATTGTCAGACTTCTGATCCAAATGATAAAACCCAATTTTCTCATCCGTCTCGTTTAGGATGGAGCTTTGGTGCGCAAGAACATTTCGCAGCTCAGTCAAATCATCAATACGCTTTAAAAGTGGTTTGTACGTTTCTTTAATTCCAAGCGAGTCAAATATTTTTCTTAACAAATTTAGTTTTACTTGAAATCCAAGATGCCTAAGAAAGTAAGCTCTAATTCTATATCTAGTCGTCTGGTCGTCTGAAACTGAGTTAGCTAAAATGTCCTCGATAAGTGTTTCTATGTGGACTGATATTCCGATCACTTTTCCACGTATGTAATACTCGTCCTCCAGGTCCATAATCGTTAGCTTAAACTTTCAAAAAAAAATTGCACACAACGCTTAGCTATAAGGCGTTGCCGGTTTTCGAAACGCGTCACTGTCCCCGTTGCCAAACGTAATTTGAAGATAATACTTTTACTTTAAACCAAACCCGGCAATGAATTATAGCTGTTGTTGGGCGCTGGCTTTTTTTTGGAGAATCTTTATTCCAAAGACTCCAAACCAAACAAAGTAAACTGTCAGAGAAATATTAGTCCTTATCCACGTCTCGTCCCAGAAAACAAAAATGCTTAATATGCTTAATAGCAAAATTGTCCCCGCGGTTGCAAGTGTGTAGTATTTCAAAAACTTGTCGTTCAATATTTTTTCAATCTCCACTCCGAGAATTATAAGTCCAAATAGTCCGGTTGTCAATACTGCAATTGTCCGCATGGCAAGCAAGTGAGTCCCAAAGTCTGAAAGGTCATAGTTAATCAGTCCGAATGTTGTCCAAATAGCTCCACTTATTAATAAAAGAATTTTGCCTCCAACAATTATTGATCTATTGTCCGGCATTTTAAAAAGTCCAACTGCAACAAGTACGTTAAGTAGTCCTACGATGATGTAAAATATTTTTATCCAATTCTCTGCATTCATTCCGTCCAAATTGTAACCCGAAATACTCAAGTTGTTTAATTCTTCAAAAGTCTGCGGATTTATGATAAATAGTCCAACGAAACCAATTATGAAAAAAGTGTCGTCAGTGTCGCGAGTGTCCCAATTAGTTTGTCTGTCATGTCATTAAAAAGCTTGCGCCCAACGATAAGTGTATATGCCGTTGCGCTGGACATAAATATAAAAAATTAACGTCTTCCCAGCGCAATGGAATATACACAGTGTTGTGCACAGTTGATACATTAATCCCTTTCGAATTTGATTAATGTCTCTTGATCAACGTAGTTAATTCGACCCTTTTAATAACAGAGTCGAAGTTTTAAATCAAAGTCATGGCATATAGATGGGTCTATGTGTCCCGTTATTTTGATGTCAAAAGTCGATTTTTCCAGTTTCAGATTACCGTAACTAAGTCGTCAAGCCGTAATTACCCGTTTATAATCGTTTAACATCTGGATGATGTCCCCGATAACGGCTAACTTCGTCCCAAGTCCTTGTGAACGGGGTCACCCGTTTTGAAAGTGCGAACTTTCCACGGTCTCACCGCAAGGACTTGAATTCGAAATCATACTGATTTCTCAACCGACTTAGTTTCGGTAATCTGAATGGTTAATTAAAAATCCACTTTTGTAAAACCTTGACCTCTGACAACCGGTCGAAATTAATTGTGCACAACGTTTGTGCATAAGCAGTGGCGGGTGTTCGAAGCGCGTCACTGTCCCACGACACCAAAAGTATTTTGAAAAACTAAACTACAAATTTACACTGAATCCCGCCATTGATTATGCATTTTGTTACCGCCAGTACGCGTCCACCGTTATTATTTTATGTGGCCGTTTCGTCTTAACGCTGTCAACGGTCAGTTACTAAGTCGTTTTTGGTTCATTATCTTTTCAATCCAATCAGTCGGCTCGTCAACAATAAATTTATGTCTGTCGTTATTTGTTAACTCAAGAGTCAGTCCATTCTCCAAAAACTTGAATGTCTTAGTTGCCCAAAGGTTTTCAACTTGTCCAAGTTCAAAATTGTCTTGATGATTTTGAATGTTGAATTTATGTGACTTGAAAATAAGTCGCTTGTCCGTTAAAACGAGTTTGCCTCCAACTCCTTCTTTTCCTTTAAAGTGATTAGCCCCACCTTCTTTTATAATATTTTCGTTGTCGGCTGTCTCAACGATTATCTTTTTGAATAGTCTTTTAGCTGTGTATTGCATAATCCAAGCGAAAAGAAGTCCAGCGACAATACCACCAATTAAAGTCGAAACAATTATGCGAAGTATTGGTCCGTCCTTTATTATTAAATTAGAAATAATCATGAAGATTGTCCAAGGTAGTCCGAATGTCAATGCTGTTATCCAAAACTTTTTTGTCATACTATACTCTTTTTGCGTATTGGCGGTAACGTTTGTGTTTATGGCGTGGCGGTTTTCGAAGCCGCGTCTTGTCCACGTGGGCAAACGTAGACCGAAGATAAATATTTATAGCTAACCAGTCGCACCGCCATGACATAAACATTTTGTTATCGCCTGTGCGCTTCCACCGTCACGTCAATGTCGACCGTTTTCGTGTCGACCGAGTAATGAATTGAAGCGCAAAGGCGTCCACGTAAACCAAACGTAAATCAAAGCCTTTTCTATGTCCCAGGATTTCATAATCCTTTTATCAATCTTCTTCTAAACTGTCCGCGGAACGAAAACTTCTCCAACGTGTCCAAGCTGTCCGCGTGAACGAGTTCGAATTCTTTTTTTTCTTTTTTCAATTGTCCGCGAAGCCTGAACGTTGTTGAGTAGGAGAGACGTCAATCGAAGTCGTGTCATTCGTCAAAGTTATCCGCGGAGTCCAACCTTTGTCGTCCTTGACGTCACTGTCCGCGTAACTCGTCTCAGCGCATTGGCGATAACGTTTCGTGTTTATTTGCGTGCTGGGATTTCGAAGCGCGTCACTGTCCCAACTTGCCGAACGAAATTAAGAAAACTAAACGTAAAATTAAGATTACACCCCAGCATGAAATAAACATTGTGTTAGCAACTGTTGGCGTGAAGGTCGGGTGGGATGAAGTGTCTTAGGAATTGCAAAGATTTGCGAACTCGTTGATACAGTCTTTTATGAAATGATTGGTTTGGTGCGGTTGGTGGCCAATTGTTGCTAACGTTTCGTGTTTATTTGCGTGCTGGGATTTCGAAGCGCGTCACTGTCCCAACTTGCCGAACGAAATTAAGAAAACTAAACGTAAAATTAAGATTACACCCCAGCATGAAATAAACATTGTGTTA
>Ga0209480_10001397_pt1 | contig 17784 bp, 10 predicted proteins | sample JI61114C2DNA_FD_187501 | JGI IMG/M metagenome (GOLD analysis project Ga0209480, IMG submission 187501) | Wastewater effluent complex algal communities from Wisconsin, to seasonally profile nutrient transformation and Carbon sequestration -... | ecosystem: Engineered > WWTP > Effluent > Algae... | reverse complement strand
CACCGAGACGCGTCTGCTGTTTTTCTGGCCTGGGGCCATCCTGCTCGGGGCATCCGGGCTGCTGGCTGTGCTGCGCTGGCGGCTGCGGGTCTTCTTTCCGCCGAGCGATGTTTGCCTCGCGGCCACCCTGGCCTTTGCGGCCTACATGATCGCACGTGCAGCGCTATCGCCTGTGGCCAGCTATGCTCGTGAAGACGGAGTCATCCTTCTCGGCTGTTTCGTCGCCTATGTGCTGACAGTCACAGCCGCGAGTCATCCACGCTGGCGCATGGCGTGGCTGGTGGTGTTGCTCGCACTTGTGGTTGGAAACCTAGCCATGGGCTCGATCCATCTTTCGGGAAACTGGGGTTTCCATCTGGTGCCGAATTTTCTCCGGCCTGGGGAGCCAGGGCGCATCGGTGGCTTCTTCGCGAATGCCAATCACCTGGCTGCCTTCCTGTCCGTCGCGCTCTTCCTGTCCGCAGGCTGGCTGTGCTTTGGCCGCGGTGGAGCAGTGCTCAAACTGTGGCTGGCCTTTTGCTGCGTGGCCATGGCCGTGGGCATGTCGTTGACGGTGAGTCGTGGTGCCCTGTTCGGGCTTGCGGCGGGTGCTGTGGTCTTTGCATCGCTGGCGCTTTGGATGGTCTGGCAAACGCAGCGGCATCTCTTCTGGAGCCTGCTCGGTGGCGGATTGGTCATGAGCCTGCTCAGTGGTGCCGTGCTTTGGAAGGTGAATGAAGAATACCTGCGGGGTCGTGCCGAACGTCTGTCGATGACCAGTGACATACGCCTCGGCATCTGGGAGTCTGCGCTGGCACAGCACACGGAGGCACCTCTCACGGGAGCAGGTGCACGGATGTTTTATGATGGTGGTACGCGTTTGCGATCTGACAAACTTCCTGCCTGGGCACCCGAGCCATTGTTTGCTCACAACGAATACCTCCAACTGCTCGCCGACTATGGCTGGGTTGGTGCGGGATTGCTTTTGATCCTGGTCCTGTCGCATGTGTGGAACGGCCTTCGTTACCTGCGCTGGTTCGTGCATGAGCGCTTTTTAAACAGTGGCCGCGTGCTGAGCATGAACCTCGGTCTGTGCATTGGTGCGCTTGCTGGGCTTGCCGCCACCATGACCCATGCCGTGTTCGAGTTTCACTACCATGTTCCGGCCACGGCTCTCACCGGAGTGCTGCTTCTGGGTGTGCTGGCGAATCCTGGTTTCGAGCAAATGCAGCGCCCACTGCTCCGACTGCCCGGTGTGCGCGTCTTGACCAAGGTCACTCTCGGAGTGGCCTCGCTGGGACTTCTGGCTGGAGCGTGGTTCCACGGTCGTGGTGATTACTCGCTCGCTCAGTCGCAACTGGCCCAGGCCCGCAAAGACGAATCCGCGCGCAAACTTCACCTGGATGACGCTGCACGCCTTGACGCTACGAACGGCGAGACATTCTACCAGCGCGCACTGGCCGTGCTCGACTCGCTGACAGACAAAGATCGCTCACCCGAAAGCCCTGCCCTGAAGCAGGTCATCGCTGATCTGGAGCAGGCTACGGTGCTGAATGCTCATAACCATCTGTATTATCTCGCTCTCGCGGATGCCTATGACGCTGTTAGCCGCCCGGCAGATGCGCTGAAGAGCATTCAACAGGCTCTGAAGCTCGCGCCCAAACATGAAGAGCCACGGCTTGCCCTCGGCTTTCACTGGCACCGCCAGAAACAGTGGGACAAAACGGAGGCGGCCTATCTCTGGGCTCGTGAGGCAAAGGCCATGAACAAAGAGGGCACCTCCAACTGGCTCAGCAGCTACCGCCTGATGCTCCAACATGTGGCGATGTTTCGTGGGCGGCCAAATTCTGTCGAGCGCTAGTCCCTCCAGAACGTGGATTCCTTCGGCACGGTGTAGCGCACCTCCATCTCGGGCGTTTCGATGAGCTTGCCATCGCGATAGAGCGACTCGACAGCGGCGATGACCATGCCGGAGGTGAGGAGTGTGCGCTCGGGCGGATAGGCGGCGCCGTTGTCGATGACCATGCGCTCGATGTGATGGACGAGTGGATTGAAGAAGTCCGCGGTGGTGGCGACGGAGGTCGGCATGGGCAGGAACATTTGGCAGGAGGTGATCTCGCCGGTTTCGCTGTTGAGGCCGGCGTAGTTGAAGTCGCGCACGCCGAGCATGAAGAGCGTGGTGCGGAAGCCGTCGCGATGCTCGATGAAGTAGGCGTAGGCGTCGGGGAAGTTTTTCCGCGCCCAGTCGAAGCTGATCGCTTCGGTGGGATAGCCTTCCTTCACGGGCAACGTGTGGCTGCGGCTCAACGCGGCGAGAAGGAGGCGCTGTGTTTGTTTCAAACCGGCTGCGTGTGCCCACATCTTGTCGCCGCGCATCGCCAGCACGCTCTTGATGCCTACTTCGCCGCCTTTGCGGCGTTCGGACATGCATTGGGCGGTTTCGAGACCGTGGAAGTCGTATTTCTCGACGCCGCCGTAGCCGACGCAGACGCTTTCGCTCAGCGGCGTGCCCCAAGGCAGGTCGATGGCCGGCAGCCGGCGCGTCACGGGCAGTGAGGAACCGGCGAGGAAGGGGAAGTCCAGCCGCTTCGCGTCAGCGACCATTTCGACGCACTTTTTCCAGTCGGTGGAGAGATGCTTGTCATTGAAGACAGGAACGCTGCGTCCGCTGGATTCGAAGACCTTGACCACTTCTTTGAAGAACTCGTAGCGCGGATAGAGCGTCTGGCCTTTCTCGTTCACCGGGTAGTCGCCATGCTCGCCGATGAGGACGACACCATCGACAGCGAGCCTGCCGGTGCCCAGCGTGAGCGCGTCGGCGATGCTTTTGTGAATCGGAATGCCGTAGCGTTTCGAGCGGCCACGGGCCAGGTCGTTGGCGGGGAATTGAGCGACGTAGAGCGAGACGAGATCAACCTCCGGTTTTCGCCATTCACCGCCCCAGCCGTAGCCGAGCGCGAAGCGGTCGATGAAGTGCTGCGCGTGTGATTTCTCAAAGACCACCGTGGCGATAAGCACGATCTTTTTGCGCGCTGGAGCAGGCGCGGCGCTGGCGGCGGCCGCAGCAGCGCTGGTGAGCAGAAAGGAGCGGCGGGTGATGAGCTTCGTGTTCATGAGGTGCGATCCGATTTGTTTTCCCAAAACAACCAAAGAGGCAGAACGGCGATGAGCGGCAGGAAGGAAGCGAGCAGCAGACCTTGATCGAACGACTGCGTGCGATCAGCGAGCGCGCCGAAGAACTTCTGCGCCTGCGCGGGCAGCACCCACGCGACGACACCCGCGATGCCGGTGATCTTGCCCTGATGTCGTGCGGAGAGATCCTGCGTGAAGGCATGGTAGAGCGGAAACACACCGAGAGCGCCCGCACCGGCCAGCAGCAGCACGAGAAGCAAGACCCAGCCTTTGTCGAGCATCGGCGTGAGCGCACAGGTGGCGCACAATGCACCGCACGCGGCGAAGACGATCACACGCGCTGCATGAACGGAGAGCTTTCGCCTGCCGAGCCACACCGCGAGCGCACCCGCGCCGAGACAGCCAACATCCGTCGCCACATACCAGACTGAGGTGAAGTAAAGCGTCTGCGATTCCGTGTAGCCGATGCCTTCTTGCAGGATCTTTGGCAGCCAGGCGCGCAGGATCTGCCAGGTCGTGTTGATGCAGGCGATGACAAAGAACACGACGAGCATCCGGCGGCTGAAAAGGATGCTCCACAGGCTCTCCGAAGCTGGTTCAACTTCTGTAGCAGACTGTTTCACCGGCGCTGGCAGATCAGACTTTTTCACCAGTGCGAACCACAGCACCAGCCACGCGAAACCGACCGCACCGACGACTTGAAACGCCACGCGCCAACTGCCGAGTTCCGCCGTCATGAGTCCGGTCATGATCAGCGGCGTGATGATCGCGCCGATGGAGGTGCCACTTTGCAACACACCGTTGCCAAGTGAGCGTTCGCGCGCATCAAGCAGCGCTCGTGTGACGCGGATGCCACAGGGCCAGTGCCCGGCCTCGAAAAAGCCCAGCGCCATGCGGCACCACAGCAGTTCTTGTTCGTTATGCACGAAGCCTGTCGCCAGTCCGGCGAGCGACCACATCGTCAGCACACCGGCATACAGCCAGCGCACGGAGAAGCGGTCAGCCAGCCAGCCAAACACGATGGAGCCTGCCGCGAAGGCATAGGCAAACACGGCTTCGATGTTGCCATACTGCGCCTGTGTGAGCTGAAACTCCTTCGTGATGCGCACGGATGCGTTCGCCAGCGTCTGGCGATCCATGTAGTTGATCGCCGAGGCGAGCAGCAGCAGGCCGCAGATGGTCCACTTCCAGGTGGCGGAGCGATTTGGCGCGCTCGAATCAACGTCGGGAGTCATGTCGGATTCGAGCGGCGATGTGACTGCGATTTATGCGATCAGTTGATCCACCACTTTCGCGCCCTGGTTGTCCGTGAGGCTCGCGGCGAGGCCGTTGCGCTTGTAGGTGAGCTTGGTGTGGTCGAGGCCGAAGAGCTTCAGCAGCGTGGCGTGATAATCGAAGTGCTTCACTTCATCAATGACCGCCTTGTGGCCGAATTCGTCGGTTTCGCCGTGGACGTAGCCCTTCTTGAAGCCGCCACCGGCCACCCACATGCTGAAACCGTAGGTGTTGTGGTCGCGGCCCCATTTCTCGCGGCCCGCGTCGTTTTGCAGCACCGGCAGACGGCCCATCTCGCCGCCCCAATGCACGACGGTGGTATCGAGCAGACCGCGCTGTTTGAGATCGCTGATGAGCGCCGCGCTCGGTTGGTCGGTGGCTTCGCAGTTTTTCGGCAGCGCGGTGATGAGCGAGCCGTGCTGATCCCATGACTGGCCCGCGTTCAGCACCTGCACATAGCGCACTCCGCGCTCGACGAGACGACGCGCGATGATGCAGCGCGTGGCGTAGTCTTTGGTGATCGGATTATCGACGCCGTAGAGTTTTTTGACGTGCTCGGGCTCCTTCGAGATGTCGAGCGCCTCCTTCGCGGCGGTCTGCATCTTCGCGGCGAGTTCGTAGCTTGAAATGCGCGCCTGGAGATCGAGTTCGCCGCGATGCTGCGAGAGATGATCTTCGTTGAAGGCCTTCAGCAACGCGAGTTGCCGCTCCTGCGGCGCACCGGCGAGTGAGGCGGGCGGATCGAGATTCAAAATGCGCGGCTCGGTGGGCCGCACGAGCGTTCCCTGGAACAGCGCGGGCAGCCAGCCATTCGTGAAATGCTCGCCCTGGAACGTCGGAAGCCCGCCGGGATGCGAGAGCACCATGTAGGCGGGCAGTTCGTCCGTCTCGCTGCCAAGACCATACGTCAGCCACGAGCCCAGCGCGGGGCGTCCGGCGGTGATGCGGCCTCCGTTCATCGCATAGAGACCTTGCGCGTGATTGCTTACGCCGGAGGTCATCGAGCGGATCAGCGTGATCTCATCCACCACCTTGCTCAGGTTTGGCAAAAGCTCGCTGATCTCCATGCCGCACTGGCCTTGTTTTTCGAACTTCCATGGCGAGCCAAAACACTTCGCCGAGGCCTGCGCGAGGTTGTCGTATTTGATCTCGCCGGGGAATTTCTGCCCATGATACTTCGTCAGCATCGGCTTCGGATCGAAGAGGTCCATCTGCGACGGCCCGCCCATCATGAAGAGCGAGATCATCGCCTTCGCCCGCGGCTCAAAGTGCGGTTTTTTCGGTGTCAGATCATAGCGCATCTCGCCCGAGACACTTTCCGGCTTCACCGGCGCGGCGAGCAAGCCATCACGCTCCAGCAACGAAGCAAGCGCCACGGTGCCAAGACCGAAGCCGTTGGCGTGAAGGAAATGACGACGTGAGCAGAGAGAGGCGCGGGACATGGGGGATGCAAAACATACGCCATACGCAGGCCGCATCTCACAAGCCTTGATTCAACGGGCTGGGAAGCCCTTCTTCAAAAGCTCATCTGCTGATGGTGCATCGTGCTCACCCGTGTTCTCAAAGCCTGATTCAGCTTTTCCGTTCACAAAATACACCCGCCGAGCGATGTCGCCGCTGAAGCCTAGGTTCGTGAGCTTCAGTACCTCGATCTTGTCCTCTGCACGCACACCCGTTTGTGAGTCATAAATCGCGCAATCACTGGCAACGACATGTGCGCCGCCTCTGCCACCTGGGCCGCGTGCTCGAATGGCGATCTCGTTGTTCTGAAACACGCAGCGGCTCACCTCCGCATCCACGTTTTCTTTCAGGTTCAGAGCTGCGACGTTGTCGATCTGCGCGGGCTGATTCCAGCCATGCATGTGGCAGTTGCGAATGATGAGTTCGCAGCGCGGTCCATCAGGCTTCACCTTGGTGTCCAAGGCATTTTCGCCAGGGCGTTGCCCCGCTTTGAAGCCAGCAAGGTCCGCTGTCAGCGGTCCAGTCCACAACGTGCAGTTCTCGACCACGACCTTGCCATTCGATTTTCGATCAGGATCAAACTGGATGCAGTCGCCTGAAGGATACGAGATGTCGCAGTTGCGGATGGCCACATCGCCCCATCGCCCCGAGATGCCGTGCGCATCCTGTTGATCCTCAAACGTGCCATTGAGCAGATGATGAATCCGGCAGTTCTCGATGACGATCTTTGTGCCAAAGACCCCGATGCCATTGCCGCTGCTGTGCCGGATCTCGCAGTTTCGCACTGTCACGTTGTCCGTCGTTATCTTCACCAGATTCCCCGACGCGAAGTTTCCATCGATGATGAGGTTTTCATAAAGGCCCGGCTGCGTGATCTCCAACCGACTCACGACTTTGGCTCCCGCTGGTGCGCCAATGGTTCCGTGAGCACCGACGGGTGTCTGTGCTCGAAGGAAAAGTGGGAGGAACAGAATTGCGTGGAGAAATTTCATCCGCCCCAGAACGCGCCATTTGCGCGAATCACTCCACATAAAGAAACCGGTTCGAGCTGCATAAAATCTGGCACAGGCTGGCCATGGCCTCCTGCGGTGGATTCGGGACGACGCCTTTTGCGTGCTGGATGTCGTGGTGATATTGCGTGAGCGCCTTGGTTTGCTCATCGAGATAACTGAGGCACTTCGTGATGTCGGTGTCGGTCGCGGGCTTGCTGTAAAGCAGGCTCCAGATGCGCTGGAGTTGCTTGGCGCTGTCGTTCGGGGCCTCGGCGGTGACGCGGTCGGCAAGACGGCGGGCGCTGTCGAGCACGAAGGTGTCGTTCATGAGCAGGAGCGACTGCGGGGCGACGGTGGTTTGTGAGCGCATCTCGCAGTTCGGGCTCATGGTGGGCGCGTCGAAGGTGTCGAGTACGGTGACGGGTTTGCTGCGGCGCACCTGCACATAAATTGAGCGGCGGAAGTCATCGGCACCGGCAGGATCGACCTTGTGATTGGTGATGGTGCCTTTGTCGATTCCGGTGATCACGCGGCCCTGCGGATCGCGGCCGATGCCGCTGGGCGGGCCGTAACTGGCATTCACCAGCGTGCCGGTGGCGGCGAGCATGGAGTCGCGCAGCGTCTCGGCATCGAGGCGGCGCATTTTGAAGCGGGCATAGAATCGGTTTTCGGGATCGGCACGCAGCGAGCCGTCATTCACGGATGACTGACGATAGGTGGCGCTGAGCAGGATGAGGCGATGCAGCGACTTGAGCTTCCAGCCGCTCTTTACGAACTCATCGGCGAGGTAGTCGAGCAGTTCGGGATGCGTGGGCAGCTCTCCCTGGCGGCCGAAATCGCCGGGCGTATTCACGATGCCGCGACCCATGTGATTGAGCCAAAAGCGGTTCACCAACACGCGGGCCGTGAGCGGATGTTTGCCGCTCGTGAGCCACTGCGCATACGCGAGACGACGACCACTGGAACCGCTGCTGACAGGCACCGGCTTGAAGGGCTCGATCTGCGGCTGAGCGAGGATGCCCAGTTCGCCGGGCTCGACGAGTTGCTTCGGCTGCTCGTGATCACCGCGATTGAAGAGATGCGAGGCCTGCGGTCTCTGCTTCACCTCCATGAGAGCCATGACAAAACCTTCCGCAGGCTTCGTCGTGCGGAGCTTCGTGGCCTCGGCCATCTTCGCATTCACGATGTCCTGCTTTTTCTTGTCGTAGAGATCGAGCGAGTAGGTGGCGAGCGCGGAGGGATACTTCTTGATCAGTGCTTTCTGCTCCGGCGTTTGTTTGGCCACCGGCGTGTCGCGAGCCACACGGAACGCGGCCTGCTCGGCCTCCGGCACCTTCTTGATCTCGACCTCGAAGATCTCGTCGAGGAACTTCTTCGACATCGCACGCGCTTCCGCCTCGATCTCCTTCGCCTTCACTTCGATCTCGGCGGCTTTCGCGCGCTCCTGCGGCGAGTAGAGCGAATACAGGCGGTTCGCTGGCGTGCGCCAGGCCTGCCAGTGATACGCGGGATCAAAGACGGCACGCAGGCGATAGTAGTCGGCCTGCGTGATCGGATCGTAACGATGATCATGGCACTGCGCGCAGGCCACCGTCATGCCCATGAGCGACGAGGTCGTGATTTTGATCTGCTCCGCGATGGTTTGATTTGCGGCGAGCTTGAGATCCTCCGGGCCGTCGCCCGTGCCATCGGGTGCCATGCGCAGGAAGGCGGTGGCGATGAGTTGATCGGTGCGCTTCGGATCGAGCACGGCCTGCTGGTAGTCGCCATGCGTCGCGCTGGCCAGCTCATCACCGGCGATCTGCTCCTGGATGAACTCGCTCCACGGCTTGTCCTCGTTCATTGAGCGGATCACATAATCGCGATACCGCCACGCATGAGGTCGCACGCTGTCGGCTTCGGAGAAGCCATTCGAGTCCGCATATCCCACCACATCCAGCCAGTGCCGCGCCCAGCGCTCGCCGTAGTTTTTCGAGGCCAACAGGCGCTCCACAAGCTGCTCGTAGGCCAACGGAGATTTGTCATTCACAAAGTCCTCCACTTCCTCCGGTATCGGCAGCAGGCCGGTGAGATCGAGAGTCACGCGGCGGATCAGTGTGCGACGATCTGCCTCAGGGGCCATGGAGAGACCTTTTTCCGCTGCTTTGGCGACGATGAAGGTATCGACCGGATTTATGATTCTTGATTTATGATGTATGATTTGAGGAGCAGCAGGTCTCTTGATCGGCTGGAAGGCCCAATACTCGCGATCCTCGTCTGAAATGATCGGCCCTGGTGCCAGCACGAGCGGCTCCGTCTTCGCTGTCTTGGCACCTTGCTTGATCCATTTCTCGATCACGGCCAGTTGCTCTCCCGTGAGCGGCTTTCCCTTCTCCGGCATCTCGCCGCTGCGGATCACCTCGACGAGCTTGCTCTTCTCCGGCTGCCCGACCACCACGATCTCGTCCATGAAGCGCCGCAGCCGCAGATCGACTCCGCCTTCAGGCTTTTCCTCCTCACCATGGCAGTGCGTGCAGTGTGCTTTCACGATGGGTCGCACGTCTTTTTCAAACGTGAGCATGGCATCTGCGCCATGAGCAGTCACGGCGAGGGAACAAAGGAAAACAGCAGGCGTCAGCTTCATCGGGGCTGAAACCTACGGGCGTAGCATGGGCTTTCTAGCCCGTGCTCTGGAGACGTTCATCACAGGCTGGAAAGCCTATGCTACTCCACTGCTACCTTCACGACCACTTTGAAGACCTGCTCCGGCTTGTCCCACTCGACACACGGAGCGTGAGCGTCCTGAGGATAGAGGATGGCGAAATGCCCCGCACTCATGTGCAGCGGCGTCACATCGGGCACCAGCTTCCACAGGGCGGCTTCTTTCTCCTCGGAGTAGGCCATGGTTTCTTCCTTCATGGAGCAAAGTGGTGCCCAGAGGATCGTCTCACGTCCGCTGTAAATGAACTGCACGTCGATGTACTTTCGATGCGCCTCGAACAGCGACTTTTCGACAGGCTTTGTCTCATAGGTCTGCACCAAGGCGAAGCAGTGGTCGCCATCCAAATCATGACGCCCAAGAGGCTGGGTGCCATCGACGGTGCGGAGGTAGGCGAAGGCTTTCGCGAAACGAGAGTTCAGGGCTTCGTATTGGGCGGCGTGTTCGAGGGTGTCGAGGATCATGGCGGGTGAGTAGTCGCGGGCTTTAGCCCGTGAGAGCACGAGCGCACAAGCAGAAACCTTTCACCCCCACCAGCCTCGTATGGGCTGAAGCCCAGCACTACTTTGACGAACTCAAAGACTTCTACGACAATGAGGCCATGAGCGAGCCAACCGATGCATCTGCCATATCTGATTCACCCGAGGGCATTCTACAGAGACTGCGTTCCTCCAAGGCTGCCAACGAGCTGCGCAGGTTCATGGCCACCGAAATTGGCCTCTCAAGTTCACCCAGAGCAGACGAGGCCGGAGATGAGGCTTTCGGCACAGATGACGCCGGTGATGGTGATGGCGAGTAGCTAGTGGTCCGCACCTTCCCAACAGCATCACTTTTCAGGCCGCAGATCAAAGCACACGAGCTTCTCACGCTGGCGGACGATGAGTCGCCCATTGCTCAATGCAGGTGAGGTGCAGCCCATGCCTTCGACCTTCGGGCGGGCGAGCTGATGGTAACCATCGGCGGAGGCTTTGACGACGCGGAGATGAGTTCCGTTGTTCTCGAAGACCATCAGTTTGCCATCGGCCAGGATGGGAGAGGTGATGGTGCTGTTCACTTCATTCTCCAGCCAGCTCACTTTGCCCGTCGCCAGCTTCACACACTGGTGCTTGCCACCGCACAGGAGATAAACGTGGCCTTCATGAATGATGGGGCTGCCGCTGTAGCGCATGGTGACCCAAAAGTGCGACCACGCAGCCTTTGGCGGGCCGTCTTTCTGCCACTGGTAGGCGCGCAGGCCCACGTCCTTTGCCCCGCTGTAGATGACGAGCCAGTCGCCCTGCGAGACGGGGGTGGACTGACCGCCGCCTTCGACTTCCCAGAGCACTTTGCCGTCTTTTGGCGACACGCCATAGAGGCTGTTGTTTCCCACCATGAGTAGGACAGGATCACCCGAAGTCGGCTGCCACCAAGAGGGGCTGCCGGTGTTGCTGCGGACATCTTTTTGCTCCCAGAGCAGTTTCCCATCTGCGACGGCATAGGCCTGGGCCCGACCTGCGGCGATATAGACGGTGTCTCCCACGATCAATGGAGATGCCGCTGGGCCATTCGCAGGCAGCGGAGCCTTCCACAGCTGCTTTCCATCCTTCTGATCCAGGCAGTAAAAATGCGTACTGCACGCAGCGAAGACCTTCCCATCCACAACGGCGGCGGTGCTGCTGGAGCTGCGTCCGGTGGGCTTACCCTCGGCTTCGAACTTCCACACTTGTTTCCCGGTATTGATGTCCAGGCAAACGACCACGTCCTTGCCCACCTTGATCGTGTTTGGCACGGCGGCGAGCAGCTTGTCCTTCACGGGCTGGGAGAATTTTTCGTCCTCCATCCATTTTTTAAACTCATCCGCATTGGCGAAAGGCTTGCCCTCACGTTTGGCGACACGGGCGAGTTCATCCAGCGGCAGGGCGGTGGCTCCAGCTTTGAAGCGTGATTCCACCCACTTGCCGAGACTGACATCTTCTTTCGGCGTGAGGTTGTCCTTCCGCCACTGGAGCATCCACTCATCCATCTTGGCACCGCGCAGTTTGGGCAGGTTTAGGCGCGTCTCCTCCATCTTCTTGGCCAGTTCGGGGCTGACGCCACGGTAGTTCATCTGCTGCATGACCTCAGAGTCGATCTCACGCTGCTCGGAGGGGATGCGCTCATGCCAGACAACGGACATGATGACCTGCTCGCCCGCGACCACGGGGCTGCCGTGACCGCCGTAATGGTCGCTGGGGATGTAGTCACTCTCCCAGACTTTTTTCAAACCGGCCTCAGGGAAGCTTTCGGCGATGGGAGAGGTATCCGTCGAGACGCCGTCACGGTTCGGACCACGCCACTGCGGCCAGTCAGCGAGTGAAAGGGAGGTGGCGAGAGTCGAGACAGAGGCGAGGCAAAACAAAAGGCGCATGGTGGGCGATGAACGCCCGGCCATGCGCCTGACTTGCAGCGGATGTGAGATGAGGTGGATTACTTCTTCAGCACTGCCTCAATGTCGCTGTCCTTCAGGCTCATCGGGTGGCCTTCCCAGACGATCTTGCCGGTGGAATCGACGATCATCGCGTGCGGGATGCCCTGGATGCCAAAGTCCTTTTCCAGCTTCTCATAAGCATCAAAGGCCACCGTGTATTCGATGGGCACGGTCTTCTCGAAGGTCCGCACGGTCTGCTTGTCCTCATCGGTCACACCGATGACCTCCAGACCCTTGTCTTTGTATTTCTTGTACACCTCGTTCAGGTGCGGAATGCTCGTGCGGCAGGGTGGGCACCAGGTGGCCCAGAATTCGAGAATGTACGGCTTGCCGGCGAGCTCAGGAGCCTTGCCCGAGTAGCGCACCTTGAGATCTTTGATCACGGTGCCGACGTTGGATTTCGAGGCTGAAGCCAGCACCTGCTGACCCAGAAAAAGCGCCAGCATGGGCAGCGCGAGGAGGAGTGTGAAGCGTTTCATAGGAGGGTAAGTCTGATCGACCTGCCTAGAACGGATCAAACCGCGATTTCATGGTGAAAAAGATTCCGCCATGCTGCCTGCCGTCTTCCGTTCAAACTCACGCCACAGCCGCTCGATGGCCTCCTCCGGGTCTTCCAGCATCATGCCTTCTTTGATCTTGCTGGCGAAGATGCCAAAGGAGAACGGGCTCACCACTGGCACCTCCACCAGATGCCATTCCAGAGTCGGTGCACGCTCCAGAAAATCGATGGCGCGTGGCAGGTCGAGGTAGGTGTGCGTGCTCTCCCGGTAGGCCTGCACGAGCATCGGATGATCCGGCTCATGCTCGCACAGAACTCGGAAGAGGATCTCGGCATTCCAGCGCAGGCTTTTTAACCGCTGCTCCTTGCCAGGGCGATTTCGTGGCACCATGAGCCCCGTCTGCGCCACGCCTCGGAAGTTCCACTTCACCAGCTCGCTGTGCTCCAGCGCAGCGTGCATGTCGTGCTCGGCCTGTAGAACGAGTTTTTCAACTCGTTCCCCGCTATTACGAGTTGGAAAACTCGTGCTACAAAAAAGCTCCTTCCATGCCTCCAACTCCAGATCCTGGAAGCTCTTTAGCGTGAGCATGAAGCCATAGTCATCGATGGTCACCATCGTGTTTCCGCCGACGGCTTCCTTCAGCCGATGCGAGATGATCCGGCTCAGCGCATCGTTGGCACTGCGTCCGATCAGGCTGTGGAAAAAGAAGTGCACGAGGTCCGAGTCGCTGCCTTCACGATCATCGACGAAGCGCTCGATGAGGAAGGTCTCGTCCGTCGGGATGCGAGAGACACGGAGCTGATTCCGGCAATGCCGCAGGATGGCTTCGGCGTTTGTCTGCGAGATCTCATAGCGCTCCACGAGCCAGTCAGCGGTGTCTTCTTTTTCCTCAGCAGCCGTCCGGTGAGCCAGTTCCGTCCTCAGCTTTGCCACCTCACGCGCCAGACCTGAGGCTAGCGGCATCTTGTTCGCATTCCAGGCAGGCACGGTGGGCAGTCTGCCGGTGGCATCCTGCACCTTCACCTCGGTCACTCCGGTCTCGATCAGCTTCACCATGCGTCCGGCCAAAACGAAGATGTCGCCGAGCTTCAGCCGCTTGAGAAAGCTTTCCTCGATCTGCCCGAGTCGGCGTTTGCCGAGGATCACGCTCACCATGCCCTCGGTGTGGATGACGCCGATGTTCGCCAGATACTCGCGCTCCACTTTTTTGTTCGGCAGGGCGAGGTGGTCATCCACCCAGATGATCTTCCCGAAGTTCTCGCGATACTGCTTCTCCAGCGACCTGCCGCCGCCTTCCAGGTAGTTCAGCACGCGATCCAGCTCTGCTTCACTCAGATCCCGGAAGGCAAAAGCCGAGCGCACGGTTTTCAAAACCTCCTCGCGGGTGTAGCCGCCCTCCATTGCCATGCCGACGAGATGCTGCGCCAGCACATCCAGCGGTCGTTCGAGAGGTCGCACAGCATCGAGCTGCACGGCGCGTGTCATCTCGGCGCAGACGATGCATTCCATGAGGTCGTTCACGTTCGTGGCGACGAGGATGCCGTGACTCTCCGTGTGGATGCTGTGCCCGCTGCGGCCGATGCGTTGCAGCGCTCGGCTGATGCCTTTCGGCGTGGAGATCATGACCACGCAGTCCACGCTGCCGATGTCCACTCCAAGCTCTAAACTGGTGCTGCACACGACGGCGCGCAGGTCGCCATTCTTCAGCCGGTCCTCCACCTCCAGCCGCACATCGCGGTCCAGTGAGGCATGATGCGCCTCGATCTTGTTGGCGAGTTTCGGCAGCGCCTCCTTCAGTCGGATGGCGATGCTTTCCGTGCTGCTTCGAGTGTTGCAAAACACGATCACATTCCGGCTCCGCTCCACGATCTGTGCGATGTCCTGCATTACCCGCTGCGCCGTGTATCCCGCCGGCGGATATGGATCACGCCGCAGTGGCGAGAGCACCTCCACACGACGACGACGCTCCATCCGCGCCTCCACGATCTCGCATGGCCGACCTTGCCCGGCGAGAAACTCCGCCAGCAGTGGCAAAGGAGCCGCTGTGGCAGAAAGTCCGATGCGGGTGAGCGTAGAACGAGTTTTCAACTCGTCCGATCCAACGAGTTGAAAACTCGTTTTACGTTCCAGCCGCTCCAGGCTCAGCATCAGATGCGCTCCACGTTTGTTTTCCGCCAGCGCGTGGAGTTCATCGATGATGACAAAGCGCACCTCGCTCAGCGTCTCCACCCAGCCAGCTTGTGGCAAAATGATGGCCAAACTCTCCGGCGTGGTCAGCAGGATGTGCGGCGGCTTGCGCTTCAGCTTTGCACGCTCAGCCGCTGTCGTGTCACCCGTGCGCACCCCCACACGGATCACTTCTTCCAAGCCGATGCCCTTCAACGCCGGAAGCAGGTTCTTTTGAATGTCATAAGTCAGTGCCCGCAGCGGCGAAACATACACACACTGGATGCGATCCTCGAGCGTCCCGGCTTCATGTGCCTGCACCAGATGATCCAGCACACCCAGGAAGCCCGCGAGCGTCTTCCCACTCCCCGTCGGCGATGAAAGCAGCACCGACTTCCCCGCCAGGATGTGCGGCAGAGTCAGCTCCTGAGCCTGCGTCAGCCGACCAAAAGCCTTCTTGATCCACTTCCGCAGCTTCGGATGCAGCGACGCCATCAGTTCATCCTCCGGCGGAGCGGATTCAGGATGGTATGGCTTTCGGCGTGGCATGGGATGGAGCTACGCTGAGAAATGAGATGAGGCCACGCTCAATAGCCTCGAGCAGCACCTGATTTTTAATAGCACCAAATATTTTAGTTGCCCTCATTCCTATGAAAATTATAGTTCTGGGATACCTTCCCCTCATGCGTCTTCCACCCAACCCCCGCCCCGCTCGTCGAGCAGCCCTCGTGCTCGCCCTGTTCGTGGCTTTGACCGGAGCCTGCTGGACAGCTCAGGCCCAGATATCCCCGACCGTGTCGGAGCCCGCGACTGAGCCGGGGAATTTCGCTCCAGCGCCGGTCACGGACGGCTCGATGATCAAGCTCAATTTCCAGAACGTCCCCGTCCAGGCAATCATCCCGCTCTACACCCAGATCACTGGGAAAAAGATCATTCAGGACTCCGCTCTCCAGGGGGAGCCCCTGCGCATCGTCGCACCTGAGCCATTGCCAGTCAAAGAGGCCATTGCCTACATCGAAGCCACCCTTTTACTTAATGGCTACGCCATCATCCCCGTGGATGCGAAGACGGTGAAGCTCATCCACCACACCGGTGGGAAGAACCCCGCATCCCATGGCCTCAAGGTGTACACCGCCATCCATGACCTGCCACAGACGGAGGAGATCTGCCACTTCGTCATGTCGCTGGAGCACATCTCGCCGGACGAGGCCTCGAAGGCCTTCCAGCAGGTGATCAAACTGAACACCTTCGGCTCCATCACCCCGGCAACGAACTCCGCCGCGCTCATCATCACAGAAAACAGCGTCACCATCCGCAGCATTTACGAGATCGCCAAAGTGATCGATGTGCCGCCTGCAGAGATCGCCAATGAGATGATCCAGCTCGATCGTAGCGACGCGGAAAGCATCGCCGAGATCATCAGCGAGATCTTCGAAGAGCGTGAAGAGGCGGCGCAAAATGCCGCCGCCAGCACGCCTTCTGCCCCCGCTATACCAGCCGCTCCGAATGCCCAGCGCTCTCCGGCTACTACGGCTCAGGCAGCGCTGAATTCGGCCAATACCAACCCCGCCGTCGCCAAGGTCAAAGTGATCCCGCACCGCAGGACCAACAGTCTGCTCGTCATTGCCCGTCCTGTGGACATCACCTACATCCGCGGCCTCGTCGAAAAGCTCGACCAACCGACCGACAGCGTCACCTTTCTGAAAAGAAAGCTCAACTACATCGACGTGGGAGACTTCCTGCCCGTGGCTTACAACGCGCTCGCGAAAGACACCGACATCCAAAACGACTCCGGCTCAGGCGGCATTGGCGGAGGCTCCAGCAGCAGCAGTCGCCGACGCCCAAGCGGCTCGTCCAACAGCCCCTCCACCGACGCCGCGAATCGCAATTCCGACAGCGGCTTTGGCAGCAACAACAATGGCGGTGGAGCCTTTGGCTTCAATACTGGTAGCCAGGGCCAAGGCCAGGGAAACAACCGCGCCAGCCAGAGCATGCTGGATGATCCAGATGCCGTCTCCGCCCCCGAGTCCGTCATTGTCGGCAAGACACTGCTCATCGCTGATCCGCAGTCGAACAGCCTCGTCGTGAATGGCTCGCCCGAGCACATCGAGGTCATCGACAAGCTCATCCAGGAAATGGATGTCTGCCCGCAGCAGGTCTATGTCAGCACCATCATTGGCCAGCTAAGTCTCGGCGGCGAGTTCAACTACGGCTTCGACTTCCTCAACGCGCTGGATGACTTCACCCTGCGCCAGAAAGACGTCACCACACCCGGTGGAGCTACGGGCATCGCCGGGGCACTCGATCTGCCGTGGAATGGCGAAGGTCTGAGCACTGCCGCGATGAGCTTTTACGGCCAGCTCGGAGCTCTGAGCCGCTACATCAAAGTGCTGGAGGGAAACAAAAATTTCAAAGTGCTGTCCAGCCCCAGCCTGCACATCATGAACAACGGCAAGGCCACCATCTCCAGCGGCCAACGCATCGCCGTGCCAGTAAACATCCTTTCCAATGCAGGCGTCGGCAACAATATCGCCGCCACCAGCGCCAGCATCGACTACCGGGATGTCGTCCTGAAGCTGGAGATCGTCCCGCTGATTAACTCCGACAAGGAAGTCACCCTCCGCATCGCCCAGATCAATGACAACATCGTCGGCGAGCAGGTCATCTCTGGAAACACGGTGCCCACCATCGGCACGCAGGAGCTGATGACCACCGTCACCGTCAAAAACGGGGCCACCGTCGTGCTCGGTGGACTCGTCACCGAGCGCACCGGCACGAACGAACGCGGAGCCATCTTCCTGCGCCGCGTGCCCGTTTTGAAACACCTCTTCGGCACCACACAAAAGACCACGCAGCGGGATGAACTCCTCATCTTCATCCAGCCAAACATCGTCAATAATCGCGACCCCGCGAACAGCCCGAATCAGATCGAGTCCCGCCGCACCCAGATCATGGAGGAGACCATCCGCTTCGGCATGCCCATCGAGGAAATCCCCCGTGCCCTGCCAGCGGGGAAGTGAGCTGTCTCAAGACATCCCATCGCCTGCGCCCCAGGGCTCGATCTGGCGGAGCTTCTTCGTTTGCAAAGCTTGGTAACAATCCGGCAGATCGAAGTGCTCCAGCACGCCGAAAGGC
>Ga0209480_10001396_pt1 | contig 17791 bp, 23 predicted proteins | sample JI61114C2DNA_FD_187501 | JGI IMG/M metagenome (GOLD analysis project Ga0209480, IMG submission 187501) | Wastewater effluent complex algal communities from Wisconsin, to seasonally profile nutrient transformation and Carbon sequestration -... | ecosystem: Engineered > WWTP > Effluent > Algae... | reverse complement strand
TCTTTACAGGAAACCATAGCCAAAGCAAATACGGCTAGAATAAGATATTTTTTCATGATAGTTTGTTTTGTTTTGCAAATACAAATGTTGTGCCACAAAAAAACCGCTGAATTGCTTCAACGGTTTTTTCTATTTTCTATATTCTGTTTTCTGTACTCTCAACATTATACATTAAAACGGAAATGCATTACATCACCATCTTTTACAATGTATTCCTTTCCTTCTACTCTTAATTTTCCAGCTTCTTTTACTTTAGCTTCTGAACCGTAGTTTGAGAAATCTTCAAATGCAATAACTTCTGCACGGATGAATCCTTTTTCGAAATCCGTATGGATTACTCCAGCTGCTTTTGGAGCTGTATCTCCAATATTGATAGTCCAAGCGCGAACTTCTTTAACACCCGCCGTGAAATACGTTTGTAATTTTAATAATTTGTAAGCGGCACGAATTAACACTGCCGAACCTGGCTCAGTCAATCCCATATCTTCTAAGAATACTTGACGCTCTTCGTAGCTTTCTAATTCGGTAATATCAGCTTCTGCACCTACTGAAAGAATAATTACTTCTGCTTGTTCGTCTTTTACTAATTCACGAACTTGGTCTACATATTTGTTTCCATTTACTGCCGAAGCTTCGTCAACGTTACAAACATATAAAACTGGCTTTGTAGTAATTAATTGGAATTCTTCCATCATATCCACCTCATCTTGATTTTGAGGAACTACCGTACGAGCTGATTTTCCAGCTAATAATGTTTCACGAATTCTATCTAATAACGCTTTTTCAGCTTGTGCTTCTTTATTTCCAGTTTTTGCTGCACGATTGGTTTTTTCCAAACGTTTTTCAACCGTTTCTAAGTCTTTTAATTGCAATTCGATATCGATTGTTTCTTTATCGCGAATTGGATTTACATTTCCATCAACGTGCACGATATTATCGTTATCAAAACAACGTAAAACGTGAATAATTGCGTTACATTCTCTAATGTTTCCTAAGAATTGATTTCCTAAACCTTCTCCTTTACTTGCTCCTTTTACTAAACCTGCAATATCTACGATATCAACAGTTGCCATTTGAACACGCTCTGGTTTTACCAATTCCTCTAAACGAGCAATACGTGGATCTGGAACGTTTACTACACCAATATTTGGCTCAATAGTACAAAACGGAAAGTTCGCACTTTGTGCTTTAGCGTTTGACAAACAATTAAATAAAGTTGATTTTCCAACATTTGGTAATCCTACAATTCCTGCTTTCATTATGAATGTATTTTTAAAAGTGTGCAAATATAGTTTAAAAGTTGGAAAGCCACAAAGTTTGACAAAAAGCAAATTATTCAATTCAATCCGCTTTATTAGAATTTTGGAACAACTGGAAAATATGTAACAATTCTAGTTTATTGTGTAACACTAATTAAAGAGCAACTTTTACCTTTATAACTTATTAATTTTTAATACTATACATTATGAAATCAGCAATAATTGGATTACTTTTTCTATTTTCAACAAATGTGATGTTAAGTCAAAATACCAATGTTAAAGACGAAACTAAAACAACAACTACAACGGTTAAAGATTCTGAAGGAGAAAAAACATACATTAAAAAAGAAAATACAAGAGAAGTTCAGAACATAGAATTGCAAAATCAGGAACCAAAAAACATTAATATGGATTTAAAGGATTCTCCTGTAATGGTAAAAACTACCACAACAATAACTAATCCAGATGGATCGACGAGAACTGTTGATGTTGATCGTTCATCTTATTATACTTATAAAGGTAAAAAATATAATGTTGCTTTAGATAGCAAAGGATATCGTATGTTATCTGAAGATAAAAAAGAAGAAGCTTTTTTAAGAAAAACAACTACTAATAGCTTTATTTACCAAAATAAAAAGAAAACTGCAATTGGGTATTTTGATGTTGATGGCAACTTAATTTTAGAAACCTACAATCCAAAAACAGATACCATATCTTTTCAAAAATATATAGTAACAAAATAAAATTATTTTTGCTTTAAAAAAAATCCTGATTTTCATCAGGATTTTTTTTATTCATTATGTAAAAATGATTGTCTGTTTAAAAGTGTTTCTTCGCTTTCTAAGTGATTATCATCAGGCACACAACAATCAACTGGACAAACCGCAGCACATTGTGGCTCTTCATGAAACCCTTTACACTCGGTACATTTTCCAGGAACAATGTAATAAATATCGTCTGAAATTGGCGTTTGAGCCGCATCTGAATCTACTTCAGTTCCGTCTGGTAAAATTACTTTACCACTTAATTTTGTACCATCTTTCCATCTCCAATCATCAGCACCTTCATAAATTGCTGTATTTGGACATTCTGGCTCGCAAGCCCCGCAGTTGATACACTCGTCTGTTATTATAATTGCCATGTTTGCTTTTGTATTTAGAAATTAGAATTCAGAAAAACGTGATATTCTAATATTATGATTAATTTTGCGCTACAAAAATACAATGTAAACCAAACATAAACAAGTTACAAATGTTACAAATTGAAATAAAATCGAGTTTTGTTGAATTAGGGAATTTCTTACGTCAATTTTCTGAAGAAGGAAACGTTAAAGTAGCATCGGTTTTACAGAACGATTTGTTCTTTGATGACTTCGCATCCTTGATTGTACTTTCGCAATCGCACAACGGTTGGTTTACACCTGAACAAGTAAAGTTTAGTGTCCAATCTTGGGCAAAAGCCTTAACCGAAGACAACCTAAATCAGTGGCTTTCTAACTACGATTTCTCAAAAATTGAACCGAAGAAAGTGGGATTAATTTTAGCAGGAAATATTCCGTTAGTGGGTTTTCATGATTTTCTTTCAGTTCTGATTTCTGGTCATGATGTATTGGTAAAAACCTCATCAAACGACCAACATTTATTGAAATTTTTAGCGAAATATTTAATTGCGATTCAACCTGAACTTAACTCAAAAATAACGTTTGTTGAAGGAAAATTAGAAGGTTTTGATGCCGTAATTGCCACAGGAAGCAACAATACGGCTCGCTATTTTGAATATTATTTCAAAGACAAACCAAGTATCATTCGTAAAAACAGAAATTCGGTTGCCGTTTTAGACGGAACTGAAACTTTTGAAGATTTAGTAGGTTTAGGCGAAGATATTTTTAGATATTTTGGATTAGGTTGTCGTAATGTTTCGAAACTTTTTGTACCGAAAGACTACAACTTTGATAATTTCTTTAAAGCAATGTACGAATATCGTGATGTGATTAAGTACGAAAAGTATGCGAACAATTACGATTACAACAAAGCGGTTTTCTTGATGAGTAATTTTCAATTATTGGATAACGAGTTTTTAACGATTAAAGAAGACACGAGTTACGCCTCACCTATTTCATCTGTCTTCTATGAATTCTACGAAAATTTAGAAGAAATCACAACTCGATTGAATGCTGATGCGGAACAAATTCAATGTATAGTTTCGAAAAACTTAATTCCAAATTCGGTTACTTTTGGACAAACGCAACAACCAAGACTTTGGGATTATGCGGATAATGTGGATACTTTGGCGTTTTTAAATAGTTTGAAATGAAATTTGTTGTAAAGACAGCATCCAAAACAATTGATAATTTTTGGTTTATTGTGTTCTTTTTACTTTACGGAATTTCTGTATTCGCATTAAATAACTTTATAAAACTAGATAAACTTGGATTATTCATCTTTTTTGTTTTATTTCTTATCCTATTTCTGCCACTATTTTCCTATTTAAATAAAAAAACGGGCGAAGGTATTATGGAATGGACCCTGTCTGAAAGCTATTTAAATATGAAATGGATTAAAACTGACTTTATAACTGATAATGAAGCCGTAAACATAGATTGGAAAGAAATAGATTGCATACAATCAACCTCAATAACAAGTATTGGATATGGAAGAGAACTTGGTGAAAATTTAATTATAACTACAATTTCTGGTAAAACAATAAAAATTAGACACCTTAAAAAAACCAAAGATGATTTTTTTGCTTTCAAAAACAATCTTTACTTAATTCATAAAAAAAACAGCAAATAATTACTAATTTATAATTTTTACAAAAAAATTTTAACTAAATCGTTTTTGTTAATAACATCTCATAATTATTGTAGTATTTAGACCTATTTTTTATTTAAGAATTCCGAAATTTGACCTTTAAATAAATAACTACAATGAAAAAACACAACTACAGTGCAGGTCCATGTATACTTCCGCAAGAAGTATTCGAAAAATCAGCACAAGCTATTTTAGATTTTAACAACTCAGGATTATCTATTTTAGAAATTTCACACCGAAGCAAAGATTTTGTTGCCGTTATGGAAGAAGCTAGAGCTTTAGTTTTAGAGCTTTTAAACTTGGAAGGAAAAGGATACGAAGTATTATTTTTAGGTGGTGGAGCCAGTTTAGAGTTTTTAATGGTGCCTTACAACTTAATGAAAGTTGACGGAAAAGCCGCTTATTTAGACACTGGAACTTGGGCAAGTGGCGCTATTAAAGAAGCCAAACATTTTGGAGAAACCGTAATTGTAGCTTCATCAAAACCAGAAAATTACAATCATATTCCAAAAGGATATACTATTCCATCTGATGCCGATTATTTTCACTGCACTAGTAACAATACTATTTTTGGAACTCAAATGAAATCTTTTCCAGAAGTGAATGTTCCGTTAGTTTGCGATATGAGTTCAGATATTTTTTCACGTGTATTAGATTTTTCAAAATTTGATTTGATCTATGCTGGAGCTCAAAAAAATATGGGACCAGCTGGTGCAACATTAGTAGTTGTAAAAAAAGAAATCTTAGGAAAAACTGGAAGAACTATTCCTAACATGTTAGATTACCAACAACACATCGACAAAGAAAGCATGTACAATACACCACCTGTATTTCCAATTTATGCTTCACTTTTAACATTACAATGGTTGAAAAAATTAGGTGGTATTGCGGCTATTGAAAAAATCAATGAAGCAAAAGCAAACCTACTTTACACTGAAATCGATAGAAACCCATTATTCAAAGGTGCAGCAGTAAAAGAAGACAGAAGTAACATGAATGTAACTTTCTTATTAAATGATGAAGCACATCAAGAAAAATTTGATGCTATGTGGAAAGCAGCTGGAATTTCAGGTTTACCTGGTCACCGTTCGGTTGGTGGTTATCGTGCTTCAATGTATAATGCGTTACCAATTGAGAGCGTTCAAGTTTTGGTTGATGTAATGCAAGAATTAGAAAATAAAATATAGTAATTAGTGACTAGTAAATAGTAACTAGCGTAATAAAAATAATAAGTAAAATGAAAGTTTTAGCAAACGACGGAATTTCAAAAAGTGGTATCAAAGCTTTAGAAAAAGGAGGTTTTGAAGTAATTACTACGAAAGTGGCTCAAGAACAAGTTGCCAACTATATTAACACACACGATGTAAAAGTAATTTTGGTTCGTAGTGCTACAAAAGTTCGTAAAGATATTATTGATGAGTGTCCAGGATTAAAAATCATTGGTCGTGGTGGCGTTGGAATGGATAACATTGATGTAGCTTATGCTCGTGAAAAAGGAATTCATGTTATCAATACTCCAGCTTCATCATCAGAAAGTGTGGCTGAATTGGTTTTTGCGCATTTGTTTACAGGTGTTCGTTTTTTACATGATGCCAACAGAAATATGCCTCTAGAAGGTGATACCAATTTTGACGGATTAAAAAAAGCCTATGCCAACGGAATTGAACTTCGTGGTAAAACATTAGGAATTATTGGTTTTGGTCGTATTGGTCAAGCAGTTGCAAAAATGGCTTTAGGATTAGGAATGAAGGTAATTGCTGCCGATAAATATGTTAATGAAGCGGTAATTCGTGTGGATTTCTACAATGGACAATTTATTAATGTTGAAATTGTTACCGAATCTTTAGAAGATATCTTTAAGCATTCTGATTTTATCACATTACACGTTCCTGCACAAGATGGCTATGTAATTGACAAAGCCGAATTCCAGTTAATGAAAGAAAATGTAGGAATCGTAAATTGTGCTCGTGGCGGTGTAATTAATGAAGTAGCTTTAATTGAAGCTTTAGACGAAGGAAAGGTTTTATTTGCCGGATTAGATGTTTTTGAAAAAGAACCAACACCTGAAATTCAAATTTTAATGCATCCTAAAATTTCATTAACTCCTCATATTGGAGCTGCAACAGAAGAAGCTCAAGATAGAATTGGCACAGAACTTGCAGAGCAGATTATCAGTTTATTAAAAAATAACTAAAAATTTAATATCTTTAACTGAACAAAAACTCTATAAATTATGTTTGATCAACTCTCAGAATTAGTAAAACAATTTGGTGGCGAAGCTGTCGTAAACAATCCAGCTGTGCCAAATGAACAAAATGATGCCGTAATGCATGAAGCTGGAGGTTCAATCCTTTCGGGTTTAAAAGATATGGTTGCAAGTGGGAACATTAGTGATTTAACTGGAATGCTAACTGGAAAAACACCAATTGATGGAAACAATCCAGTTGTAAAACAATTAACAGAAAAAGTAACTGGAAACTTAGGTGAAAAATTTGGTTTATCATCAGATGCTGCTGGAAGCGTTGCTGGTGGATTGATTCCTCAAATTTTAGGCGGATTGGTTAACAAAGCCAAAGATCCAAACCAACCTGGATTTAACATGAACGACTTGGTAAGTGCTATTTCTGGCGGTCAAGGCGGCGGATTAATGGATGCTGTTTCAAAATACGGAGGTCAATTTGGCTTAGACCAAAATAATGATGGAAAAGTTGATATGAGTGATGCTATGTCTGCCGTAACAAAAAAAGGTGGATTAGGTGGTTTACTTGGAAAACTTTTTGGGAAATAAAATTTCTATCACAAATATCTAAAAGCATCGATACTCTCGATGCTTTTTTTTATCTTTATACTTTCTAAATAACAAAAGATATGAAATCAATTGTTGTACTATTATTTGCAGTCTTTTCAATACTTGTGGCTTGTAATTCATCAAAAACTCAAAAAAAATTTGATGATAAACCAAAACTGGAAAGCGATACTATTCGTATATCTAACAAAGAAATTGAATATGATGTTATTATTATTGATGGTGGATTCGCATCTTGGTTTAATACTTATGCAAGACCAAGAAGTTTTTATACACAATCGTATTTAGAAGCAAGAAATAGAGTTTGGGTTTTAGAATGGAACAGAAGGGCAATGTTACCTTCTCAGTACAACCCGAATTTATATGAAATGACAATTAATTATGAAACCAATGTTGATTATGGACACGAAGTAAATTATATGATTTACAACTATTTAGTCTATTTCCAACTTACAAAGAAACAACAATTAGGCGGTTTTGTGCCAAGAATTTAATTTATGAAAAACCTTAAACAACGCTGGAATGTTTCTTCAAACTGGCAATTAACCATTATTTTTATTGTATTTGCAATTACTGGCTTTAGTTCATTACAATTAGCCAAACCTTTTTTAACTTTAATAGGTATTCCCGAAACATTTCAACCGCATTGGTTATATAGAGTTTTGAGATTAGTCCTAATTTTTCCAATTTATCAAGTATTATTAGTGTTTGTAGGTTTTGTTTTTGGACAATTCAACTTCTTTTGGGAATTTGAAAAGAAAATGTTAGACCGAATGAAATTAGGTTTCATTTCTAAATATGTAGATTCTAAACTAAAAAAGGAGCAATAAAGCTCCTTTTTCTATTCTTGTCCTTTGCCTCCTTTAATAACATAGGTGTAAAACCAAGTTATCGTAAATGTTGGTATGAAATCAATAAATGGAACTAATTCTTCAATAAAGCCAAAAACACCCGCTAATTTTCCAATAGTTCCTTTATACATTGTTATTAATAATATTCCCGAAATTGGTGCCCAAACTAAATCGGTTACTTCTGCAAAAACAGGAACCAAATAAGACAACATTCCTATTCCATCAAACAATAAACTCAAAATTAATTTTGAAGCTTTATCGCTCTTTACAGGCTGAACTGGATTATTTACTATTTCTGTCATTTTATATTTTATAAATTCTATTACGAATATACAAAACAAATGCCAAATTATTCTTTGTGAATCATTTTATAAAAATCATCACGAAATTCCTTCTGATTAAAAACGCCGCCATACTGTAAAGTTGAAGTAAAACTACTCTCATCTTTAATACCTCTACTCGATACACACAAGTGTGTTGCTTCAACCACAATCATAACATTATCTGTTTCTAAAACCGATTTCAATTCGTTGAAAATTTGCATAATCATTCGTTCTTGAACTTGTGGTCTTCGTGCATAATAATCAACAATTCGATTTAATTTTGATAAACCAATCACTTTTCCAGATGAAACATAACCAATATGTGCTTTTCCTACGATAGGTAGAAAGTGATGTTCACAAGTAGAATTAAAACTAATATTAGCTTCCACCAACATTTTATCATACTGATACGAATTGTCAAAAACCGAAATCTTTGGTTTGTTCGCAGGATTTAATCCCGAAAAAATTTCCTGAACAAACATTTTTGCCACACGATGCGGTGTTCCTTGCAAACTATCATCTGTTAAATCTAAACCTAATTCTTTCATGATAATTTCAAAATGGTGTTCAATAACCTCCATTTTTTCAGCATCCGATTTTACAAAAGCATCAGGTCTTAAAGGTGTTTCGGCTGAAGTCATTTGGTGATTGTCGCCAATAATGTCAAATATTTCTTTTTCAATAGTAGTATTCATAGCAATTCTTCCCTTCTATTTTAATTTTGATTTATAATATTTGCGTAACTTTTCTAATTTTGGTGCAATCACCATTTGACAATAACCTTGACTCGAATTCTGATTGTAATAATTTTGATGATAGTCTTCTGCAGGATAAAATACGGTTGCCGAAGACACTTTTGTTACCACTTTTTTATCGTACAATTTTTCTTTTTCAATTAGCGAAAGGTAATTTTCTGCTTTTTCTTTTTGTGCCAAAGAATGATAGAAAACTTCACTTCTGTATTGAGTGCCCACATCGGCACCTTGACGATTTAAAGTGGTTGGATCGTGCGTTGCAAAAAATATTTCCAATAAATCTTCATAGGCAACTTCAGCTGGATTAAATGTTATCTGAATTGCTTCTGCATGTCCGGTTGTTCCTGTACAAATAGCTGCGTAAGTTGGATTTTTGGTCGAACCTCCAATGTAACCAGAAACTACCTTCTCTACTCCTTTAATATCTAAAAACACTGCTTCTGTACACCAAAAACATCCTCCGGCAAATGTTGCTATTTCCATACCTTCTGCTACTTTTAATTTAATTGGTTCTTTGAATTCTTCTTTAACAACAGGTTTTTCTTTTGCAGTGCAAGCACTAAAAACCAAAGACAAAATTAATGATAACCCTTTAATACTATTCTTCATGGTTTTTTGGTTATTTTGTTTAACAAATATAATAAATAATTAAACATAAAATAGGTTTTAACTAAACTTTATACTTTGATTTACGACAATAGACCGCGAATAGTTTTTTTATTCGTCAAAAATCTTTGTTTCTTTGTACAAATCTTGGATTATGATACTAGCAAAAAATCTACATAAATATTACGATGCTCTACACGTTTTAAAAGGCGTTGACTTGCACATTAAAAAAGGGGAAATCGTTTCAATTGTTGGTGCTTCTGGTGCCGGAAAAACAACTTTATTGCAGATTTTAGGCACATTAGACCTTCCTAAAAAAGAAAACAATACCGTTTTAGAAATTAATGGAGAATCGGTGCTGAACTTAAACGATAAAAATTTATCAAAATTTAGAAACACTCATTTGGGTTTCATATTTCAGTTTCATCAATTATTACCCGAATTTACTGCTTTAGAAAATGTTTGTATTCCAGGATTTATAGCAAATCGTGATAAAAAAGAAGTTGAAGTCGAAGCAAAACGCTTGTTAACTTATTTAGGTTTAGCCGAACGAACGCATCACAAACCAAGTGAACTTTCTGGTGGAGAACAACAACGTGTTGCGGTTGCAAGAGCTTTAATTAACAAGCCAGCAGTTATTTTTGCCGATGAACCTTCAGGAAATTTAGATACAACCACAGCTGAAAATTTACACGAATTGTTTTTTAAATTAAGAGATGAATTTGGGCAAACCTTTGTAATTGTAACCCATAACGAAGAATTGGCAAACATGGCCGATAGAAAACTGACTATGGTGGATGGGAATATTGTATCGATTTAAAATATGAATCGTTCCGAGTTAAAAGAATTTCTTGACGAGAAAGTCGAATTTTACAACAATCTAAATTTCATTGAAAGCGATCCGATTCAGATTCCGCATTTGTATTCTGTAAAAGAAGATATTGAAATTGCTGGGTTTCTTGCAGCAACAATTGCTTGGGGAAATCGCAAAATGATTATCAACAATGCGAAAAAAATGATGGATTTGATGGGAAATTCGCCTTACGATTTCGTCATGAGTCATTCAGAAATACAATTAGAGTCGTTAGAAAATTTTGTTCATCGTACTTTTAACGGGCAAGATTTTATTGGATTTGTAAAAGGTTTGCAACACATTTACCAAAATCATAACGGATTAGAAGCGGTTTTTTCGAGAGAAAATCCAACAATGCAACACACCATTTCCGAATTTAAACAATTGTTTTTTGAAGCACCACATTTGGCACGAACTGAAAAACACATTTCAGACCCATTGAATGGTTCGGCAGCGAAACGCATTAATATGTATTTGCGTTGGATGATTCGTAAAGATAACAAAGGAGTCGATTTAGGCATTTGGAATAGCATTTCTCCTGCTCTGCTTTCTTGTCCGTTGGATGTACATTCGGGAAATGTGGCAAGGAAATTAGAATTGCTAAGTCGCAAACAAAACGATGCTAAAGCTTTAGCTGAATTGGACGAAAATTTAAGAAAGTTAGATTCGAATGACCCAGTCAAATACGATTTTGCATTATTTGGTTTAGGCGTTTTTGAAGGGTTTTAGTTTTTATTAAAGAATTCCAGCCATTTCTTGTTGCAATTTCAACGCTTCTTCCCTTGCTTTTTCAGCAAAATCTGTTCCGTTTGAAGCATAGATAATACCTCGTGACGAATTGATTAAAAGTCCAATATTTTCGCTCATTCCGTATTTACAAACTTCTGCTAAACTTCCGCCTTGAGCGCCAACTCCTGGAACCAATAAAAAACTATGGGGTACAATTTTTCTAATTTCGGTAAAATATTCTGCTTTAGTAGCTCCAACAACATACATCAGATTTTCAGCATTTTTCCATGATTTTGAGGTTTCTAAAACTTCTTTGTACAATTCTTTACCTTCAGAATTATTTTTTGTTTGAAAATCAAAAGCGCCTTCGTTTGAAGTTAAAGCCAATAAAATTGTGTGCTTATTTTCAAAAGCCAAAAAAGGCTCAACCGAATCTTTTCCCATATATGGTGCTACCGTAACCGAATCGAAGTTTAAATCTTCAAAAAAAGCTTTGGCATACATGCTTGAAGTATTTCCTATATCGCCACGTTTTGCGTCGGCAATTGTAAAAATTTCAGGATAGTTTTCGTTGATATAAGTAATTGTTTTTTGTAACGATTGCCAACCTTTTATGCCATAAGCTTCATAAAACGCTGTGTTTGGTTTGTAAGAAACACACAAATCGTGAGTTGCATCGATAATTGCTTTGTTGAATTCGAAAATTGGATCTTCCGTTTGTAATAAATGTTGAGGGATTTTTGTTAAATCAACATCTAAACCAATACAAAGAAAAGATTTTTTGGAATGAATCTGAGCCGTTAGTTGTTGTGTAGTCAAAACAGTTGTTGTTTAGTTGTTTGGCAAATTTAGTCTAAAGTTTTGGAAACTCAAAGCATCGTTATTTATTAAAAGTGGGAAATATGTAACATTTAATTAGTGTAATGTAACACAAAATGATTCAATAGATTACACCTTTGTAGTATTCAAAATAGGATAAAGAATTTATCTTATAAATAACTCTAAAACATAAATATATGTCAAATTTATTATATACCATAGCTATAGTGCTTGTTATTCTTTGGGCATTAGGATTTTTTGTCTACAGTGCAGGCTCATTAATCCATATTTTATTAGTAATCGCAGTGATTGCAATTCTATTTAGATTAATCAAAGGAAGAGAAATATAAATCATTAAAAAATAATAATATGAAAAATTCAGATGTTGTTGTAGGAATATTAGGCGGATTAGCTGTTGGTGCAATATTAGGCGTTTTGTTTGCTCCAGATAAAGGAAGTAATACAAGAAGAAAAATTGCTGAAAAAGAAACCGATTTAAAGGATAACTTAAAAGGAAATTTTAATGATTTTGTGGCTTCAATCGAAGATCAATATTCAAACTTTACTTCAAATGCAGAAGATGTTATTGAAGAAGGAAAATCAAAATTAGAACGAATGAGTAACGATATTTCGAGATAATTAACAAGAATTACAATGGAAAACATAGCTTCTAATGTAGAACTACTTTATAAAAAAGCAGAACAGTATTCTAAAACTAGTTTAGAATTACTAAAACTACATACTATTGAAAAAACTTCAGATGTAATTTCATCTTTAACTGTAGTGATTTCAATTTCAATTATAGTAGGAATGTTTACCTTGTTTGTTAATATCGGAATCAGTTTTTTTATTGGTAATCTTTTAGGAAATAATGCTTTAGGTTTTTTTATTGTCTCTGGATTTTATTTGATCTTAGGAATAGTAGTTTTTATATTCCGAAAAAGTTTAATCAAAATTCCTATTGATAATTTAATCGTTTCTAAATTACTGAAAGAGAAAAAATTTTCAAATGACTTAGAAAAGTCTTAAATATTTGAACATGAAAACACTAAAGCAAACCGATATTCTCGATAATAAAATTGCAGCATTAAAAGCAAAGCGTGACAACGAATTCTCAGAACTCAAAGCACAATATTTTGTTGTCCAAAATAGTATTACTGTTTTTAATCTTTTAGAACAAGGCATTTCTGAATTTTACAAGACAGCAACTAATAAAAACAATTTATTTACAACTATTACAAGTATTGTTGGTGGCTATTTATCTAACAAAATGGTTGTTGGAGATTCGAAAAATACATTTAAAAAAATTATAGGTTATGGCGTTCAATTTGCGGTGACCAAATTACTTTCAAAAATTACTAACAAATAAACAATCAAAATGAAAAATTTTAAATTTTTACTTATTGCCGTTTTATCGGGATTTACATTAATTTCTTGTAAAAACGAAAAACAAACTCAAGCTGAAAAAGCTGTAGCAGATTATGAAATGTTTGTTGACTCTATTAACAATGTAAATGCAGCTGATTTAAAATCAGATTGGGATAGCATTGAAAATGATCACCAAAGAAGAAAATTTGCTGCTGAAAGTGCTTTACAAGACTTAGAAAATCGTGAAGAATATGAAGGAAAAATCATGGTTTCAAGTGATAAATATGAAGTTTACAAAAACAGTTATTTAGCACAACAACCAAAAACAGTAACAAAATCAGCAGTTAGAACAGCTCTTTTTGGAACTAATGATATTGGTGACGATATGGGCTTTAGTTGGGTAAACAAAACCAATATTTTAAGTGTATATGAAAACTTTGTTTCTACAGTAGAAAAAAACAAAGATGCCTACTCAAGAGAAGATTGGGATGAAATCAAATTATTATATAAAGCATTAGATACAAGAAAAAATACAGTAGAAACCGAAGGTTTATCAAGTTCTGACAACAATAAAATTGCAGGTTTGAAAATAAAATTTGCTCCAATGTATACCTTGAATAGAATGGGTTCTAAAGCAGAAGAAAATTCCAACGCTAAAGAATAAGTTAATTATTGATTCAAAAAAAGATGCCAAACTATTTATTTAGTTTGGCATCTTTTGTATACAATTAATCCCAAGAAAAACTATTTCAAACCAGCTAAACTTTGCTCAATCATGGCAATTTTTGCTAAAGCATCGGCTTCTTTTTTGCGTTCGTTTGCAATTACTTGTTCGGGTGCGCCGGCTACAAATTTCTCGTTAGACAATTTCCCTTGCACCGAGCGTAAGAACCCTTTAGTGTAATTTAACTCTTCGGTTAATTTTGCAATTTCGGCTTCTACATCGATGTTTCCTGTAATTGGAATAAAATATTCATTCGATTTCACACGATACGATAATGCACCATCTACTTTATCAGAAACGTATTCTAAAGCAGCAACATTTCCTAATTTCTGAATCACTGAATCAAAATACGTTGAGGTTTTTTCGTTGTTCATTACTTTTAATTCCATCGCATCTTTAAACGGAATGTTTTTGTCTTTACGAATCGTTCTAATTCCAGAAATAACTTCGGTTGCGAAATCAAAATCAGCAATTAATTTTGCGTCAAACGGTTTCGCTTTTGGCCACTCGCCCACTATCAACGCTTGTTCTGGCGTTCTTTCTGCAATATGATGCCAAATTTCCTCTGTTAAAAACGGCATGAACGGATGTAACAATTTCAAGTTATTTTCTAACATTTCAATTGCTTTTTCAAACGTAGCGCGGTCAATTGGTTGTTGGTAACCTGGTTTGATCATTTCTAAGAACCACGAACAAAAATCGTCCCAAACCAATTTGTAAATTGCCATTAAAGCATCGGATAAACGGTATTTATCAAAATTATCTTCGATTTCGGCTAAGGTTTGTTGCAACTTCGCTTCGTACCATTCGATGGCTACTTTTGAAGCTTCGGGTTGTGCAATATCCGCTACTTCCCAACCTTTAATTAGTTTGAAAGCATTCCAAATTTTATTAGAGAAACCTTTTCCTTGGTTGCATAATTCTTCGTCGAATAAAATATCATTTCCTGCCGAAGCACTCAATAATAATCCCACACGAACACCATCTGCACCAAATTTTTCAATTAGTCCAAGCGGTTCAGGCGAATTTCCTAATGATTTCGACATTTTACGACCTTGCTTATCACGCACTAATCCCGTTAAATATACATTTGAAAATGGTTTTTCTCCAGCATATTCATAACCTGCAATAATCATACGCGCTACCCAGAAAAATAAAATATCTGGACCCGTAACTAAATCATTGGTAGGATAATAGTATTTAAAATCTTCACTTTCTGGATTTAAAACACCTCCAAAAACTGCCATTGGCCATAACCATGAAGAAAACCAAGTATCTAATGCATCCGCGTCTTGTTTTAAGTCAGAAGCTTGAAGCTGTGCGTTTCCTGTTCTTACTTTAGCAAGTTCAACTGCTTTTTCGATGTTTTCTGCTACTACGAAATCTTCTTTTCCGTCACCAAAATAGTAAGCCGGAATTTGTTGTCCCCACCACAATTGACGTGAAATATTCCAATCGCGAATATTGTTTAACCAATGCGCATACGTATTGTTAAAACGACTTGGATATAATTTGATTTCGTCTGATTCTAAAACCGCTTTGATGGCTGGTTTTACTAATTCTTCCATACTTAAGAACCATTGGTCAGATAGTCTTGGTTCGATTACCGCTTTGGTTCTTTCAGAAGTTCCTACTTTATTTAAATGTGTTTCAGTTTTTGCTAAAGCTCCGATAGTTTCTAATTCTTTCGAAATCTCTTCACGAACTACAAATCTGTCTTTTCCTTGATAATGCAATCCGAAAGAATTCAAAGAAGCATCTTCGTTGAAAATATCGATGATTTCTAAATTGTGTTTGTCTCCTAAAGTTTTATCGTTTGTATCGTGAGCAGGCGTTACTTTTAAACATCCAGTACCAAATTCAACATCAACATATTCGTCTTCGATAATAGGAATAACTCTACCAGAAATAGGAATAATTGCTTTTTTACCTTTTAAATGCGAAAAACGTTCGTCATTTGGATTGATACAAATAGCAGTATCACCAAAAATAGTTTCAGGACGAGTCGTTGCCACGGTTAAGAAATCTTCCGAACCTTCAATTTTATATTTGATGAAATATAATTTTCCTTGACGTTCTTCAAAGATTACTTCTTCGTCAGATAACGTTGTTTTAGCTTCTGGATCCCAGTTTACCATTCGGTAACCGCGATAAATCAAACCTTTGTTATATAAATCTACAAATGAATGAATTACCGATGCTGACATATCGTCATCCATCGTAAATTTGGTACGACTCCAATCGCAAGAACATCCTAATTGTTTTAGTTGTTCTAAGATGGTTCCTCCGTATTTGTCGGTCCATTCCCAAGCGTGTTTTAGGAATTCTTCGCGTGTTAAATCGTTTTTATTGATACCTTCTTCTTTTAACTTGGCTACTACTTTCGCTTCGGTTGCAATTGAGGCATGATCGGTTCCTGGCACCCAACAAGCGTTGAACCCTTTTAAACGCGCACGACGAATTAATACATCTTGAATGGTGTTATTCAACATGTGTCCCATGTGTAAAACCCCAGTAACGTTTGGTGGCGGAATTACAATGGTGTACGGCGTTCTGTGGTCGGGTTTAGATGTAAAATAATCGTTTTTCATCCAGTAGTCGTACCACTTTTGTTCTACTTCTTTAGCGTTGAATTGTGCAGGAATCATTATATTTTTTCTTGTTTAATTGTTGAATCATTGAATTGTTTGACAATTCGTTTTAACATTACAAAACTTACTTTGGTATGTTTTTTGTATTACTTACTGCAAAAGTAACTATATCACGAAAATAAAAAAAATGTTAGGAGTAGTTTGTTGGTTCCTTTTATTTAATTAATTTTACAACAACCTATTAATTTATAAGATGATGAAAAAATTACTTGTTTATTTAACTGTATTCGTTGGAATGGTATCATTTGCTCAAACTGGCCCAAAGATTGAGTTTAAAGAAGAAACCATTAATTATGGAGAAGTGGAAAAAGGAAAAGATGATGGGATTAGAATTTTTGAATTCACAAATACAGGAGATCAACCTTTAAATATTATCAATGCAAAATCAAGTTGTGGTTGTACTGTGCCTGAATGGCCAAAAGAACCAATCGTTCCAGGAGGAAAAGGACAAATTAAAGTGCAGTATAATATGAATCCTGGTCCGATTAGTAAAACTATTACAGTTGAAACTAATGCGGTAAATAAAACAAATGGTATGGTTCCGTTACGAATTAAAGGAACGGTAATTGTTAAAGAAGAAGTTAGTCCGCTAGTAAAAAAGAAAACGTTTCCAAATTCATAAATAAAAAGTCCCAATTTAGTTGGGACTTTTTTTATAGTATTTTTTCTAAACGAAATTCAAAATCAATTTTCTTTCCATCACGTTCAATTGTAATTTTTATAAGCTTCCCTTCTTCAGATTGAAACAAATTTGTTATTGACTGAATTGAAAGGTACTTAGATGATTTATTATTAATTTTAATTATTTTATCACCTTCTAGAATACCAGCTTTTGCAGCTGGCGAATTTTCTCTGACCGTATATATTTCAAAAATTGGCTTGAGCTCATATTTATAATTAAACTTTAAATTTGAATTTTCAAATACAAACTCATTCGCATTAATTGTCATTGTTGGTGAATCATTTCTAATTTCTTCTTTTTCCCATTTTGATCCAGAATGCTGCACTTCTATCCCTGACATATTGTATTCAAATGGTAAATCAAAAAGGTCATTTTTTTTAAAGTAAAACGTTTGACTTTCATAGTCTAAAAACCAATTAAATCGTTTTATAATTTCTCCACCTAATGAACCATTTCTACTTTTTAAAACCTTTAATTGGTCAAAATATTTATTTGCAAGGTTATCCCGTTTATGGGTAGTTTTAATACCTGCTTTAGTACTGACTTGGTGCTTAG
>Ga0209480_10001395_pt1 | contig 17796 bp, 11 predicted proteins | sample JI61114C2DNA_FD_187501 | JGI IMG/M metagenome (GOLD analysis project Ga0209480, IMG submission 187501) | Wastewater effluent complex algal communities from Wisconsin, to seasonally profile nutrient transformation and Carbon sequestration -... | ecosystem: Engineered > WWTP > Effluent > Algae... | reverse complement strand
ACGTGTTGGCACGGCGTTTTGAGATTGATTTTTTGATGCTGGTCGCAGCCCTTGGCGCAGCGAGTCTCGGAGAATGGGCTGAAGGAGCGTTACTGCTGTTTCTATTCAGCCTTGGACATTCTCTGGAACATTTTGCGATGGGCCGCGCCAAACGGGCCATTGAGGCCCTGGCAGAGCTTGCACCGCAAACAGCCCTTGTTCGTCGCGGCGGCAACACAGAAGAAATCTCAGTGGACCTGCTTCAGGTAGCGGACGTTGTCGTTGTGAAGCCCAATGAGCGGATTGCGGCCGACGGCTTTGTGATCAAAGGCGAAGGAAGCGTCAACCAGGCTCCGATTACAGGTGAGAGTGTCCCTGTCGACAAACGACCGGTCGCAGATCCGCAGCAGGCTGCTGCCAATCCGAATCGACTCGATGCTGCCCACCGGGTCTTTGCCGGGACCATCAACAACAGCGGTGCCCTGGAAATTCAGGTCACGAAGCTCGCGAGCGAATCCACTCTCGCCCGCGTTGTTCAGATGGTGAACGAAGCCGAGACACAGAAATCCCCAACGCAGCGATTAACGGACACCTTTGAGCGTCGGTTCGTTCCAACAATCCTTGTGCTGGTAGTTGTCCTGCTATTCGCATGGTTGGTGATCAACGAACCATTCAGCAAGTCATTCTATCGTGCGATGGCCGTCCTGGTGGCTGCCAGTCCGTGTGCTCTCGCTATTTCTACGCCAAGTGCTGTCCTAAGCGGAATCGCCCGCGCAGCCCGCGGCGGCGTTCTGATTAAAGGTGGCGGACCGCTGGAGAATCTGGGAACACTTCGCGCAATCGCTTTCGACAAGACCGGTACACTGACGGAGGGAAAACCTCGACTGACAGATGTTATCACTTTCAACAACGTGGCCGAGAACGAGTTGCTGAAGATCGCGATTGCGGTTGAGCGTCTTAGTGACCATCCACTTGCCGCAGCCGTGGTCCGCGACGGCAACGAACGACTGAAGAATGACTCCATTGCAGAAGCTCACGACGTGCAGAGCATCACAGGGCGTGGAGTCAAAGCCACTGTTGACGGTCAGTTGGTGTACATCGGCAGCGAGAGCCTGTTTGCCGTGGTCGATGGACCACCAATTCCGGATGCTCTGCGTGAATCGGTCCAGAAGTTAAAGGCAAGTGGACGAACCACGATGATCGTCCGACGGGGCGACACATATCTCGGAGTTCTAGGGCTGATGGACACGCCGCGCGAAACAGCAAAATCCGTGATAGCCCGCTTAAAACAACTCGGCATGCAACGCATAGTCATGCTCTCGGGCGATAGTCAGCAGGTCGCCACCGCAGTCGCCAAAAGCGTTGGAATCGACGAAGCGATTGGTGACTTGATGCCTGAACAGAAAGTTGATGCGATCAGGAAGCTCAGTGAAGCAGGTGGCGTGGCCATGGTTGGGGATGGTGTCAACGATGCTCCCGCGATGGCAAATGCTACAGTGGGAATCGCGATGGGTGCCGCTGGTTCCGATGTGGCTCTGGAAACCGCCGACGTCGCATTGATGGCTGATGACTTGAGTCATCTTCCATTCGCCGTCGGACTCAGCCGACAGACGAGTCGCATCATTCGCCAGAATCTGTGGTTCAGTCTGGGCATGGTCGCATTCCTTGTTCCTGCGACAATCTTGGGGCTGCAACTGGGAGCCGCCGTCGTATTCCACGAAGGATCGACCCTTCTTGTGGTGTTCAATGCGCTCCGGTTGTTGAGCTATCGTAGCACGTAAGTCACAGCTCTATCACCCCGATCACTCGACAAGTGTAGCATGTCTGCTGGTCCGGGATTCGAGGAGCACTTCAATGAATCGCTGCCCTGTATTCAGATTGCAGAACTCGCGGCTCAAGCAAGTTGACAACCACGATGAAACACAATCAATCTACAACGTTGCAGTTGTGCAAGCGGTTGTAGTGGAGCCTGAAGGAACGCGAACTCTTCGGGCACACTGCGAGAGCCTGCACGATCTCCACAGTCGCCGTCAATGCTTTTCGTTGGTCCTCGTATTGCAACCGTGCCTCCGCATGTCGTTCGACAGTTGATCATGATTGAGCCTTGCCGAATGTCAACATTCTCAAACCGTTTGCAACAACAATAAACTCGCTGATTTCGTGTCCGAGTACCGCGACTGGCAACGTGAACTGGCCTGAGACGGCACCGATGACGAGGATCAGGATCACGATTGCGGAGAGAATCAAGTTTTGCCGGACAATCGTCTGATTGCGCTTCGCCAGCCTGAATGCGTAGACGAGTTTCTCCAAGTCGTCAGCCATCAGCGCCACATCAGCGGTCTCCAGAGCGACGTCGGTTCCGGCGGCACCCATCGCTATTCCCACGCTGGCTTCGGCCAATGCTGGAGCGTCATTGACGCCATCGCCTACCATTGCGACGTGTTTGTACCGCTGCATCAATTCTCGCAGCTTGGTCACCTTGTCGTCTGGCTTCAGACTGGCGTAAAAGTCGTCAATGCCCACCTCTTTTGAGATTTGCGCCGCAGTTCTTTCATTGTCGCCCGTCAGCATCGCGACCTTCTTGATACCGATGTCGTGCAACCCGGCAATCGCGTGCTTGGCGTTGTCTCGAACCGTGTCACGCATCGCGATGGCAGCCCAAACTTGTTTATCCGTGCCAACGACCGCGACGGTTTTCCCTTCGTCTTGTAAGCGAGTCACCACGGCGGAGAGTGAACCTAGATCAACTTGCAATTCGTCTTCAAATAGCTTTGGTTTGCCAATGTAGATCAATTGACCATCGACCGACGCGGAAGCTCCCGCACCGGTCAACGAATTGAAATCGGTCGTCGAACGCGGCTCGATATTTTCGGTTTCAGTAAAACGAACGATGGCTTTGGCGAGCGGATGCTGACTCAGTCGTTCGATACCAGCGGTGATCGCCAAGACTACTTCGCGTGAGGGCGTCGCGGCATGTTCCGCAAATTCGCAATCCGTGACGGTCGGTTCGCCGAGCGTAATTGTGCCTGTCTTATCCAGCGCGACCACGTTGATTTCCGCGAGCCGTTCGATATACACGCCGCCTTTGATCAGTACGCCGTGACGCGCAGCTGTGCCAAGCGCGGCAACGAGAGTGACAGGAATCGAAATCACAAGAGCACATGGAGCGGCGGCGACGATGAAGATTGTGGCGCGAATCGCCCACGGATACCACGTCGTGTCGAAAAACATGGGTGGCAGCAGGGCGATGGCGATACCGATCAGCAAAACCGCAGGGCTGTACCAGTTACCGAATCGTTCGATGAACCGCTGGCTCTCACCTTTGCGTTCCTGAGCCTCCTCGACCATCACGATGATTCGCGAGATCGTGTTCTCCGCAAATACCTTCGTCGCCTTAACTTCTAGCGATCCTTCGGCGTTGATACTGCCCGCGTAAACGGTGTCACCCACACCTTTCTCGACGGGAACACTTTCGCCGGTCACCGGGGCCTGATCCAGGCTTGACGCTCCCGAAACGATCTCACCATCAGTTGGCACTGATTGCCCGGGATGCACGAGGAACCGGTCTCCGGGCTGCAAGTCTTCGACGGGGATTTCTCGCTGCTTGCCATCTTCAATCAGCAGAGCGGTCTTGGGCGTTAGGTCCATCAACGCTCGAACCGCCGAACGCGTCTTTGCTTCAGTGTAGCCTTCAAGTGCTTCGCTGATCGAATACAGAAAGACCAGCATCGCCGCCTCCGCGGGCTGACCGAGGGCGTAGGCCGCAGCGGCGGCAACGGTCATCAGTAATTCGATCCCGATTCGTCGCTCGAAAAACAGTTCTTCGAGTGCTTCGCGACCAAAGTAGTAGCCACCAATCAGAATACTGGCGGTGTACAGCACCAAGGGCAACCAACCGTCGATCCGGTAACTCAGCAACCAACCCACTAACAGCACGAAGCCCGAGACGATCGCCGCCAGCACTTTGGGATTCTTCCAGAACGGCGGCAAACTCACTTGTTCGCCCTGTTTTTTCACCGGAAAGCCGAACTCGCTAAGCTTCGCTTCCACATTTTCTTGCGATAGGGCGTGCTCATCAACGGTGAGACGAACCGTCCCCGACGAAGCCAAGATTTGTAGCAGTTCAAGATCAGGCTGCGATTCCAACGACCGGCGCAACCGCGCAGCATCGTTGTCGCAATCCATGTTAGCAACGTGGAAACGGTATTCTTTCATAGCTTTCTTAATGCTCGCTTCATCGCTCAAGGCGAATCGGTTCATGCAGAACGGCGGTGAAAACTGGTCCATAGGATTCACAAACAGCGGTTTGCAACGATCCCAGGCACAGGCAAAGCAATATCACTTCTTTGGTTTTGAAGTGAAAGTTCCGCTCGGGCCTTCGAGCTTCACCGGCACTTTGCCAGCTTTCTCAACTGCTTCCCACAACTGAAGTGGTGAGAGGGTTGCATCGCCTTTGGGGACCACGATCGCGGTCTTGGACTTGATGTCTGTTTTCACATCACTAACGCCACGAACTTCCGACAACTTTGCCGCCACTTTCTTCGCGCAGCTCTCACAGTCGAGAACCTTCAACGTGAGGGTGGTTTCCGTCTTTGAAGCGGCAGGTGTTGCCCAGACTTGGCTGGTCACACAAGCGGCAAGAGCCAACGTCAGGGCAACACAAAGGGAGGTACGGAACATTTTTAGATTCTTTTCAAGCAAACTATCGTCAAAAATGAAACGGTCGAGGCGTTCGAAAAGTATGCACGTCACATGGTTATCTCCTTTGCAGTGGAAGATGATGTGGGTGAACACAAAAGACGTGGTTGGGGGGCGGGCGCTTTCACGGGCTGGCGAAACACGCTATCGACCCCCCAGCCACTACGATGAAATGGTCCTTCACTCTTCCGGTTGGGGCGGCTTGTGGCCGGTTTTGGCTTCGTAAATAGCCACAAACTTGTCGGCGCGTTTGGGGCCGCAAATGAAGCACTGCGATTCAGGGCGATTGTGTTCTTTGCACCAATCTCCGGCTTCCTTAAATTTTGCAACCAGCGACGAGTCACACCTTGCACACTCGCCTTCCGGGACGCCGTGTTCGACGCACCACCAGCCACCATGACTGTGGTCAACGTCGGTCACTGCAGGTGACCCGGCAGCACCATCTGCTGCGGTCTCGCTTTTGTTGCAGCCGCTCAGAGCAATGCCGCTGAGCGATAACAAGCCAAGCGTCGTCAACATGCCAAACGACAGACTGCGAGTTCTAAACATCCAAACCATTTCAATTCTCCTTCGACATTGTCGAAACAAGGGTTAGACCGTCAGACGTTCGGACACGTTTCTGAATTCGAAGGGATCATCAGAATTCAACGCATGCCGAACTTCTGGATCGGTCGGGTCATTTGGGTGGTGGCGATGACCGTCATCGTCTCCTCCATCTCCGTCAAACTTCTCTACGGGCAAATTGAATACGACGTAAAGCACTCGCAACACGAGCAAACTCATTATCATCGCGCTACACACACCACCGATCACCACTGTCGCCAATGGGCGTTGGACCTCCGCGCCCATACCGGTGCTGAACGCCATCGGTACGAAGCCGAGGCTGGCGACCAGTGTTGTCATCAGAATTGGTCGCAACCGAGTCATCGCCGCTTCTTCGACCGCTTCATCGAGCGAACGCCCGCGTCTCCGTAGCTGATTAATCGTGGAGACCAACAGCATGTCATCCAGTACAGCGACGCCGGACAAGGCAATAAATCCGACTGCCGCCGAGATTGAAAACGGCATGTCGCGAATCCACAATGCGAGTACGCCGCCGATCCACGCAAACGGCACACCAGTGAACACTCGAAACGAATCAATCCAATTTCGATACGTCATATAAAGCAATGAGAGAATCATCAGAAGCGCGATGGGCACGACAATCATTAACCTTGTTTGGGCGCGCTCCAGATTCTCAAACTGTCCGCCCCACTCGATGCGGTAACGACCGGCAGGTAGTTGCACTTTCTCAGCGATTACTCGTTGTGCTTCTGCAACGAAGCTTCCGAGGTCGCGTCCACGGACATTCGCTTCAATGGTGATCCGTCGCTGATACCAGTCGCGTTTGATCGTGTTGGGGCCTTCGACTTTCTCGATCGTGGCCAAACGGGAAAGAGGTATTCGTTCGCCCGATGGTGTAGAGACTAAGATTTGACGAATGGCATCCGGGTTCGCCCGCGCCTTCTCGGGTAGCCGAATGATCAGAGGGAATCGCAACTGCCCTTCGTAGACTTCGCCAACATCATGAGTCCCAAGCGCACGCACGAGATTCATGACGGAGCTGGCGGTGATTCCGTACCGAGCGATCTCATCCTGTTTGATGCGGATCTCCAGCACGGGCTGTCCGGATACTTGTTCCATCTTGACGTCTTCAGCACCCGGAATCGAGTTGAGCGCTCGTTCGACTTCCGATGCCTTCTCGACCATCACATCCAGATCATCACCGAAGAGAATTGCGGCCACGTCGGAACGGACGCCCGAAATCATTTCATTCATCCGCATTTCGATCGGTTGCGACATGGCTAGTCGCGGACCGGGCAAGTCTCGCAGTTCCTCTTGAACGAGGTTCGTAAGTTCTTCCTGCGTCTCGGCTCGCGTCCATTCCTCGCGCGGGTGAAGCGTGATAAACAAGTCCGTAAGTTCTGTTCCCATTGGATCGGTCGCCACTTCCGCTGTGCCGATTCGACTCCAAACCTGTGCAATCTCGTCTGGAAAGTTTTCTAATAACACCTGCTCCATTTTCGTGTTGTAACGAATCGATTCCTCCATCGTGGTTCCGGCCAGTCGCACAACGTTTAGAGTGATCGCACCTTCGGAGAGCCGAGGAACGAATTCGGAACCAAGGTTCGGAGCGACGAGTGAAAAGACGCTCACAAGCAATAACAGAGCCGAACCAATGACAAACGCTTTGTGGTGCATCGTGAACCGCAGCACGGGTGCGTAGAGTCGCTTGAGCACGCGGATCAACAGCGGTTCCTTTTCTTCAATGTGATTTGGCAAAAACAGGCTCGCCAAAACCGGCATCAAAGTCAGAGACAAAACCATCGACCCTGCCAGCGCCATAATGACGGTCATTGCCATGGGTCTGAACAGCTTGCCCTCGACTCCTTCGAGCGTCAAAATCGGCAAGTAGACAATCATGATGATGAGTTCGCCGAACATCGTCGGTTTGCGAACTTCGACCGCTGCGTCACGAATGACTTGCAGGCGACTTCTGCCGTTTCGATTGTGTGCCAGGTGTCGCACGCAATTTTCGATCATCACGACCGAACTATCGACGACCAGTCCAAAGTCGATCGCACCGAGACTTAGCAGGCTGGCCGCAATCCCGAATTTCAACATTCCCGTGAAAGCAAAGAGCATCGATAACGGAATTGCCATCGCGACAATAATTCCCGCTCTCAGGTTGCCAAGAAAAATGAACAAAACGGCAACAACCAGCAGTCCGCCCTCGAACAGATTCTTCTGCACAGTGTGAATAACGTGATCGATCAATTCGGTGCGGTCATAGACGGTTTGAATCCTCACTCCGGGAGGCAACGTCTCACGAATCGATTGAACCTTTTCCTTTATCGCCCAGGTGACTTGGTGGCTGTTCTCACCCATCAGCATGAAGCCAAGTCCCAACACCGCTTCGCCACGACCGTTCGCCGTAACCGCTCCGCGACGGATTTCGTGACCGATTTGCACATCAGCCACATCGCGAATGCGGACCGGAACGCCGTCTTCAGACGTGATGACGATGTCTTCGATTTCCTGTATGTTGACCGTTCTGCCGACGCCGTGAACGAGCAACATTTCGCTGCCATCGGTCACAGTTCCACCGCCAACGTTTTCATTGTTGGCAGTGATTGCGTCAGACACCTGCTCAAACGTCAAGCCGTACTTAAATAGTCGCTCGGGGTCGAGTCGCACCTGATATTGTTTTTCGTAGCCGCCCCAACTATTCACTTCCGCAACGCCGCGCACCGATCGCAATTGAGGCTTGACGACCCAATCGTGAATCGTTCGCAATTCGGTCAATCGCTTGATGCGTTCTTCCTGCGACACCTTCGAAAAATCGACGCCGTCATAGATCAAAACGTAATGGAAGACCTCGCCCAGACCGGTCGAGACGGGCCCCATCTGTGGTCGCTGAATTCCATCAGGGAGTTCGACGGTGGAGAGACGCTCGTTGATCAGTTGACGCGCAAAATAAATGTCGATCCCGTCGTCAAAGATGACCACGACCTGCGACAATCCAAACTTGGAAATCGAACGCAACTCAAGCAAACCGGGCAAGCCGCTGATTGCCTGCTCGACAGGAAACGTAATCTGTCGTTCGATCTCTTCGGATGCCAGTGACGGTGCAACTGTGTTGATTTGAATCTGTACCGGAGTGGTGTCTGGAAAGGCGTCGATATCGAGTTGTTGGAGTGAGAACACACCGACAACCGCGAAAAGTCCCGCAGCCAGAATGACCATGGCACGATGTTTCAACGAGAAATCAATTAGCCAATTAAGCATCCGTGCTCTCCTACTCAGCGACGCAGTCGCAGCCTGCACCAAGATTGTTCTTGAGGAGTTGCGCCCGCAGCACGTCGCTGCCAGCGGTCGCGATCACTTCACCCGGCAACACACCAGAGATGATTTCGGTGTATTGCCCGTTGGTCGCACCTAAACGAACCGAGCGAACATGAAAAACCTTGTAGCTCTCGGGACTGTCGAAATAATTCTTGTCGCGAACGAACACGACTTGGCAACAACCTTCCCAGTGCGAGGCCCCTGTCGGAATGACGATAGCGTCAGATTCTGTTCGCAAAACCACTTCGCCTGTACCGAAGGTTTCATTGCGAAGGCGTCCGTCAGGGTTTTCCAGTACTGCACGCACCTGAATCATGCGCGTCATTTTGTCAGCCGAAGTGCTGATCCAGTCGATGGTCCCACTGGCACTTTCGCGACTGCCATCGGTTCGGAAGTGAACCTGTTGTCCGATCGCCAATTGACTCATGTTTTCAAGGGGAACGTTTAGCGTTAGCCACATTCGGCGAACGTCAGCGACTTGAAAAAGAATTCGTGTTGAATCAACCACTTCGCCGGGTGACACAGATCGCTCGATAACTACGCCGTCCAGCGGAGAAAGAATCGGCAACAAATTTGAAGTGACCGTTTGGCTGTTGAGCCGCGAACGGAACGATTCCGGGATTCCGAGTAAACGCAGTTGGTCAAGAACCTGTTGTTCGGACAATCCCTGAAGCGAACTGACTTGCACTGGAAAGCCAAGATTTCGCAGCGACTGCTCTGCGCTCAAAACGTCCGCGTGTGCCTTCGCTAAGGCCGCTTCGGCGTCGAGGATGCGCGATCCGGCGATGGCTTCACGGGCTTCGGTAAGTCGAACGACGTTTTGTTGTTGCAGCTTTCGCTCTGCCAATGATCGCATCAAAGACGTCTTGAGTCCCCCGACTTCAGCCGCATCAACAATGGCAAGAACTTCGCCTTTGGCAACATGATCGCCAACGATTTTTTCAACAATCCAAACACTGCCGGGGACGCGAGAAGCCAAGCTTGCTTTCCGAGTTGGATCATAAACAATCGACCCGCTTCCATGGACGGATTCGACAATCTGTTGTCGTTCAACCAACTCAACGTCCACGCCGGCTTGGCGTACCGACTCAATCGATGCAAACTGGATGCGAGTCTTGTAAACGTCGCAGGCGCTGTTGTTCTCTTTTCGTGGAACGACGGTGAGCGCCCTTGCCGCCCGTTCAAGATCACTTGCCAAGACGGACGGCGTCTCTTTCAACTGAGCGACATTGGGGTGATGAAGTGGACAATTATGAACGCCATGATCGGGACACCATCCGTAGTCTGGCTCCTTGAGCATCAGTGTCGGGTCGCATTGGACACAGATGGATTCAGGCACGCTGTGCTCTTCGCACCAATCACTTATGACCGGTTCTAAAGTGCCAGTCAGCGCAGCAAATTTGGGAATCTTCCAGTCGTTGTGGTGCCCGAAGTAAAACACCGCCGCGAACCCCATAACAACGAGCGTTGGCCCAATGCTTCCGAGGACCAGCGACAACCCACGCCTCACTGGGCCACGAGGCGTGATGTTGCCGACTTGGTCCGATGCCTGATCTTGAACCGACACCTCAACCGAACGTCCGTTTCCAGATGGCGAGTTGGGATCACGGATCGAATGCATATTCGGCGCATCAATAATAGAGTGACTCATGACAGGACTCCTGCTGGCGGAACACGGGACAAACACGGATGGCGACAATCACAATCCAAATGTTTACCGAGGGGCCGCCAACCAGACGGATAAACTCGACGCGCAACCGCAGACGCAGTTGAGAACGGAGTTCGCTGGTTAGCGAGCGATGGCCAGCAGTGACCTAGAGCAGCAGAGACGCACAGACGAGGCGAATCGATCGTCCATCCGGCAAGTCGTGTCGATGCGAGTGTTCTTCACATCGCGACATAAAGACGTTCATAACGTCCGTTGTATTGAAGCATACAGTTACAAAGTTGAGCGACAACTCGATACTAACTGCCGTGCGATTGTTCAACTCAGGCGCTACGTGACCAACGCAATCGACATCGCACGGAACTGGAGATTCGCAAGGCCATGGCGCCGAAGAGTCGTCGCTTTGGTACGGTTCGTCATGACTCGCCGAACAAGTACATGGGACCCCAGTCTCTCCGCCCAACGCACATACGTCTCCATTGCCAACCGCACAAAAGAACGGGCAAAGGATCACGCGAAGCGTGATGGCAGACATCATAATCAGTCGAAACATTTCGGGTCGCATTTTTTGCAGCAAAGTGCCTATTGAATCATTGATTCTACGTTTCGGCCAATTCCGAAGCAAGGTCGAATCGAATTTGTTGTTTCCATCCTTCCATCCTGCCGTGTTTTTGGCACGATTCACCAGAAACCACTCTAGCGAAACATGAGAAACTCCAAAACGCTACCACATTCCATCAAGGTTCGCGGTTTATAGGTAGGGTGAATCAGATATGCATTCATTTCGATCCGGATCAACTCTCAATCGGCGAGGTGCGAGAACTCGCGATTCGGGCTGGAGCGGAACTGGACCAACAGTTCGGTCATCTGTTGTTGAATTCTCAAACGATGTACGCTCGGCAGGCAAGCTCATTCGAAGCACGAGCGAAAGAGATCCCCGGGATTCTGGATACGGCCGTTTCGCCGACCGGCTTGTTGAAGATTGAATTTGATCGAAAGGTGACAAACGAGGACAGCATCCGCGTCGCTTTGCGAAAGATTGGAGTTCCACTCACTGATGCGCCGGTTGCTGCGGTCGAAGTCGACCGTCCCGGGACAAACCGAAAAACTCCGGCAGAAGCACACGAGCACGAACACGGCGGTTGGCTCGGCGAAAAGACAGAACTGCTATTTGCTGGCATTTGCGGCGTTCTGCTTGTGACGGGTTGGCTTGTATCGACATTCACAAGCACGTCCCCCTGGGTTCCGTGGAGCCTGTCTCTGGCCGCGTATGTTTTCGGTGGCTATTTCACTTTTCGAGAGGCTCTCGAAAACGTGCTGGCACGGCGCTTTAAAATTGACTTTTTGATGCTGGTCGCGGCCCTTGTCCGGTGACAATCAACAGGTCGCCAATGCCGTGGCGAAAGATGTCGGCCTTGATGAAGCGATGGGCGATTTAATGCCTGACGACAAAGTCACGGCCATCAGAAAGCTTAGCGAAAACGTGGCTGCGGCGATGGTTGGCGACGGAGTCAATGATGCTCCGGCAATGGTCAATGCAACTGTGGGAATTGCTATGAGCGCAGCCGGATCAGACGTGGCACTGGAAACAGCAGATGTTGCGTTAATGGCCGATGACCTCAATCATTTGCCGTTCGCTGTCGGCCTCAGCCGTCAAACAAGTCGAATCATTCGACAGAATCTCTGGCTAAGTCTTGGAATGGTCGCGTTTCTTGTACCAGCGACCATTCTGGGACTGCGACTCGGCCCCGCGGTTTTGCTCCATGAAGGATCGACGCTGCTTGTCGTACTCAACGCACTTCGACTATTGGGATATCAAGACAAGGAATGGGCACTGTCAGTGCTTCCTGAACGCCTACTTTTCTAGAAAGTCGTGAAGTGTAATTAGTTGCTTTCAGGTTACTCCGGTGAGACCGGCGGACGCGACTTTGCGTCAAGCCATTCACTGCTTATGGTCACATCGACTGATGGGGCGAACGATCGGGCGACAATCCCGCAGGTGCGATCAAATTGACGGCAAGCAAGGAGCATTTTCTAGCCATGCTCGCGACTGCCGGAATCCGGTTGATCCAACGAGACGGGTGGCAAGTATTCCATCGTCGTATCTGACTCAGGTTGAACCGTCCTGACTTAGCAACTGCCGTCTGGAAAGTGACCGAGTTGATCGTCACTCATGCATTGAACGACAATCGCTAAGCTGCGGCAGTCCCCCCGCGGCACAACAAGGCCCGTTTCACATTCCGCTTTGGTCGGAGTCGGCTGAAGTCGGCAAGCGTCGTTCATTATTCGTTGTTCCTGCGTCACGAATGGATGGGATGTAAGTTGCAAGTCGAGAGCGGGAAGTGCGCGTCCATGGCGCATCGCCGTGGTGTCGTTCTAATTCGCTGTCGCGCGGTCCGGAAACTCGAAGCGTTCTCGATTTACTGTTCTGGTGGAAGCGGTGCGTGCTATATCTTGGAAACGATTCGGCTCCAAGGTCCGGTTGAACTCCATGAACGTTAAAAACCAAATGTTTTTGGGGGACTAATTTGCTGGGGGCATTCGACCTGCCTTCGTCGGCTGGCATCCATTGGGGCTCGCCATGCCGGGGGCCCCCGATGGATGCCGGACGATGAAGGCGGTGCTGGCCGGCTGACATGTCTGCTGGCCGGTAATTGCTATCCACCACTGGCTGAACTGCAAACTGCACCAGTTGGCCCACTGCCCTTAACTGCCTCACCAGGCGATGGCCTGCCTTGCAATCCCAAACCTGCCTTTGTTGGCGGCTTTTTGGCGGGGCTCTGTGCGTATTACGGTTGCCGTCCAATGGAATCTGTTTTCAACAATCGGCTAACCTACGAAAAACAGCATCGAAATTCTGCAAGAATCCGATAAACTGTGGGCAGCATGAATCCACTCTGCGACCGGTGTTAAAAAGGTTGCGATCTTTGCGATCGGGTTTAATAAGATCGTCTGCTGTCGGCTCAGGCAGTCAAATACAAGAGCCCTCGTACAATGTGCTATGGTTTGCCATCGCGGCGACGCTTGTTTCCTACGGAGCGAGCAGTCCCGCTCGGACCATGGCGTCGCCGTGTTTGATGAGCAGATTCTGAACTGGGATGGCATTGCTGTGATCAAAGGCCGCCACGTCAATCGGCGGCTGCGGTCGGTCTCCGTTTTGCGCCATGAATCCTAGGACATTCTTAAGCTTGAAATTTCCGCCCTCGCCCGGTTTGAGTGCGCCGTATGCATACAGAGCCTTCAGTGAGATTGCAGTGGGCTCTGCCGTCAGATCAAAGTACCCGTCCGGTTTCAGCTGCTTGTTTGTCTTCGTGGTAAACTGATAAAGCAGTTTTTCCACTTTGTCCATGTCGGCCTTCAGTGCACGATCCTCTGCCAGAATTTTTGCCTTCGCCTCGGCGTCTGCCTTTTCCGCTGCCAACGCTGCGGCGAGCTCGCTTTTCTCACGCTCAAGTCTTTCCGTTTCAGCCTTCAGTTTGTCCTCGGCCATTTGCTTCTCAGCGGCCAGTTTTGCCTTCTCTGTTTCCAACACAATGCGTCGAATCTTTTCCGATTCTTCGGTCCGGATCTTCTTCAGCTCGGCCTCCAACGCCGTTGCCGCACCAACCTCCGAATCCAGATTGACCTCTGCAATATACGTCTTCAGTGTCGTGCCAATTGGGGAAGCTGCCGCGGATTCAGCCTTCCGCTTTTTCAAAAACGCATCGCAGGCTTCCATTTTTGTCAGCAAGTCTCGAATCCCTCCCCGGGCCGTTTTAATGTACTGCGTATGTTCGGCTGGTGGATTCCCGCCGAGCTGCGAAAGCGTCAGCATGTTCGTCGCCTGATCCACGATGGACTTCAGTTGAGTGTTCCAACCTTGAATTTCAGTAGTTCCTGCCTGAAGCTGCTTTTGGAAATCGCGGAAGAGGACCACGTATTCATTAGGGTTCGCCGCAAACACGGCAGCATCGGCTTCCAGCAACTCGGATTCGTTTTGCAGGTTGCGTTTGTGAACCACCGACAACTGATCAAGCAATGAAATCGCATTTCGTGCGTCGTCCTGAAGTGCAGACCATAGTCCACGCGTGTTGATGACTTCGTTCGCTTTCGTCAGTTCTTCTTCCCGACTGATCGAGGTCATCAGATCTGTGGCTTCTTTATCCGCCGACCGCTGAGACTTGAGTTCCTTTTCCAGTCGCACCTGATTGCTGTTTTCAGTTTTTGTCACAACGACATAGGCGGTCGTCAGCAATAGCACCAAAGTGGCAAAGATCATCAGGGGAAGTTTCCCCGGTTGCGAGGGATTCGAAGTCGACATAAAAGTGCCTTCAACACACAGGGGTTCAGAGATTGAATTCATCCAGAGTTTTCAGAATGTCTTTCAGGGCTTGCGGATCAACTTCCGTTGAGCTGTCCGTCTTGCCGGATCTCAGATTCGGATTCTTCGAGATCGGACGATCCTGATCCCAAACGATTTCATCGACTTGTTCAGCAGATTCTTCGGGGATCACAAACGACGGTTCGGCGCCGCCAGTATCAGACGACAATACTTCTGAAGTTGACGAACTGCCCGATTTGATCATTTCGGAGCGATCGCCTTCCCCTTCAGTATCTGAGCCAGTTTCATTGTCGGACAAATCCGTGAATCGCATTTCGAGCTGATCGCCACTTGTGATTTCTGGCACGGCCTCGTCATCCTGATCCGATTCGTCTGCGGTCGAACGCGATGCGGCCGAATTCCTCTTCCAATTCGTACTTTGAACGGCCGCGGGCCATTCCAAATTTCGGCGGCGTTCATATTCGTCGGGAGTGATGTGATAGCAGGACTCCATGATAAACGGATAGCCCTGGAACTGAGCCAGACCTTCACCACGTTTCAAAGCAAATATGGATCGGTTGGGATGATCGGAGGCTTCGATCAGATCATTGACTCGCAATTTCGGAGTCGGGGTGGGTTTCAAAGTGGTGATGATGGATCGGACCATTCCGAACACTCCCGCAGTTTCCGAAATGCCTTTGGATTCCGGGAAAATGAGCCGTTCTCCGGACACAAAGGTCAGATCTCGTAAATCATCGGGAGTGGAAACACCAAAGATTTGACGAACGCGAGTATTGTTAATGACGGTCGATGCAATGTCGGCCCCGGCACTGCGAAGGTCATCGAGACACTGATTGGCCAGAATCAGTGAAATGTCGTGACTTCTGGCCATCTGAAGCAGCACTTCGATATTGCCGGAAACCGCGCGTTGAAATTCATCCATGATCACATAGACCTGACGGCGAGGCTTGGGCGCTCGTTGTGCGGCATTCATCAGACCAAATAAAACCAGTCGTGCCATTTCAGCGCTCATCAGGCTTCCGGTTCCCGCTGGCAAAGCGAAGAACGCAGCTTGTGGCTTTTCAAACAAATCCGCCAGGTCGATCAGGCTCGCCGGATGGTTGGCAGGATCACCGCCGTCGGAAAAACGGTTGAGTGGTTCAATAGTCGCCAGTCGTTCGACGGAAGTGACCACATTGGAGCCATCGTCGATCGTCTTCTTTGAAATCTTCAGGGCCGCTTTGTCCTTGAGCAAATGCTGCAGACCAGCGAACGAGGGAACGCGATGCGAACGTTTGAGTGCGGCTTGAAGGAGGCTGAAATTCGAGTCTCCAAAATACTTTCTTCCATAATCGGTCCCGTACTGCAAACCGAGGGCAGTGGTGAGCAGATCAGTCTTCTGCAGGGCTGACAGATTTTTGAAAGCACGCTGGGAAAACGGATTAAATCCATGAGATGAGCGACCATCTACAGGCGTGAAATAGCGAAACGGATATGACCAATCGGCGGAATCCAGCTGAGTATTTTCAGCCTGATGGCTGTTAATCCGAGCCCCTTCGCGCATGACTTCGAACAGTGTCTGATCATCGGCTTTGAGGTCAATCACGATGACGGATGCATCGCCGAACTGCATGAGTTGAGCGAGCAGCGGACTGATTCCAAGAGATGTTTTCCCGGAACCACTGTCTCCCAGAAAATGGACATGCTCCCGCAGGACTTTGCTGGGAACGATGACCGGGCCATTGTCTGCTGTGTTAACACCCCAGAAAATATCGTGTCGGAACTTTCCGTTATCGCATGTGTGGAGTGTTTCCGTAATCTTCTTCCAGTTGGCCGATGTGAACGGCATTTCCGAAGGAAGTGGAAAGCCACGTGCCGTAAATCCCGCGAAAAGTCTTGACGTACAAAAGAACGTGAATGCCACGGGCATGCAAAGTGGAAGCAAGAGGCTGATCACGAACCGAACCCCTGTCGGCATTTCGCGGAGCGCCTTGAGCTGTGTGCCACTGAATCCCTGTGACGGAACATGAAGTCGAGCATCCGGGGTGAGATCATTGATCCGTTTTCTGCGACCTTCGCTTTCATTCCGCAGTTCCCGAAGTCTGTCTTCACGGGATTGTTGTGGTGCCCACGTAAGTAACTGAATTTCCTTTTCATCGCCAAGAAGGCTCTTCAGATACGGATTTAATCCGTCGTTGAACTTTTGTGCCTTCTCACGTTCTTTGCGGTCCTCTTCCGCCGCCGATATTTCGTCCCAATGTATTTTATCCTTCTGCAGACGGTCATTGTGCAGTTTTTTGGCCAGATCTGGATCTACGTCGGAGTCAATCAAGCTGTATTCATAGACTTCACGTTCGATTTGACGGCGCCGTTCCAATTCTCGCTCGTCGAGTTCGAGTCGATAAAAATGTCGCGGAACCGCAAGCGGAAAAATTGTGACAGCCGCACTGAGCGCAATCAAAGTTCGAGTCGCAGGATTTCCTGCAGGCGAACGATGGATCGCGGGATTTGTCGATTTAATTCGGTCATACAGCAACCACGTCGTGCAGGCTTTTCCAAATTCACTAAGAATCTGACTGGCCCCAAGATATGTTCCGCCCCAGATTGGCGCGAATAAATCAATCACGAAGGGGGCGATGAGAAAGAACAGAATCATCGTCAGCGGCCCCTCAACATCCGGATGTCGAGCGGTATCCCCGATGGAATGACGGAAATAGAGCGCGAACACGAATAAGATGCACAGGGGCACGAGCGTGTGTTGCATTCCAATAGGTTGCCACATCCGGAGCCGCCACCGATTGCGTAGCGCCTCTCTAACTGTTTGCTGCTCGGCGACCGTGCGCGGAATCGTACCACGTGCATCGACCACGTGCAGAATGAATTGATCGATGAAGAACCAAAGAAAACAAAGCGTCAGCATCGCCTGAAAAAACCAACTGCCCAGCACGAGTGACAAGAAGCCACCGACGATCGCTGTTACCGCCGCATAAATCTTTGGAACAAAACCCGATCCAAAAAGGGCGATGCAGACGGCAAATAGGCCGAGCGTCAAGAAGACCGAAATCGTTGTCCCTTCAATGAAGGTTGTTGGCAGCGGGTCGGTTTGGAACCAAACAAACGCCTGATTGCTGACAAACGTATAGACAACGAATTTCAAATAGAGGAGCCAAAGTGAGTCAGTCCAGTTGAATCGGTACACCGTTCGCGCGGGATAATCAAATGACGTTGTGGGATAATTCGGCGAGTGAACATCATCAGGAGCCGTGGG
>Ga0209480_10001393_pt1 | contig 17809 bp, 21 predicted proteins | sample JI61114C2DNA_FD_187501 | JGI IMG/M metagenome (GOLD analysis project Ga0209480, IMG submission 187501) | Wastewater effluent complex algal communities from Wisconsin, to seasonally profile nutrient transformation and Carbon sequestration -... | ecosystem: Engineered > WWTP > Effluent > Algae... | reverse complement strand
TTTTTCTTGATCTCTTCTAAATTGAATTGTTCTTTCTCTTTCATTATGTGCCAAAGTTAGTGTTTGTCCTACTTTGACACAGTTCAGTTTACAGCCTCTCCTCCTGCTTATTTCTTTGCTTCAAAGCAATTGACCACTTCCTTCGCTCATTATACTTTCTAAAAAAAGGCTTTATTCCGATACGGAAATTCAGCTAATTGAATGATGATAATTGTTTAATTTATATCCTTAAAAAGAATTTTACAGGATAATCACACGACCAAACTCTTCAACATTTCTGAGTTTTATCATTTTCTAATTGATGTTTATTCAGTATTTTTAACTGATCCTAAAAGGATGTTTAATTTGACGCTTTAAACTTTATAACTGATGAAAAAAATACTTGTTCCAACTGACTTTTCTAAGATTTCTATTTCTGCACTGGAGGTGGCTGTGGAGGTAGCTAAAAAAGCGAATGCTGAAATTATTTTATTGCACGTTGTTGAGGAAGCAACACCCGACTCATATTCAATTGTAGGTGAATGGCGCAAGTCCGACACCTGGGCCGACAAACTTTATACAGTAAAATTGCTTGAGAAAGCAAAAGCCCAATTGGAAAAGGTGGTGTTGGATCCGCGATTTGATGCCGTAAAAGTTACTGGTGAGTTGCGTCTCGGAAACGCATTTCATGGTATGAATACCATTATTACCGAACAAAAGGTGGATTTAGTTGTGATGGGTACACAAGGTAAAACCAAGTTAGAGCACATGCTGATCGGAAGTAATACCGAGCGCGTAGTACGGAACGCAAAATGCCCCGTGTTAAGTATTAATAAAAGACCGGCAAAAGTAAATTTCAAAAATATTGTGTACGCAACAGCCATGCACAAGGATGAAGAGATTTTCGCAAAACTTATTAAAGAGACCCAAGGTATTTATAATTCAAAAATTCATTTAGTTCGAGTTAATACTCCAGGAAATTTTCAACGTGATTTTGTAGTGCGAGATTACATGGAGAAGTTCGCTAAGAAACTTGGCCTTAAGAATTACACGATAAACATATTCAACGACCTTACCGAAGAAGATGGAATTATCTACTTTGCTGAAAGCATTGGTGCAGATTTAATTGCAATGGCCACACACGGTCGCACTGGGTTTGCTCATGTATTGGCCGGCAGCATTGCCGAAGATGTGGTGGGCCACGCTAAACGTCCAGTTCTAACGTTTGGAGTAAAATCCTAATAGTTCATAACTCATAAATCACAAGTCATATAGCCTCCTGAATTTTCGGGAGGCTTATTTTTTTATCTTTATAGAATCAATCAGTAAGGCTTGAAAAACTATTATTTTGTATTAGGGCTAAACATAAACGCAGAAGCACATGAAATAAAACGTGCTTTTCGTATGCTCGCATTGCAATATCATCCAGATAAAAATCCGGCTAAACAGGCAGAATCTATTTTTAAGGAAATCAATGAAGCGTATGAAGTGCTGGGCGATCCGGTGCAGAAATTTCAGTATGATCGGCTATTAAAAGGCGAACCTAGTATAAATCAAAAGCCTCATCGCGATCCACGATATAAGCCTCGGCCAGCGGGTTCTGTTAGCAGGCCTTCGAAGAAAGAGGAGATGCTGGCCACCATGCAAGCATATATGAATTATGCGCTCGTAACTTCTCGTTTAACGTTATTGTTCTCGGTTATATTAATGGCTGATATATCACTTCCTGCCAAGAAAAACAAAATCGAAGTTGTGCGCCTTGAAACTAAGCGTGAAGTTCGTGGCGAGCAAACCATAGAATTGGAATTTAACGATGGCGCAACAGTAAATTTAAGTGCACAAAAAGCACTCGAGTTTAAACGCGGCTCATTACTTACTATGCAAAAATCCGCTTTGCTTTCCATACCATTAAGTATGGAAAATGAACTCACTCATTTTAAAACTCGGGTTCTCGCAACTATTTATGGAAATTTTATTTTCCTACCCCTCATACTCTTAATCACTTCGCTGTTGGGAACTTTTTATTCGAAGGGAATTGAGTTTCGATTTAATCTAGGAGTAGTTAATTTTTTTCTATTTTTTCTCAATTTGGTTTTTCTAAGAATACATACATTTTAAAAAAAAATGAGCAAAAAGAACAATTGGAAATTGCGCGATGGTGTTGTGTACTCCACCAACGATAATTTTGAATACCAGCACCAACAGCAAGAAGAAGTCGAAACACTTGCGCCAGCAAAACAAAGTTTACGCGTGCAGATGGATAACTCTGGCCGGGCCGGAAAACAAGTAACGTTGGTTACAGGATTTATTGGCACACAAGCCGATTTGGAAACCCTGACCAAGCTTTTGAAGACAAAATGTGGCGTAGGTGGCACTTCGAAAGATGGAGAGATACTCATTCAGGGGGATGCGCGTGATAAGTTGGTTGCCATTCTATTGAAGGAGGGATATAAGGCTCGAAAGATTTAATGAATACAGGACGATTGATAATGCTTAGTTGAGAGTTACAATCTAGGATTCCATTATTGTCAAGTATAATCTGTACTGTCAATTTTTATAACCTTTTACCGTAAACTTTTCCGCCCTCAGGTTGGTTGTATTTGTATATTTGTTTCACATTAAAATTTAAACTAAAACAATAAATCATTATGGCCTTTACACTTCCAGCACTTCCATATGCATTCAATGCTTTGGAACCACATATCGATGCACGCACTATGGAGATTCATCATGGCAAGCATCACAATGCATATGTAACTAACTTAAATAATGCCGTGGCGGGTAAGCCCGAAGAAAATCTAAGCATAGAGGAAATTTGTGCCAGCATTTCCAAATATCCTGCTGCTGTTCGCAACAATGGCGGTGGTCACTATAACCATTCTTTGTTTTGGACGGTGATGTCGCCCAACGGTGGTGGCTCACCAACAGGTGCGTTAGCAGAGGCTATCAATTCAGCCTTTGGTTCATTCGATGAAATGAAAACAAAATTTAATACAGCTGCTGCAACTCGATTTGGTTCAGGGTGGGCTTGGCTTATTAAAGATGCTTCTGGTAAATTGGCAATCACCTCAACACCTAATCAGGACAATCCGTTGATGGACGTAGCCGAAGTAAAAGGAACTCCTATTTTAGGATTAGATGTGTGGGAGCATGCCTACTATTTGAATTATCAAAACCGTAGACCTGATTATGCAACAGCATTTTGGAATGTGGTAAACTGGAACGAAGTGGCAAGCCGCTTTGCAAAATAAATTTTAGAAAAAATAGATTTGAAGAGGTTGCTCAAAAGCAGCCTCTTTTTTTTGAATTGATTTTGTTGATCTCAATCAGAAATGACCTGGTTTACGTGCGTAGGAAAAGTATAAAGCCCTTGGATTGTTAGGCACAAACGTTTTGCTAAAGCAGAAATAAAAACAATTGTATATATTTAGTGAGTTGCTGGCAAGGCATAAGAATAGATTGTAATATGAAAAGAACGACCGTTGATAAACAAAACAGAAACTGGGCGACTCATCCAACAAAGAAAAACCTGATAATTTTTGTGATCATTTGGGCTGCCTCGAATGGCTTACTGGTACTTTCAACGACTGACTTATTTACAGAGAGTTTTTTTAAAAAAAAATATATCCTGATTTACGCAATGATGATTATGTCAACAGTGGGATTATTTAAAGTTCTTTCAAACTATTTTAGAGTGAAATGAACGGACGTAAATTCCTCAAAGGTAATTTAGACTCAGCGTCAAATAATTTTTCTTATTGATAGTTGAAAGAAATAATGAGGACTGGCTATTCCGTCAACTTGGGCGAATGACTAACAAACAAAATCTTTATCTGTTGCAGAACTGCGTGCAAGCCAACAAATATGAAGAATCCTAGCCGCCCTCTAAAAATTTATTATTATTCACTCTTGCAGGTTCCAAATCCAACTCTGCCCGATGATGCAGACTTGGTAGCGGATAACCCGATGTCGCCACCAGCTAAAATAATATCACGTTCTGCACCGGTATCAGAAAGATGCACTTTGATACAAGCCTCCAGATTGATTAAGTCCGCATAGGTAACTGAAGTTTCGTCTGCCAACTGACTGATTTTAGTTTCGCTAATTCCGGTTTTTGAATCTACTGGGTTTAATAAAGCAGCTACGTCAGCTGCAGGCGTTGCAATGTTTCCTAAATGTAAATGCACGGGAAGTTTGTTATCACCTGATGTTCCGGTAAGAGTTATAAATACAGAAGCAGTGCCATCTCTGCGTTCCTTAATAGTGGCAATACCCGCTATGCTGTATTGCGACCCTGGCTGTAGAGAGTAAGTAGTTTCATTTCCTGTAAAATCGTTTACCGTTTCATTTTCCTGACAGGAAAATAAAATCATTCCACACACCGCTATTCCAAGAAGCTTTTTCATATCTCTGATTTTAGTAGTTAAAGGTAAATAATTTGCCGCAAAGTTTAGTTTATTATTCTCCGTTTTACGTTTAGCTTTATCTTTAATCCGTCAATTGGCACGGATATGGTATATTCGTGATAACGAACAAACGTGGCTTTTAATTCTGTGAAACAATTACTTTTTATTGCCCTGCTCCTTGTTGGATGCAGCCCCTCGGTTACTAATTCTTCAAATAAGGCGAATTTGCAAAATCCTCGCCCTGATTGGTTATCGGCAAAACCTGTTGTGCAAACCTATTATATCGGCATTGGGCACAGCACGAAGGATGGCATCAACAATTATATCCAGTCAGCAAAAAACAGTGCATTAGAAGACCTGGTTTCGGAGATCAAAGTGAATATTTCCTCTACTTCGGTGCTAAGTCAAATTGATGCGAACAAGGAATTTCAGGAAAAGTATGAGCAGATTATCCAGACAACGGTAGCAGACGAAATTGAAGAGTATGAGCAGGTGGACGCGTGGGAGGATAATCTGAATTTTTGGGTTTACTATCGATTGTCAAAACAGCGCTATAAGGAAATTAAGGATAAACAAAAACGCGATGCGGTAGCGTTAAGCCTTGATTATTTTACAAAAGCAAAAAATGCTGAACGAAATACTGATCAGGTGTTGGCGTTAGGATTTTATTATCAGGGTTTTCGTGCAATAGAAAAATATTTAGGTGAGCCAATTCGGTTAGAATTTGAAGGCAAAGAGATATTGCTAACCAACGAGATTGTTGCAAGCATGCAATTGCTATTAGATAAAATGAATCTTACAGTTGATCCAAATGAAATCGTTTTGAATAGACGAGTTACTCAAAACAGCATGACGGTAATTGCCAGGGCAATTGACAAAACTTCGAGGAAGCCGATTGCAGACTTGCCATTAGCTGCCTATTTTGAAAAGGGTGCTGGCGATGTATTTCCAAATTATAAAACCGATGGTGCGGGTCAATCCAAAATTCTTTTAACCAAAATCAATTCACGCGATATTGAGCAAACGGTAGCTGTAAAGGTTGATATGATGAGCTTTGCTGGTCAGGGTAGTTCGGCTATATACTCGCTTATTGCGGATAAGATGGTAGTTCCTAAGGCTATTATATTGATGAAAGTGCATAGGCCTATAGTTTACATAGCTTCCGCTGAAAAAAGTTTGGGTGTCGCCAAATCGAATCAACAATTAACTAATCGGATTAAGAATTTTCTGGCTACCTCAGGGTTTGAGTTTACAGATGATAAAAGTAAAGCCGAGCTTGCGCTGGATGTAAATGCGAATTCCGAAAAGGGTGCTGTGTCAGGTAGTATTTACATCACCTATGTAACAGCCCTCATTCGGGTTTCAACTGCTGCCGATAATAAAGAGATCTATGCTACTTCGTTAGATCGCATTAAAGGTTTTAGCTTGGACTTTGAGCGATCGAGCCAGGAGGCTTATAATAAATCGGTGGAGATACTCGATAAGGAGAAATTACCTGAGCTATTAAATGCTATTTTGCAATAATTATGAGGATTTTTAGTCATTTAAAATTATTTTTAATTGAGCGTAAATTCCGTTCTTTATAGAGTGGCCTGTTAATTGCATTATCGTAAATTGCATAACCAAATTCCAAATTGATATGAAAAAGTTAAATTATGTTTCTTTAGTTGTACTTATTGCTGCCGGTCTTATTGCGGGCTGTAAAGGCAAAGAAAAAATTCCTGCAGGCGAAAAAGAAGTTATCGTTCCATGCTCTGGCCCCGACTACTTTACTACTGCAAAAGCTTTCCGTGCAAATTCCATTGGCGAAAGTCAGGATCAGGTAACGTCTAAGAAAAAGGCTCTTACCAATGCGCGTAACGAACTGGCACAAGCAATCAATACAACTGTAAAAACAGTGACTGATAACTATGTGAATTCACGTGAGATGAACAACAAAGAGCAGGTAGAGGAACGTTTTGAAAGTTTAAACCGCGAAGTTGTTGATCAGACTCTTTCCGGCATTCGCACACTTTGCGAAAAACTTGTTAAAACTGATAATGGAACCTACAAGACTTATGTTGCTATCGAGCTTTCAGCTGACGAGTTAGTTGCTAAATACAACGAGCGCCTTTCAAAAGACGACCGTCTTAAAATCGATTACGATTATGAGAAGTTCAAAGATACTTTTGATAAGGAAATGGAAAAAATGAGCAATAACTAAACTATCATAACCTGATAAACAGATCCCGATCTTAACCGATCGGGATTTTTTAATTATGGCAGGCTATTCACAAACACCATTAGTCAAGAAACTCGGGATAAAGCCTGAGTTCAGAATTCTAACTAAGAATGAACCAATTGATTATTGGAAGTGGATTAGTCCGTTGCCACAAGGCGTTGCTAAAGTGAGTAAGCCAAAAAGTGAAGATCTCAATTTCGTCCATTTGTTTGTTACAAGCCTTAAAACCTTTGAAAGTGATTTTTTGAAATTTAAATCAGCCTTAAAGAAAGATGGAATGCTTTGGATTTCGTGGCCAAAGAAATCCTCTATGATTGAAACTGATTTGGATGAGAATAAAATCCGCGACTTTGGGTTGGCTAATGGATTGGTAGATATTAAAGTATGTGCAGTGAATGAAATCTGGTCAGGGCTTAAATTCGTTTACCGAACCAAAGATCGTTAAAAACGTTCTGCAAAATCCATTACAGTATTAACACGATAGGTCTGATGATCCTCGATGGCAATTCCAATCCATTGGAATTTTGGTTCGAGAATATTTTTCCGATGCCCCAATGATTCAATGCCATCATCGATTAGCAAGCCGATAACGCTATCAATAGCGGTTTGATTTCCATAATCACAATTTTCGGCAATCATGCCGCCAGCTTTTGATTTCTTTCTTACACGGTCACTGAAGGATGTTCCATCCGAACTGGAATGACCTATTGAACCGGTCTTTCCCATATCCTTTGCATGCATTCGTGCAACTTTATTAAGGGCTGGAGAGAACTGAAGTGCACCCATTTTCTGCGTTTTTTTTAAATCATCGATTAATGATTTAGCATAGCCATTTGTAGTAAGATTATTTTCCTTCAGATAAGGATTTAGATAATTGGTAATAAAACCTTGCGGATCGGTGCGCACACTGTTTAGTAATTTCAAAACTTCTTCTTCTTTCGTTTGTGCCGAGATAAGGGAAGGACAGATTAAAAGAATAGAAACTAATAAATAAAAGAAGTATTCTTTTTTCAATGGTTAGGCTTGATTAGAAATTATTTAATTGTGGCAGTTTATTTAATCAACTAATACCCAATCGTTTTTGAATTTCCTCCAATGAAGCACCTTTTGTTTCAGGAAATTTTGTAAGCACCCATATCAATTGAAGCCCCATCATACCTGCAAAAAACGCGAAGATGACCCACGGATCATCACGCAACACGCCCTTGTCTTTATCTAAAAATACGGGAGTTAATAATGTAATGAGTGCGGCAATTACCCAATGAACACTGGCGCCAAAGGACTGGCCCATAGCCCTGGATTTATTTGGAAAAATTTCGGAAATAAAAACCCAGATAACTGCGCCCTGCCCCATAGCATGCGATGCAATAAATAAAAGTATGAAGGATAAAAGGAACAACGGATCAGCACCTGCATAAAAAGCGTACGATACCATGGAGAGACTAACAATGTAACCTATCGATCCAGCGAGCATTAAGTTTTTCCTTCCCGTGCGATCAATCAGGTATAAACCTACAAAAGTAAAAATGAGATTAACTCCACCGATTGCTATCGAATTAAACAAAGAATCCTTGGCCGCTAATCCGGCACGTTCCAGAATTTCGGGCGAGTAGTAGAGAATGAAATTGATGCCTGAGATTTGATTGAAGAATGCAATGAAGAACGCAAGCATTATTGGTTTGGACAGTTTGCGCGTAAAAAATGGTTCATTCGAATCTATTCCTCCTTCATTTTTATTTAGAGCAAGAATTGTTTGAATTTCTTCTTTGGCATTAGCGCCTAAATCACGTAAAATTTTTTCTGCGGAGGCTAAATCATTTCTTCGTGTAATTAACCACCTTGGGCTTTCTGGAACCCGAAGTACCATGATGGTATAAATAAGAGCAGGAATGGCTTCAACGCCTAACATCCATCGCCAGTCATTGGCTCCATCAAAACCAACAAGTAGGTAATTAGATAAGAAGGCGATAAGAATTCCAAAGACAATATTGAATTGATAAAGTGCCACTAACCTTCCGCGAATAGAGGAAGTTGAAATTTCGGCTATATAAGTTGGCGCAACTACAGATGAAACACCTACGCCCACGCCACCAACAAAACGGAAGAAGGAAAATATGTACGGGTCGGTCGCTAGCGCGCTACCGAGCGCACTTACTGCATACAAAACACCAATCCAAAATAAAACTTTTTTACGGCCGTATTTTTCGGTTGGTATGCCACCAAATAAAGCGCCTAATACTGTTCCCCAAAGTGCCATGGACATAATAAATAGTCCGTGAAACCAAGGCGAAGTGTCCCACAATGTTTTGATGGGTAAGTTGGCCCCTGAGATAACAACCGTATCGAAGCCGAATAGAAAGCCGGCTGTGGCGGCTACTATTGAATTGAGGTAGATGTATTGACGAGTTGACATGAAAGAAAGATAGGAATTTTCCAGTGATTCAACTAAGAGGGTACCTAGAGTTTATTAGGTACCTATGTGTTTAATAAAATATTATTTCCAATTGGCAGGATCGAGCCGCCATGATTTCACATAAACTAATTGATCTTCATCCAAATACTTTTGATCTACTGCTTGCTGAAGCATGTGATTGAAGTCACTTAAGCAAACAAGGGGAATACCAGCATCGGTAAAGTTTTTTTCGGCTGTTTCAAATCCATACGTAAATATGGCTGCCATTCCCATTACCTTAACTCCTGCATCTTGCATGGCTTGAGCAGCCTTTAGTGAACTGCCGCCCGTTGAAATCAGGTCTTCAACCAAAACGGCTTTAGCATTATTTTCTATTTTGCCTTCAATCAAATTTCCCATGCCATGCTCTTTGGGCTTTGGTCGAACGTAAACAAAAGGAAGGCCCAACAAATCGGCCACCAAGGCGCCTTGCGGAATACCGGCAGTAGCAACTCCGGCAATGTATTCTACTTTTGGATACTGAAGGCGAATTGCACGAGCCAAGTTTTCTTTAATGTATGTGCGAATGGGTGGGTAAGAAAGGGCCAACCTATTGTCGCAATAAATAGGTGATTTCCAACCCGAGGCCCAGGTAAAGGGTTGTTTATAATTTATTTTTATAGCTCCTATTTCCAGCAATTTAGAGGCAATTGGTCCGGCTGTGTCTGCTTGTATCTTAATATGACTCATACCCGCAATTTATCATGAAACCAAATGCAGGCAAAGAATCTTAATAAAAACAAAGAAATTATAAATACCTGATTTAACTGAGCCATAAATTACTTGAGGGGGTTGATTGAATGAAAATAATTGATGTTTTTGCATATGTTAAATCATCTCTGCCGTTGACATGAACTTATTTGTAAACGACATTCCTGTCCAAATTTTGTATTTGGATGAGGAGCCACCCTCGGGTCATGTCAATTTTGAAATTGATGCCTCAACAGAGGAAATCACAAAAGCCAAACTAATCCATCATGTTTGGATTCGCCAAGTGAGTGTTCAGGATATGGATTTAATTCTGGATTTGATTAACTCCAAAGTACCTACCAATCTGTTTTCCTTATATGTTTCTGCTAAGGATTATGAAGCACTAAAACTTTTTTTCAAGACGAAGTTTAAAGTGGTAAAGGCAGCCGGTGGATTGATTCGGAAAAAGGACAAGTTTCTGATGATTTACAGAATGAAGAAGTGGGATTTACCGAAAGGAAAAAAGGAGCCAGGCGAGACCTACGAAGGGACCGCGCTTCGTGAGGTAGAGGAGGAGTGCAGCGTTCAAGTAAAGTTGGGTAAAAAGATTTGCACCACCTGGCATACTTACACAATGAATAAAAAAAGCATGTTGAAAAAAACACGCTGGTATAAGATGGATTTGATTGACGATTCAAAAAGTAAGCCTGCTATTGAAGAGGACATTGAAGAGCTTCGCTGGATGACTCAAAAGGAAGTTTATCATGCGCTTGAGAACTCCTATAAATCCATTCGGTTTGTGTTTGAAGAATATTACCGGAAGAAGGAGAAGATTTAGTAATTACAGCGTATACGGAATCATAGCCGAAACATCGCCCTGATAGCGATGTACTTCTCTAATTATAGAAGAGCTTATAAAGGCAAACTGAGGCGAGGTAATAAGAAAAACCGATTCCAAATCAGAGTTCAACTGTCGGTTTACTTGTGTGATGCTGTTTTCATATTCAAAATCAGTTGTATTACGCAGCCCACGTAATAAAAACCGGGCACCTTTTTTTCTTGCAAACTCAGCAGTTAGTTCCGAAAATGTAAGCACAGAGATGTTGGGCTGTGAGGCGAAGGTTTCTTTAATTTTATCCACCATAAATTCAATAGGAAAATAACGCTGGCTCTTGCCACTGTTATATCCTATCGCCACAATAACTTCATCAAATAGCGTGAGGCTGCGAAGCACAATGTCCTCGTGGCCTTTTGTAAAAGGATCGAATGAGCCTGGAAATAAAGCGATTCGCTTCATGGTTTATGAATGAAGGAGGTGAATTGAGTAAAGATCAAAAAAATGATGCTCCTGCACTTCATCAAATAAATACCCGAATTTTAAATATGAAGGACGTGCGCCAAAATTTACGTTGCGCACATACTTAACAAACTCCTGATAGTGTGGCGAATTTTCTCCGATATAGCCCCATAAAATTACTTCACTGGAATTTTGATCCATAGAAAGCCCCTTCATCACCAACATGATATATTTTATGTAATCAGAAAACTGTTTGATCAAAAATTGATTGTAGTACGTAAGCTTTCCATTTCGCACCGCTATAATATGCAGCTTAAACCGATCCACATAGATGTAGAGTGGGGTGCTATCGCGCTGGACTGCATACTTAAGCACACCTTCAATCAAAGCGGTTGACTGGTGCACAATATGAAGTTGAGTATTCTTATAAATGAGTTTGAACCATTCATGCATTTCTTTCTGGAGTGCAAAAACAGTTACCGAATCCAATTGAAGGTTTTCACAATCAATTACGTCTTCTTTTACTAAGTCAACCTGGGCATTAAACTGTAAGTATTCGGCAGCAGCTTCCTTTACAAAAAGGGATGCTGGAACCTGAGCGAATTTGGTATTCTTAATTGAAATCCATACTCCTTTCCAAAACCCTGCTTGCAATACAGCGTGTGAGTCAAATAAATTTTTAAACAAGGTGAGCATCTCTGCATGAGAACTCAAATCACCTAATACATAATCTTCAAGCAAGATTATGCGGCTGTCCTGAGAATCAACAATTGCAATCTGTAAGTCCTTAACACCTAATTGAACCAGCAGATTGTATTGATGAATCTTTTCTTCATCAAAACGATCATCCCTGATCTTCTTTATAAGCTTAAAGCCTAGCGTAGTAGGTTGCAAAGTATTTTGTTATTCCCAATTTCCAGATGTAGAAATGTCAAAGCGCGAACCAAAGTGAAGTGGTTTGCGATTTTTAGCTTCGTTGCTTTCCTTGCGGATTGGATTAACAGGTTTAGGATCTTTAACTTCAATAACCTGTACCCTAAGGCCACCCTTTTCAACAAAGGCCACATAGATGTCGAACTTAAGATTTGATTTGCCAGGTACTTCACCCAAGGTTGTTAAATCAATATTGGGGTCGAATAGGTAATTCGTTAAAGTCATTAATTGTTGACCCTTCTTTATTTCAGTTCCAACTTTTATTGATTGAATTTTAGTAATCACACCTTCATCTTGCATGGGTGGGGCATTTACTTTTTCACCTACCCGTAGCGAGTATGGCTTCTGATTTTTAATTATCCGATCACCTTCTTTAACCTTAAAGCCTAAGAATACACCGTTATCGGGCGAAGTGACATCATAATTCTTTTTAAAAATCCGGTCTTTGGCAGAGATGAACCCAATGGTGTCAATGATGACTTTTACTTCTTCTACGCCATATGATTTCTGAGTAATTTCCTCTCTTCTGGTAACGATTGGCACCTGACCGCTTCTGATAAAATTAGCTAATGAATCCCAGTTTGAGGTATATCTTTTATTAACGCTTTGAAACACGATTTCAGCCTCACGGATAAACTTTAATTTCTCCACAATTGCGGCCTCGGTAACGGTAATGGTTTTACGCTCTTCAATAGTGCCTTGTACACTTCGATATAGCTGATAGGCTAAAAAAAGACTGGCTATAAGGAGTACACCGGTAAGAATTTTCGTTAGGTTCATTGGTCACAGGTTTAGCTTGCAATTATAAATATTTTATAGCGTTTAAAACAACCTATCATAATTTAAAATAACCTCTTAAATCGACTATTTTCAAAGGATCTCTTACTTTTTTGAAAATGCCGTGTACTTCTTTAATGTTCAGTCGCCTTATTTCATCTTCATCAAAATATTTAACGGCTTGAATAATCTGATTATCACCCAATTCAGGGTCAATTCCCTTAATCAAAACACCAGACTTTAAATGAACCCTAAAAAATAATTCAATCGCGTGAAGCGGCTTACTTATAAATTCACAGGCAAACAAAAAGTCACTTATTTCAACAATTAATCCCGTTTCTTCCAAAAATTCCCTTTTTAAGCATGCTTCCGCAGATTCGCCAATTTGAATACCTCCGCCCGGTGGCGACCAAAAATCGCCTTCGCTCAACCCCAAAGTGTTAACCATTAAAATTCTTTCTCTATCCAAACAGATACCGCAAACTCGCACACGTAGCTGATTTCCAAAAGTTTTTTGAACCACATCGGTCATATGAACGTTAAAATTTTGATTGGATTTTAAAATAAAGGTAGCGCCTTGGTAGTTCTTTTAAGATTAACGAATGTTTTTTTTGAATAAATGATTCTTGCATGAAGCGATTAATTTCAATTATACTTTTTATAGGCCCAATTTTTCTTGTGCAAGCTCAAGAAATTCAAATCTCGCAAGGCGCAATTATTACCTGGCAAGAATCTAAGTTCGATTTTGGTGATATCTATCAGGGTGATAAAGTGAGCCATACGTTTAAGTTCACCAACACGGGCAATCTTCCTTTGGTGATAACCAACGTAGAAGTAACCTGCGGCTGCACAACGCCTAAAGGTTGGGCGCGCGATCCTATCCCTGCTGGTAGTGAAGGCGAAATAACAGTTTCTTTTGACAGTTCGGCAAAATTTGGGAAGCAGAATAAAGTGATCAAAGTAACATCCAATTCAGTAGGCACAACCAATCAAGTTATGATTAGTGCCAATGTATTGGAGAAGCAGCAGCCCGATTAAGATTTTTTCCAGCCGGAATAAAATAGAAACCCCCATCCCATAAGTAAGAACACGCCTCCGAATGGAGTAGCTATAGCAAAGGCTGTTTCATTTAACAGGGCAAGTAAATACAAGCTTCCGCTAAAAAGAATTATGCCAACAAGCATACTCGCGGCTGCATATCCAAGCCATCGGGTGTTTAGCCGATCCATCAAAATTGCAATAGCCAGTAGCGCAAGGGTATGATAGAAATGATAGCGAACTGCCAACTCGTAAGTATCCACCCGATTATTTTGAAGGAGCAGGGTCTTAAGCGCATGTGCTCCAAAGGCTCCTAAACCAACAGCCAACATTCCTAAGGCGGAGGCGATTAAAAGTGTCTGCTTTTGATTGATCATCTTATTTAATAATTACGAGCTCCAAAAATTGCAGTACCTACCCGCACCAACGTGCTACCTGCTTCCATGGCTATTTTATAGTCTGAACTCATCCCCATTGAAAGTTCTTTCATGTGCACGTTAGCTGGCAGCGATAGTGTCTTTAGTTGGGTGAAGAGAGCGTTTAATACATTGAATTCACTTTTTATTTGTTGCTGATCTTCAGTAAAGGATGCCATACCCATCAATCCTATTATCTCAACGTTTAAAAATTCGCTTAAAGCATTTGAGTTTAGGAGTTCAATCACCTCGGCCGGATCGAATCCAAACTTGGTTTCTTCATGGGCGATATATACTTGAAGTAGGCAATTAATTTTACGGTTTGCTTTTTTTGCCTGCTTATCCACTTCTATTAACAACTTTACCGAATCAATGGAATGAATAAGATCGACAAAGGGAGCAATGTATTTTACCTTGTTGGTTTGCAAATGGCCAATCATGTGCCACTGAATATCTTTTGGTAAAGCAGCATGCTTGGAAGCCATTTCCTGTGCTTTATTTTCGCCAAAAAGGCGTTGCCCGGCATTATAAGCTTCTTGTATTAGCTCAATGGGTTGCGTTTTACTTACCGCAATCAATTCGCAATGTGAGCTGATCAGCGTATCCTTAACTCCTTTTAAGTTATTTTTAACCTCCATTTAATAATTTCGCGCGTTCAATATCTTATTTTTCAGATCTCTACAAAGTTATGGCCATACTCGGAACCTTACTAAAAAAAGGAATTAAACTTAGGGAAAACCTTGAGGAGGAATATACCGCCCCAATTGAATTGCAGAAAAAGGAATTAAAAGAACTCATGATAACTGCCAGTCAAACTGAATTTGGCAAATATTATAACTTTCCTAATATCCTTAGCGATTTTAGAAAGGGCAATAATGATTTCTACAAAACCTTTAAAGCCAGCATTCCAATTCATGATTACAATAAGATTTATAAAGATTGGTGGCACCTATCTATAAAGGGCGCAAAAAATATTTGCTGGCCGGGTCGTATAAAATATTTCGCGTTGAGTTCGGGAACTTCGGAAGCCGCCTCGAAGCACATTCCGGTAACGAAGGAGATGACCAAAGCCATTCAGAAGACAAGTGTTCGTCAAATTTTAAGCTTGTCGAAGTATGATTTACCTCCCGAAGTTTTTGAAGCCGGAATTTTAATGATCGGTGGCAGTACTCATTTAAATAAGAAGGGGAGTTTTTTTGAAGGTGACCTAAGCGGCATTCAGGCGGCACGGTTGCCTTTTTGGTTTCAACATTTTTATAAGCCCGGAAAGAAAATTGCTTCAGCCCGAAATTGGGATAGTAAGCTTAATGAGATTGTGCACAAAGCTAAGGATTGGGATATTGGTATAGTAGTTGGCGTGCCAGCCTGGATTCAAATCTTACTTGCTAAAATTATTGAGTATCATAAAGTAGAGCACATTCATGATATATGGCCTAACCTACTTATTTATGTTCATGGTGGTGTTTCTATGGATCCTTACCGTAAGGGATTTGAAAAATTATTGGGACGGCCCATTTACTATATCGAAACTTATTTAGCCTCCGAAGGATTTATTGCCTATCAGGCATTGCCGAAGCGAAAGTCAATGCGGTTAGTATTAAACAATGGGATTTTTTATGAGTTTGTTCCCTTTGAAGATAAAAACTTTACCCCTTCCGGGGAAATAAAAGCTGACGCGGAAACTTTTTTAATAAACGAGATAGAGGAAGGAAAAGAGTACGCCATTTTACTATCGACCTGCGCAGGCGCATGGCGTTATCTGATTGGTGATGTAATCAAGTTTGTCTCAAAAGATGAATTGGAAATAATCATTACGGGTCGCACAAAGCATTTCCTCAGCCTTTGTGGCGAACATCTTTCTGTTGACAACATGAATAAGGCGATTGAACTGGTTTCGGACGAAATGAATATTACCATTCCTGAGTTTACCGTAGCGGGTATCCCTCATCAAACTCTATTTGCACATCATTGGTTTATTGGTAGTGATGATAAAAACATTGATGCGAAAAAGATCAGTGAACGAATTGATTTTCATTTAAAAGCTCTTAATGATGATTATGCGGTGGAGCGAAGTGCTGCACTCAAAGAGGTTTTAGTAGAAGTGCTACCGTTGCATAAATTTTATGACTGGATGGAAACAAAAGGGAAAGTAGGTGGGCAAAATAAATTTCCACGTGTGATGAAGAACGCTCAGTTGGAGGAGTGGATAAAGTTCATTGCATAACTATGGAAATTATTTTCAATGGGTTTAAACTGGGAATTGTTTTAGCGTTTTTGATTGGCCCGGTTTTCTTTACAATTATTCAAACAAGCGTTGAGCGCGGATTTAAAAATGGAGTGCTTGTTTCGCTAGGTGTTTCTCTTAGCGATGTCTTATATGTAGCCATTTGTTATTTTGGATTGATCCAATTTATAAATGAGCCCGGCTTTCGTCAATATCTGGCTTACGCGGGTGGAGGCATTCTTATTTTGTTTGGGCTTTATCATCTCTTTGTCAAAAGCCGCAGAAATCTCGAGCCAATTTCTGACATAACTAGTGAGAAAAAAATGTATCGATATTTTGTAAAAGGCTTTATTATAAATGGACTAAGCCCTATGGTGCTTGTTTTTTGGATTGGTACCATTAGCGTAGCATCTCTGGATTTTGGTTATTCAAGAGGCTTCGAGTTTTTTATTTTTTTTACTATTGTTTTAGTCACCACGCTAAGCACGGATATCGCAAAAGCTTATCTGGCCGATAAACTCAGGCGACTAATTACCACAAGGTCAATGATGATTATGAATATAATTGTCGGAATTTGCTTGATAATTTTTGGAGCGAGATTGATTTATCTGGCTGGATCGTTCTTAAACACATTAGGATAGGTCTAACTCACTAGGTGTGCTAAGTTCCGCTGTGTTCAAAGTATTAATCTTGTAAAACGTTTGATAGAAAGGTTGACTTAAGCAATAACCAAATTAGAAAAAGGACTACTGCCCATTGTAAGTAGATATAATAATAGTCCGCAGTATCCTTAAATCGCGTTTCCTTTATCTCGGCTTTTTCGTATTGATCAATCCGATTGAATACATTTTTAAGCGCTTCGTTATCTGTTACTCTAAAAAACTCGCCACCACCAAGCTTGGCTATTTTGCGCATAGTTGTTTCATCAATAGTATTTTCTACTAAGTTCGGCCTGCCAAAGTAATCTTTGCCAAATGGAACCATGCCTTCCTGACCTACAATGATTGTATAGATTTTTATTTCATAGGCTGCGGCTAACTCAGCTGCGGTTATCGGGTCGATATTGCCGGCTGTATTGTCACCATCACTCAATAAAATACACACCTTAGATTTTGATTCCGACTCGCGCATGCGGTTAGTCACTACGGCTAAAGCAGAGCCAATAGCGGTGCCCCGCGATTCAATCATTTCAAAATTAATATCATTTAAATAGGTATTAAGAAGATCATAATCGGTAGTAAGTGGTGCCAGTGAAAATGCATCGCCCGAAAAAACAACAATACCAATTCTGTCTTGCAACCTTCCTTTAATAAAATCTCTCGCCACATCTTTTGCCGCCTCTAATCGATTAGGTTTAAAATCTTCAATCTGCATGG
>Ga0209480_10001390_pt1 | contig 17828 bp, 18 predicted proteins | sample JI61114C2DNA_FD_187501 | JGI IMG/M metagenome (GOLD analysis project Ga0209480, IMG submission 187501) | Wastewater effluent complex algal communities from Wisconsin, to seasonally profile nutrient transformation and Carbon sequestration -... | ecosystem: Engineered > WWTP > Effluent > Algae... | reverse complement strand
CTTGTAGTGGTGCCAATTCAACGGTTACTTTTTTCCAATCCACGCAAAGTTCTTCTGCCACAATCATGGGCAAAGATGTTTTTACGCCTTGTCCAATCTCGGGATTGGGTGCCATGATCACAATACTACCATCGGTACCAATCTTGATATAAACATTGGGTGAAAAAGCAGTATCAGCAACGGTTTCTGCGTTAGCCGTATTATTTAAAAAAGAAAGACTGAGCATCATACCTCCGCCAGTAATGGCAGATACCCTCAGAAAATTTCTTCTGGTTAATTCTTGCTTCATTTTACTTGTTTTTTAGCGGCTAAATGAATGGCTTTTCTAATTCTTACTTGTGTACCACAACGGCAGATATTGCTGATATTATCGTCAATGTCTTTGTCAGTTGGGGTAGGTATTTTCTTGAGTAATGCTGCAGCCGCCATAATCTGACCTGCTTGGCAATATCCGCACTGGGCCACATCCAATTCTTCCCATGCTTTTTGCAGTGGATGATCTCCTTTTTCACTCAAACCTTCAATAGTCAAAATTTTATTAAGCCCCACTGCAGAAATAGGCAAAGAGCAGGATCTAAGTGGCACATCATTCATATGCACTGTGCAAGCGCCGCACTGGGCTACCCCACATCCAAATTTGGTTCCAACCAAATTCAAATGGTCTCTGAGTACCCACAATAAGGGGGTATCCGCATCTGCTTCTACAGATAGCGTTTTACCGTTAACAAATAAGGAATACTTTGGCATGATTCGGTGAATTTTTAAAATCTTGATTCAGCAGATGCTGTTTTGCCTTTGTAATTTAGTTTTTATCAAGCTAATTCAGGCAAACTGTTTAAAGATTTTAAGGGCATTTAGGATTCAGTGGCAGAATTGATTGATTCCCTGATAAATAGCCATAAGCATTTGTTTTATTAATTGTAAATTCTAAAATAAACTTAATCGTATAGTTTTGATTAAAAATTATGCGCCGTTTATTCCTATGCCTCCTAATCATTCTATTATTCTTTATTGAAGTTAGTGGGCAACAATCATTAAGAAGGTTTCTACAACCCACAACTGTGGTTAATAAAATTCCTTATGGCGCTAACCCAAAAGCTGCACACTATGCCATTTCTGGAGACGCCCGAATTTATTATGAAGTATATGGCAAGGGTGATCCCTTTGTGTTATTACACGGAGGCCTATTTGGTTCAAGTATAGAGATGGCTAGTTTTATTGATAGTCTTTCCAAAAAATACCAAGTAATTGTAATTTCTACTAGGGGGCATGGAAAATCAGAACTGGGTTCTTCACCAATAACACTCACACAAAGAGCAACCGATGTATTGAATGTGGTAAAAGTTATTACCAATGAAAAATTAATCTTGCTAGGTTTTAGTGATGGCGGGTATACGGCTTATCAATTTGGAGCCATGTTTCCAGATAGGGTCAAGAAGATGATTGTGATTGGTGCAGGGGAACTCTATCCAGGATCGCGAAGCTTTGGGTTTACTTCCAAGCAAGCGATTACACTAGATAGCAGTTATTGGGCTCAACAAATATCATTGATGCCCCAACCTGAAAGATTGGAAGAACTCTTTCAGGGAGTTGCTAATTGTTATAATAAATTAATTGTAGGAAAAGGGTTATTGGGTTCTATCAAATGCCCAGTGTTGGTAATGGCGGGCGATAGAGACGATGGCAATCCCGTTCAAAAAGTATTGAATGCAGCACAAATGATACCCAATCACCAACTTTCTATTATACCCAATGCTGGGCATCCAGCCTTTCTAGATAATTTTGCTGCTGTTTGGACCGCCATACTTCCATTTATAAAAGAATAATTATGCCATTCAAATTAGTCATAACAAGTTTATTTCTTGCTAGCTCCTTAATAGCTAGTGCTCAAAAAATTACTTGGGAGAAAAAGGAATGGGAAATGGTGCATACCAAGGCCAGTATTGTAAGCTTGGGCAAGTTTAATCAGGTGTTGAAAATAGAAAGAGATTTGACCAAATTTCCCTTTGATGAAAAAAATCTGGATGCTACAACAGATGGACCAAGTTTTGTAAAACTGACTAACCTAGATATGGAAAATGGCAGCATAGAAGTAAAGGTCTTGAGTAGGATTCAGGAAAATAATCCATTCCCTGCTGCAAGAGGATTCATAGGTCTAGCTTATAGAATAGATAAAGCAAACAAACATTTTGACGCCATGTATCTTAGACCAAGCAATGGCCGGGCCGATGATCAACTTAGACGTAATCACTCTGTTCAATATTTTTCCTATCCTGATTTTGGATTTAATAGGTTGCGAAAAGAAGCCAATGGATTATATGAGACCTATGCCAATATTGGATTGGATGAATGGATTACCATGCGCATAGAATTTCAAAATAAGAAAGCCCGTTTATATTTAAATCAACAAGAACAACCTGCTTTCTTGGTCAATGAAATGTTGGGAAGTTCCAAAACTGGCAGTATTGGACTCTGGGTTGAAATTGGAACAGTGGGATATTTTAGGGATTTGAAGATTCAAAATAAATAGAATGTTAAACTATGTATTTCTTTGTGCCTATGTAACAATGATTACAATACCCCATTCAAAGTAGGTAGACCTTTATTTCATAAAATAATCATTTTATATCATTTAAATAACTTTTGTGAAAAATCAAATTTTTAAAATAAGTCTTCTCGCAGTTTTATTTGCTGCAAGTATTTTGGGTGTTGCTTGTTCAAAAAATGACACATCAGGTACAAAAGGCCAAAATAATTCTTCCAATCTAACTGCATCCATTTTAGCGCTTCCAAAGGAATCATTGTCTGATGCTGAAATTAATAGTGTTTTACATTTAAGGGAAGAAGAGAAACTTGCTAGAGATGTCTATTATACTTTGAATTTGAAATACAACGCGAATGTTTTTGCAAATATTAAATCAAGTGAAGAAAGCCATATGGATGCTATTCTGCAAATTTTAAACAAATATGCCATCCCAGATCCAGTAACAACAAATGGCATTGGTGTCTTTAAAAACAACGATTTACAATTGCTATATAATCAATTAGTTGAAAAAGGGAATTTGTCTTTATTAGACGCTTATAAAGTTGGCGCAACCATTGAAGACTTAGACCTATTTGATTTAAAAGACCACTTAGCTGTGATTGACAATCAAGACATTATTTTAGTGTATAATAATCTATCTAAGGGTAGCAGAAACCATATGAGATCATTTTATAAAAATATCGTGAATTCAAATGGCACTTATACTCCTCAATTCATCAGTCAAACTGAATTTGATGGAATTATCAATAGTTCTATGGAAACAGGTTTTTAAGTTTAAACAATCAAACATATTGTAATTTCATGGCGATTAAAAGCTGAACCATGAAGAAAGTCTTGCTCTTAGTTGTACTATTTATTGCTCAAAGTTCTTTTGCACCCAAACCAATTACATGGGTTGCCATTGGCGATAGTATTACTTATTTGAATGACCATCAAAATGAAACGGGCAGCAGGGTTACAAAGGGCTATATGACTAGGGTACAAGAAAAAATGCCCCAGCTTCAATTTACCAATAAAGGTTACAATGGATGGACAGCCATTCGCATTGCCACCGAGATTGAAAAATTGGGTTTGCAAAAAGCAGATTTGTATTCCGTATTCCTAGGAACCAATGACTGGTGGGGTTCAAAACCTTTGGGAATATTCGCAGACTATGAAAATAACACTGGACCAACAACCGTGTATGGAGCATTTAGGGTAATCATCAATAAACTCCGTAGCCTGAATGACCAAGCCAAAATTGTGTTGATCACACCCATGCAGCGAGTAGACTTTGTTTATATCAATAACCCTAAAAACAATGCCTACGGTTCTTATAAACCAAAGAACGGACAGCAATTAGAAGATTTTGCAAAAGCAGTGGTGGCCATTGCAGCTTATGAAAAGATTCCTGTGCTTGACCTCTATCATCAAAAGGGAATGGATCATAAAAACTTGGTGCAGTTCAAACGCTTAAAGGATTCCACTACGGGCAACTATGTGAAATATCCTTACCCTGATTTTATTGACAAACCTTTTCATCCAGGTGTGGATGAATATCCTTATCCAGAAGCGGCACAGAATATCACTTTTGATGGATTACATCCTTCAGACAAGGGCTATGAACAAATTACTAAAGGGCTTTTGAAGATTTTTAAAAAAATGAATTAACTTATTATCTTTAATCTACCTCTTCATAAAGTATATAACATGAAACAAATTATCGGAATTTTTATCCTGATCTTTTTACAATTAAGCTTGTCAGCTCAAAAGAAAACTGAACCCCAGATAGATCCCAGTAAGAAATTGATGACCGTAGAAGCATCTTGCGGTCAATGCCAATTTAAAATGGCAGGCAGTGGTTGCACTTTGGCTGTAAGGTATAACGGGAAGGCCTATTTTGTTGATAAAGCAAATATTGATTCGTTTGGAGATGCCCATTCCAAAATGGGATTTTGCAATGCTATTCGCAAAGCAAAAGTTCAAGGAGAAGTTGTCAATAATAAATTTGTTGCCACTTATTTTGAATTGGTTGACGCAAAAAAATAGGGAATTATGAAGCCAGTTATGTGAATGAGGCTGTAAGGAAAGTTGTTTCAAAAAGCTGTTTAAAAGATTCTACTACCTTTGTCAGCGAAAGAATTTCATGAAGCACCAACCAAAACAAATACACCTCATTCTCATACTGGGCTTTCTCACTGCAATTGGGCCATTGTCTATAGACATGTACCTGCCAGCTTTCCCAGATATTGCTAAAAGCTTAAACACAACGGTAGCATCTGTGATGTTATCGCTCTCCTCTTTTTTTATTGGTATTTCAGTTGGGCAATTGATCTATGGACCCTTGTTAGAAAGGTTTGGTAGAAAGACGCCATTGTATTTTGGACTGACCATTTATGCCATTGCCAGTTTTGGTTGCGCCACAGCCCAATCAGTGGATATGCTCATTTTATATAGGTTGTTTCAAGCCTTGGGTGGTTGCGTTGGTATGGTGGCTTCTAGGGCCATGGTGAGGGATTTGTTTGAAGTAAAAGATAATGCCAAAGTATTTTCTACCCTGATGTTGGTGGTAGCCGTATCGCCCATTATTGCTCCAACCTTGGGCGGATTTATGACCGCCCATTTTGGATGGAGAACCATTTTTGCGGTATTAGTGGCCATTATTGTTTTGATCATAGCTGCTGTATTCTTTCTACTACCAGAAAGCAAAAAACCAGACGCCAATTTTTCTTTGAAACCCGCTGCCATTATTGGCAATTATTTGGGTATTGTAAAAACACCTCAGTTTGCGGTGTATACTTTTACAGGCGCTGTAGCTTATGCTGGTCTATATTCCTATATCAGCGGATCACCCTTTGTGTTCATGGTGTATTATCATGTAACAGAACAACAGTATGGTTGGATCTTTGCCCTAGTGGCGGCCGGTTTAATTGGTGCCAGTCAGGTAAACAATTTTTTGCTAAAGCGATATGCTTCAGAGCAAATTTTCAAAGCAGCACTTACTATACAAAATCTCTTTGGCCTCTTATTAGTCCTGTCCATTATCACAGGCTGGAATAATATCTATAGTAGTATTGGTTTGATCTTTTGTTTTCTCTGCTGTCAGGGCTTTCTTTTCCCAAATGCCTCCGCCCTCTCCATGGCGCAATTTGGTCACAATGCGGGTAGCGCTTCTGCGCTAATGGGTTTTATACAAATGAGTGTTGGCGCTTTGTTCTCCGCCTTTGTGAGCATCTTGCAAACCGATAGCCCCATAGCCATGACAGGCGTAATGGCTTTCTGCTCTTTAACTGCATCCTTGATCTATTCCTTTGGCAAAAAACTTATTGTGAAAAAAGCCAGCCTCATTTTAGTAGAAGAGGAAGAAGTGGATATGATCAATACGCTTTAAGTCAGATTTTCATTAGATTTTAAACTTTGGGGTCTGATATTGGCTTTGTAGAATTGTTTGATTTTCGTAATTTTTACATTGAAATGGATTAGTGAGAAAATAGCCGTTTGCTAATTTTGTGTTTCAATGCTTGCCATGAATCAAACTAATGCTGCTAGGTTACAAATCTATTTTTTAAGCATCATAACGTTGTTGTTATTAATAGTTAATACCAGTATTGCACAAACCAAAGATTCCGCAAAAACTATTTATCATTTTTCTGGATCTGCCCTCGTTACCAATAATGGTATATCTGTAATTCCTAGTTTTACACTTGGAAAACCTGCTACCATTATCAATCTGAATATGGGTAATCAAAAATTTAGTTTTGAACCAGAATTCAGATTTTCTTTAGAAGGCAAACCCTGGTCCTTTCTTTTTTGGTTTAGGTATAAATTAGCTAATACCAGCAAATTCAAATTCAATGCGGGATTTCATCCAGCTATACTTTTTAGAACCGTTGAGTCAAGTGTCAATGGGGTTAATACCTATACTATTACTGGACAACGCTATTTGGCTGGAGAATTATCGCCCAATTATTTTCTTACCAAGAATACCAGTGTGGGTGCCTATGGTTTATATTCAAAGGGGTTAGATCCGGGTGGTAATAAGAATACCCTATTTCTAACTTTGAATGCAAACTTTTCTAATATCCCATTGAGCAAACAGCTTTTGTTGCGCATTTCGCCTCAGGTGTTTTACTTGTATATAGACCAGCACCATGGATATTATTGCAATGCCAATGTTGCTATTGCCGACAAACGTTTCCCATTTTCAGTATCGGCCATGGTAAACAAAGTGATCACAACTGATATTGCAGCCAGTCAGAATATTGTTTGGAATACTAGTCTTACTTATAGCTTTTCTCATCATTATAACAGACATTAATCTCATCACAGCCAATCCAGCAATGGCTTTAAAGAAATAAACACATGAAAAAAGCCGAATCATTAGAATCATTTTACAAACGCAAATTTGATTGGATTCCCAATGATTTGAAAAGTGGTATTGGTCATTTTAATGTGTTTCAAGTAGAGCCTTATATTGGTGAAAAAGCACAACCTATTCCTTATAAACGTCGCGACTTTTTCAAAATCACCCTTGTAAAAGGTAATAATAGAGTTCATTATGCCGATCAAGTCATTGAAGTAAAAAAACAAGCGCTTTCTTTTTCCAATCCATTGATTCCTTATAAATGGGAACATTTAGACAATAATCGTTCTGGTTGTTTTTGCATTTTTGATCATCATTTTTTTCACCAGTTTGGAAACCTTTCTCAATATGCTGTTTTCCAACCCAATGGTACCCATTTATTTGAATTAGAAAACCATCAAGTCAAACCAATTGAAGAGATTTATCAAAAGATGTTTGAAGAAATCAAAGGAGATTACCAGCACAAGTATGACTTACTGCGCAATCTGGTTTTTGAGCTGTTGCATATTGGCATGAAAATGCAGCCCAACATCAGCACTGAAAAACAGCAGGTCAATGCTTCTCAAAGAATTGCTACTTTATTTCTAGAGTTGTTAGAGCGACAGTTTCCTATTGATGAAAATCACCAACAAATACATTGCAGAACAGCATCTGATTTTGCAGGTCAGTTAAATGTACACGTGAACCATTTGAATAGGGCCATAAAGGATACCATGGAAAAAACTACCACGCAAGTGATTGCTGAAAGGGTATTACAGGAATCCAAAATCTTATTAAAACATAGTCACTGGTCCGTTTCTGAAATAGCTTATGCATTGGGATTTGCAGAAGTAACCCATTTCAACAATTTCTTCAAAAAGCATATGGCTACCAGTCCTTTGAAATTTAGAAATATTTGATCCAATCAGGTTAGCAAGATAAAAACGTCAGTTTTGCAAAGTTCTTAACTCGGAAATCTTAGAAAAATCAACTGGCTTATAGGATTCCGGCCAGAATTGTTTGAAATCAGCTTGAAATTGGTTATCATTGTGTCAGTAAGACACAAACAATAATTTCAATCAAACGATTCTGCCATGAAATCTACTATTTCAAAATGGATGGTTCTGCCTTTGCTAGTCTTTTTAATCAGCAATGTTCAGGCCCAACAACCACTTCCTCAACTAGGTAAAAGTCCAATAGCCGATGTGGTGAAAGCCATGACCCTGGATGAAAAAATTAATTTATTAGTTGGTCAAAGCATGTATGTTCCGGGTATGCCCATGCCTGGTTCTGGTCTACCTCCCTCTGAACCTCAGAGAAGGGTAACCGGAGCTGCGGGTGCAACCGGTGGTGTTCCAAGACTAGGCATTCCAGGTATTGTAGTCTGTGATGGTCCTGCGGGCATTCACGCTTTTAACGGCGGTAAAAGCCGTTTATATTATGCCACTGCTTGGCCTATTGGAACCTTGTTGGCTTCTAGTTGGGACACGGCTTTGGTAAACAAAGTGGGCAAAGCATTGGGTGCTGAAGCCAAAGAATATGGGATTGATATTTTGCTAGGACCAGGAATGAATATTCATCGCAATCCTCTAGGCGCAAGAAATTTTGAATACTACTCTGAAGACCCCATTATTACTGGAAATATAGCTGCGGCCATGGTGAACGGGATTCAAAGCAGCGGTGTAGGTACTTCTGCCAAACACTTTTTTGCTAACAACCAAGAAACCAATCGCAGTAGCGTGAATACTATCATCAGTGAGCGAGCCATGCGTGAACTTTATTTGAGAGGATGGCAGATCATGGTGAAACAGTCACAACCATGGACCATCATGAGTTCCTATAATTTAGTGAATGGACCATTTACTTCTGAAAATCCAGAATTGTTGCGCACTGTTTTGCGTGATGAATTTGGATTCAAAGGTTTTGTAATGACCGATTGGTTTGGCGGAAAGAATGCGGTTGCGCAACAAAAAGCGGGTAACCATTTGATTATGCCTGGTATGCCAAATCAGAAAAAAGAAATACTAGATGCAGTAAAAGCTGGTCAATTAGATGAGAAGATTTTAGACCAAAACGTTGCGGAATTGTTGAACATTATTTTGTTGACACATACTTTCAAGGGCTATAAATTCAGTGATAACCCACCATTAAAAGAAAATGCTCAAATCTCTAGAAATGCTGCAGCTGAAAGCATGGTGCTCTTAAAAAATGAAGGAAACGCTTTACCTATCGCCGCAGGCAGTTCCATTGCCTTATTTGGTAATAACCAATTAGACTTAGTAGCTGGTGGAACAGGCAGTGGTGATGTAAACAAAATGTATAGCGTGCCATTAGCAGACGGTTTGTTCCGTGCGGGATATGCTTTGAATACCGATTTGTATAGAACCTATAGTCAATATATGGCAGCTGAAAACGCCAAACGTCCAAAACGCAGTTTAATGGAAGAATTAATGAGCCCCATTGTTCCAATTGCTGAAATGAGCGTAACCAATGAACAAATTAAGAGCGCTGCGGTAAAATCAGAAATGGCAGTGATTGCTATTGGTAGAAATGCTGGTGAGGGTAATGACCGCAAAGAAGTAGATGATTACAATCTAACTCAAAAGGAGTTACAACTAATCAAATCAGTTGCAGCAGCTTTTCATGCACTCAATAAAAAAGTGGTGGTGACACTCAATATTGGCGGTGTGGTAGACGTAATGCAATGGAGAGAAGATGTAGACGCCATTTTACTAGCTTGGCAACCCGGCTTAGAAGGTGGCAATGCCATGGCCGATGTAGTTTCTGGCAAAGTGAATCCTTCTGGCAAATTGGCTACAACCTTCCCTGCTAAATACGCAGATGATATTACTGCTAAAAACTTCCCTGGCCGCGTGATTCCTGGTTCTGAAAAACCCGGATTGTTTGGCCAGAAACAAGTAGATGCTGAAGTAATATATGAAGAAGGCGTTTATGTAGGATACAGGTATTACAACAGTTTTAATGTGGCTACTGCTTATCCTTTTGGCTATGGTTTGTCTTACACCCAGTTTAATACCAATAATCTTAAATTGAGTGCCCCAGTTTTTACAGACAAAATTCAGGCAACTGTTACTGTAACCAATAATGGGAAATTGGCAGGTAAAGAAGTGGTTCAGTTGTATTTGGCTGCACCTGTTTCCAAAATAGACAAGCCCAAATCTGAATTGAAAGCATTTGCCAAGACCAAGTTGTTACAACCTGGTGAATCTCAAGAGATCAGCTTTAGTTTGAGTGCTAGTGAACTGGCTTCTTTTCATACTACTGCTGGAGCTTGGGTAGCTGACGCTGGAGACTATACTGTTAATATTGGTAATGCACAACAAACAATTGCTTCAGCCAATTTTAAACTTTCTAAAGAGATTATTGTTGAAAAAGTAAATAAGGTATTGGTGCCTAAAGTGGCCATCAACGAATTAAAAAGAGAAGTCCCTAAAACCAAGAAATAAACTCCCCCCAGTTTAGAAAGGCTGTTCCCTGAAAAGAGAACAGCCTTTTTTAGTAGCTTTTTCGTAACTTGTTATCTATTAAATGATTAGTATCAAATAAATTTTATGAGCAACCTCAATACCAATATGCGCGTTTACCACCGTTATCTAGGTTTTTTCCTTGCTGGGATCATGGCAGTATATTCCATCAGTGGCATCATTTTGATTTTTAGAGAAACAGATTTTTTAAAATCCGAAAAATCAAAAGTACTTACTGTTGCACCAAATTTAGACGCAGTAGACTTGGGTAAAGCCATTAAAATTAAAGAGCTTAAAGTATTGAGTGACACCAATAATATTGTCAGCTTCAAACAAGGTACTTATAACAAAGTGTCCGGCGTAGCTGAGTTTAAGGTAAAAGAGCTTCCATTTGTGGTGAGCAAAATGACCAATTTTCACAAAGCAACTACCAAACAACCGCTGTTTTATTTGAATATCTTCTTTGGCCTATCCCTATTCTTTTTTGTCATCTCTTCTTTCTGGATGTTTATGCCACAAACCTCCATCTTTAGAAAGGGACTGATCTTTACAGTTGTTGGTGTAGTACTTGCGTTGGTGCTGATTTTTATTTAAAATCTGCGCCTTCGCTTACATCGGCCCAGGTTTCAAAGTCATTGCGTAGCTCTTCTAATTTGAGTCTGGCTCCTTTTAGTGCGGCTGCACCAAGTAACAATCTAAGTGGCGGGTTTTCTGTTTCAGTTACCATAATCATGGCTTTGGCAGCTTTAACCGGATCTCCGGCTTGGTTACCGCTAATGGCCCTGATATCACCCATATTTTTTTGTGCAGTTGTTGCGTAGTCATCAATACTAATGGCTGTGTTTTTAGCAGAACGGCCAGCCCAGTCGGTACGGAATCCGCTTGGGCAGATCACGGTTACTTTTATGCCCAAGGGCGATACTTCTTTAAACAATGCTTCACTCAAACCATCCACCGCATATTTGGTAGCATTGTAGAAACCTACGCCTGGGAAAGAACGCAGACCACCAATAGAAGCCACATTCAAAATATGCCCACTTCTTTGTTTGCGCATAAATGGCAACACTTCCTGTGTTAATCTAGCTAGACCAAATACATTGATTTCAAACATCCTGCGCACTTCAGCTTCTTCACTTTCTTCCACTGCACCAAAATATCCAATGCCTGCATTATTTACCAAAACGTCAATTCTTCCAAAATGTGCAATGGCTGCTTGAACCGCAGCAGTTACTTGTTCAGGAACAGTAACGTCTAAAGCCAATCCCAAGGTATTGGCTTCATCAATAGCCAATATATCTGCTATGTCTGCAACCTTACGTGCAGTAACCACTACTTGATATCCTTGAGCTAATAATTCTAAAGAAAGTGCTCTACCAAATCCGGTAGAACAACCTGAGATAAACCAAACTTTTTTCATGTTATTTATTTTATGGGTTAGTTGACCAAATAGAAGATGCTTTTACAAACACCCTTCTATTCAACTTTAATTGTGCTATCACCAGTTCAGCAAAATCTTCTGGATGCATCAAACGGTCTTCATTGTTGTTGATTAAATTAGCTGATACAGCAAGTTCAGTTACTACGGTACTAGGTGCCATAGCAGTAACCCTAATATTGTGTTTGCGCACTTCTTGCATCAAAGATTCTGTTAGTCCCATCACGCCAAATTTAGATGCACTATAAGCACTAGTAACAGCAGCACCCGTGAGACCTGCAGTAGAAGAGACATTGACAATATCGCCAGTTTTTCTTTCAATCATTTGTGGCAACACGGCCCTAGTGGCATAATACACACCAAACAAGTTCACTTTTATTTGGTTCTCCCATTGCTCAGGACTTAATTCTAAGAATTTACCAAATGTACCAGTGCCTGCGTTGTTGATTAAAATATCGGTATTGCCCAATTCTGATTGGATGCTTTCAACAGCTTTGTTTACTTCCGTTATACTGCTAATATCGGCCACAGCAAATGCAGCTTTCACACCAAGTGCTGTAATTTCTGCAGCAACAGCTTCCAAGTCTTTAGAAGTTCTGGCAATTAAACCAACTTGAACGCCTTCTTTTGCTAATGCTATCGCGATAGCTTTTCCTATGCCCTTACCGGCTCCGGTAACAATGGCAATTTTACCTTGTAATGATTCCATATCATTGATTTATTGAGATTGCAAATAGACTGCAAAAATACATCAATGTGCCCCAAGCAAAAATCAAGAAATTGTCATTTAACAAGGAAAGCGTTGTACAAACAGTTCACGGTGTTTCGAATTACGGAATTAAAACCATTGCTGTAACTTGGATCGCAGCCATTGCTAATGACTACTATGCCAAATTTCTCTTTTGGCTGAAAAAACATGGCACTGTATAAACCATAGGCAGAACCTGTATGTCCTTTCAAGGTTTTACCTGCTATTAATTTGTCTGTAGTCATAATAGCCAAACCATATCCTTCTTCTGCGGACCTATCTGTTTGCATGGCAGTGGCGCTTTTTTTAGAAATGATTCTCACACCATTATTTTTTCCCTGCCTGCTATGCATGATCATATAGTTGGCCAATCCAGTTGCCGTTATTTTCATGCCCCCTGTTGGTGAAAAAATGGGTGTAGTATAACCCATAGTATAATTGGCAATCTCTGCAGACCTTGGCGCATAAGCCATGGGCGATGGAATAAATTTTGCAGAGTCTTTGTTGTATTCATAAATACTGGCAAATCTTGATTTATCTAAAGAATCAACACAATAGCCACCATAGATCATTAAAGGATCCAGAACATGGTGTTTCACGTATTGGTCAAATCTTTCACCAGATATTTTTTCAATAATGGTACCTACCATATTAAAATTCAAATTACAATACTGGTATTTGGTTCCTGGTTCATAGGCATTGTAACAACTAGCCCAATTAGGATTCTTAGTTGGATTAATGGCATCTAGTGTAAAGTAACCTTGACTATCATTAATAGAAGACAAATGTGAAAGTGCCATTTCTAAAGTGATTACCGTATTGGGATATTTGGGGTTGCGAATCTGGAATCCCACTAATTCACTTAGGTCAGTTTGTAAAGAAAGCTTTTTCTGTTGCACCAATTGCATCACGGATGTAGCAGAAAATGATTTTGAAATAGACGCAATTCTAAACAGACAATCATCTGTAAGTGGCTCTTTTGTTTCTACACTTTTATAGCCAAAAGAATGCGTATAAATAATTTGATTATTCTTCACCACTGCAACAGATAGTCCCATTACTTTGGATTGCTCCATAATGGTTTTGATACCAGCTTCGGCTTGATCTGCTTGTGCAGCACTATCTAAACTAAGTAACATCAGACAAAAGCTGGTAATAAGGATTCCAATCTTAGTATTCATATGCATTAATTTAAAATCTTGAGTTAATGTTTCACCAACATCATGATACAGCCAATCAATGTGAGAAGCATGACCAGTTTTCTATAGTGTTGGTCCTTGATTTTTCCAACGAGGGCTTTACCCTCCCAAAACCCTAGTGCCAATGTGGGTATTAGCACTGCATCAATTTTTAGAGTGTCTACTGTTATGTTTTTCCAATAGAAAACTTGAAAGGGTAATTTGAATAAGTTCATGAACAGAAAAATCCATGCGGCTGTACCAATAAAATCATTCTTTGACAAGCGCATGGCTAAGAAATAGAGGTTGGAAAAAGCACCAGCCAAATTACCCAACATGGTAGTAAATCCAGCAGCCAAACCAGTGAATGCAGCAAACATTGGGTGACTAGGTACTTTATCAGATTTTCTATACTCCATGAATAATACAATCACAATGGTAATCATAATAATCACAGCCATGATTTTCCGAAACATGGTTTCATCCATATCTTTTCCCAAATACACACCCAGTAAAATTCCTACAATCATCCATGGTACAATTTTCCAAAAATGATTCCATTGCGCGTGGCGATTATAATATGATACTGCGGCTATATCGGCCAAACATAAAAGTGGCAGTACAATTCCAGTAGATGACTTGCTCCCAAATACAAATGCCATTAAGGTAACACTCAGCATGTCTACCCCTTTCAATCCAGCCTTTCCCATTCCAATGATAAAGGATGCCAATAAAATCATCAACCACTGGGAGAAACTGAAAACGGTGATAAAATCCATCTTATTTAAATTTTCTAATACTACTGATCAAGGCCATGGCTATGACGGCACCCACAAAAGCAATCCCCATGTCTTTTTGTGCGTCCCAAATATCACCTTGGGTACCAAGATAAGCCACGCCTTCTTCTGGGAAAAATATATCGGCCACCAGCCATTCAATTAGTTCATACAGCGCAGAGAAAGAAAGTGTGATTTCAATGGGTAAAATCCAACAAACCCAATTGGGCCATTCAAAATGGTTTTTAAAATAATCCCGCATGGGATAGGTTAATAGAAACCCAAAACTAAAATGCACTATACGATCATAATAATTACGATTCAATGCTAATGCGTCTTTAAGCCAATAACCAAAGGGGTTTTCAGCATACGTATATTCAGCCCCATAAATATGCAATAAAAGATAGACCGTAATCATGGTATAGCTTAGGTCAGAAAATTTAAATTTTTTGTGACTGATGCTAAGTCCTATTAAAAACAAAATAGTAAGCACATTTTCTGTATACCAATTGGCTTTATTAGGCGTAGAGACAAATGTGCCTATCCAAAAAATAAAAAATATTAGGGCAAGTATTTGAAGTAGACGGTTTTGTTTAAATGCTACTCTTTCTAAGGAAGATGCGGTGGTAAATGACATGGCTTATGATTTCCTTTTGAAGATAGCGTAATAAATCTCCGTTCTTACTTCAAAACCAAATTTTTTATAGACATGTAAGGCCGATGGATTGTCCTGTCTCACATGCAAAAAAGGCTGTTCCCCTTTTGAAAAAATGCGTTCGCATGCATGTTGTAATAAGATAGAGGCATACCCCTTTCCCATTTGATCCGGTTGCGTACAAATGGCGCTGACTTCTGTAAAACCCTTTGCCTTCATGCGCTCTCCGGTCATGGCCAATAAACGAGGGCCTTCCATGATGCCATAATAATTGCCAAAGTCCATAGTATGCTCATAAAATGGTCCTGGCTTGGTTAGAGCTGTTAAATCTAACATTTGATGCAAATGCTTCTTACCTAGTTTTTGCAATGGCATGTTAGGCAATGTTTGTCTATTTAAACTAGAACAAACCATTTGATACAAAGGAATTTCAAACAATACCTCAAAACAATCTGGAATAATTACTGGTCTTGACAAGGGAATGGAAAAGGTTCTTCCTGCTGGCAACCGCTCTTCTAAGGCAATCAAGTCTGCGGTATCCCAGTTTTTTAATCCTACAAAAGAGGCAACATCTGCTGGGAAATATTTGAGCTGTTCGTCTCCAATATTAAAACGCTGCTGTCTTCCGCTCAATGCAGACCAAACGGGATTGTCCAATGGATGTACCATTTGACAAATCTATTAAAGAAGGCATTAGAAATTAGGAATCAATGAATTATCTTGTAGCGGCTATGAACAGAATCATTTTTAGCGTCTTTTTGGCTCTGGGATTTTTGAGTTTAGAGGCTCAAAAAAACAGTACCCTTATTCGCAACGTACAGTTGATTGATGGAATGGGTCTACCTGCTAGACATGCCGATGTTAGAATCAAAGGCAATCTAATTGAAGCCATTGGACAATTGAAAGCCTTGCCTGGAGAAACCATGATTGATGGAAAAGGTCAAGTATTAGCACCTGGCTTTATTGATACACATAGTCATGTTGGGGGCTCCTTGAAAAAACATCCAGATGCTTTAGCAGACCTGAACCAAGGTGTAACCACCATAATTGGAGGTCAGGATGGCTCGGGCGATGGTATAGATAGTATTCAGTCTGGCATAAAACAAATTCCAATTGCTGTGAATTGGGCTACTTATACTGGGCATACTGATTTGCGTGAGGCAGTGATGGGAGAAAAGAATTTAGGTAGGGCCGCCACTGATGCAGAGATTAAACAGATGCAGGTTTTGTTGGAACAAGAAATGCGCAAGGGTTCATTGGGATTATCTACAGGTTTGGAATATGCGGGTGCTTATTTCTCTTCCAGAAAAGAAGTGATTGAACTTGCCAAAACGGCTGCAGCTTTTAAGGGCAGGTACATGAGTCATTTGAGAAGTGAAGACGTGGCCCTAGCAGATGCACTTGATGAAATTATAGACATCGGCCGGCAGGCCAAACTACCTGTTCAAATTTCGCATTTTAAACTAGCTCTCAAAGATGATTGGGGAAAGTCTGCGCAAATATTGGCGCAACTACAAAAAGCAAGAGAAGAAGGAATTGATATTACAGCGGACTGTTATCCCTATGATTTTTGGTCAAGCACCATCAAAGTCTTGTTTCCAAAAACTGACTATACCAATCCACTGAGTGCACAGTATGCGGTGGATCATACATTTGACGCAGACAAATCTATTGTTACAAGGTTTGCTGCCAATCCTGCTTATGCTGGAAAAACGGTAACTGAAATTGCGGCCATGCGTAAAGAAACCGCCGCACAAACCATCATGGGTTTGATTGCGGAATCAACTGCTTATGGTAAAGCACATCCAGAAGCTAGCGGACTAGAAGGCATTATGGGAAAGTCCATGACCGATGAAGACGTAGTGAATATTCTAGCTTGGTCACATACCAATATTTGTTCCGATGGCTCTTATGGTGGTCACCCAAGAGGTTTTGGTTCATTTACCAGGGTGCTTGGTCATTATGTTAGAGAGCAAAAAATCATGAGCCTTGAAACAGCTATCCAAAAAATGACCAGCTTGGCTGCGGAACAAACAGGGATTAAAAATAGAGGCATTATAGGAGTTGGCTATTTTGCGGATTTGGTATTGTTTGATCCTGCTACTGTAAAAGATAATGCTTCTGTAAAAACGCCACAGGCCCTATCTACAGGCATACATAAGGTTTGGGTAAATGGGGTATTGGTTTATGAGAACCAAGCCCATACCAAAAAATATCCCGGAGTTTTTATTAGTAAGTAAAAATGATTGGTGAAATTTTAATGGTTTTCACCTTTTGAGTTTTTTGAATTTTGATTTTATTATAAATGAAGGAAAATAAAAATTTACCAAAAGCCATTGTACTCACCAATGGATTGCTCACACACTCTGATGCCAAAACCGCACACGGATTAATACGTGGATCAGAAAGATTTGATGTGGTGGCAGTGATAGACCAGTTATCAGCTGGTCAGGATGCTGGAGAAGTCTTGGATGGCAAGCATAGAAATATTCCGGTTTATGCCAGTGTTGCAGAATCATTGGCTGTGTTAGATAATATTCAGTATTGTATTATTGGGATTGCTACTGTGGGTGGAAAATTACCTGAAGATTTTTTACCTATTCTAGAATCCTGCATCAGAAATGGCATTTCAATAGTCAATGGTTTACACGAGTTTCTCTCTGATCTTCCAAGCATACAAGCTTT
>Ga0209480_10001385_pt1 | contig 17903 bp, 17 predicted proteins | sample JI61114C2DNA_FD_187501 | JGI IMG/M metagenome (GOLD analysis project Ga0209480, IMG submission 187501) | Wastewater effluent complex algal communities from Wisconsin, to seasonally profile nutrient transformation and Carbon sequestration -... | ecosystem: Engineered > WWTP > Effluent > Algae... | reverse complement strand
TCGGTTAAGGCTTTTTTGCAATCCATCATACCGGCTCCGGTTTGCTGGCGTAATTTATTTACATCTGCGGCAGTAATTTGTACTGTAGACATGTTATTTGTTTATTTAAAATAGGATCACATTACATGTGATCCTATAAATTTTATAAATTAGATGTTAACGGTGCGGCGGGCTGTCATCCCCGCGAAAGCGGGGACCTCCCGAAAGCACCCGGGAATTTTATAAGAGATTACTCTTCGCTCTTCGCTTCAGGCTCAGCTTCTACCGCTACACCTTCAGGGCTTGTTGACTTACGGGTACGTTTTCCAGGAGTCGCTGCTTCATCTTTAGCTTCGCCTTCTGTATCAACTTTAGCTTTTGCAGTAGCAGCTTCTTTATCTGCTTCTTCTTCTTTCTCACGCTTACGCTCATCCAATCCTTCGTGGATAGCCTTCATGATAACGTCAGTAATCAAGGTAATTGATTTTGTTGCATCATCATTTGCAGGGATTGGGAAGTCGATATTTGACGGATCAGAATTGGTATCAACCATTGCAAAAGTCGGGATGTTTAGTTTCATCGCTTCAGCAACAGAGATATGCTCTTTCTTAACGTCAATAATAAACAATGCAGCAGGCAGGCGGTTCAGATCAGCGATACCTCCAAGAAGTGCCTCTAATTTGATACGCTCACGCTGAATCATTAATTTTTCTTTCTTCGATAATACATCAAAAGTTCCGTCTTTGGTCATCTTGTCGATGTTAGACATTTTTTTGATTGATTTACGAACTGTAGCAAAGTTAGTTAACATACCACCTAACCAACGCTCGGTTACGTAAGGCATGTTTACAGAACGAGCCTGCTCAGCAACGATATCTTTAGCTTGTTTCTTTGTAGAAACAAATAAGATCTTACGTCCTGATTTTACGATCTGTTTGATCGCAGCAGCAGCTTCTTCTAATTTTGTTAAAGTTTTATTTAAATCTATAATGTGGATGCCATTACGCTCCATGAAAATGTACGGTGCCATTTTCGGATCCCATTTGCGGGTAAGGTGACCAAAATGTACACCTGCATCCAATAAATCCTGATATGTTGTTCTTGCCATTGTCTGATCCTCCTGAGATTAACGTTTACTAAATTGAAATTTCTTACGGGCTTTCTTACGACCTGGTTTCTTACGCTCAACCATACGGTCATCGCGGGTCATAATGCCTTTTGCTCTCAATGCAGGTTTTTTCTCTGGATCCAGCTCTACAATAGCCTTGGCAATTGCTAAACGAACAGCTTCTGCCTGTCCTTTAACACCACCGCCGGCAACGTTAACAGTTACGTCGAATTTTCCTGTTGATTCAGAAACTTCGGTTGACTGCATTACGATGTATTGTAATGGCAATGTTGGAAAATACTCCTTGTAATCTTTACCGTTTACGGTAATATTGCCGCTTCCATCTGTTAGATAAATGCGTGCAACTGCGGTTTTTCTTCTTCCTGAAGTGTTTGTAGTTGACATTTCTCTTAATTACGGTTTAATGGTTGTAGGATTTTGAGCAGCATGCGGATGTTCTGAACCTGCATAAACGAACAGGTTTTTGTACAATGCACGGCCCAAACTGTTTTTAGGTAACATACCACGTACAGCCTTCTCTACCACGCGGGTAGGATGCTTCGCCATTAACTCTTTTGGAGAAATGAATTTCTGTCCACCCGGATAACCGGTGTAAGAAACATACTGCTTTTCAGCAAATTTGTTCCCTGTGAGTTTTACTTTGTCTGCATTGATAACGATAACATTATCTCCGCAGTCTACGTGTGGGGTGTACGATGGCTTGTTTTTCCCTCTGATGATCATTGCGATCTTAGAAGACAAGCGCCCCAAAATCTCTCCTTGAGCGTCAACAACTACCCATTCTTTGCTGGCGGTCGCTTTGTTGGCAGAGACAGTTTTGTAACTTAACGTATTCACTTGCTTGAATTTAAATTATGTATTAATTATTATTTACCCTAAAATTAGGGACTGCAAAGATACGAGAATTTGATTAAATGGCAAGTGGGTTGTAGAAAAATTTATATTCAATTGGATTAATATGTAGGTGATATGGGCTAGGAATAGGGACAGACTTTATGAAACTATTCAATATTGTGAATATTTCAGGCGGCTTGCCTGATAAATAAGCCATAGTATCTTATTTTGAAAAACAGGCTAAGTATAGATTTCAGGATTGATCTCAAGATCGCAATTCATCTAATAGAATGTCCGCATAAAATCAGATAATGTGCTGAAAATAAATCCATTTTGTTTTAAATCACCAATGAATGAATCCATTCTTTTAATCATTTTATCACCTGAATTCCGGCTTACATATTCGGGGAAACCGAATCTTTCTTTATCTCCAAGCTCTGTGAATTCCCAGGGATGGAAATAGATATTCAAATAGCCATCCTTTTTATAGGTGATTTGCGCCAGCCATCGGTAAACACTTAATGGAAGATTGTGAAAGGATAACCAGAAAAGAGGGAATCGCAAAACCGGACTAACTGAGGCCGGTATCTGCCAAACCCCAGCTTCTTTAAAGTATTTTCTTGGTTTTGATAGATTATTATATCTACCGGGTAACCAGGTAGGGTTAATTGAGCTGTTATAAGAATATCCTGCTTTGGCAATCTCTTTTTCATCTACAGGTTTCATCCGCGGCATCCGGTATCCTTTTATTTCCTGACCGGAAAGCTCCTCAAGCACTCTTTTCGAAGTGCCAAGGTGTACAGTTTCAAAACTGGAATGATAATATCCATGTGATGCCAGCTCATGCCCCCCTTTAACGATCCTACGGATTATTTCAGGAGCATTTCTGGCAAAAATCACTGTGCTGAAAAAGGTAGCTTTTACTTCATGTTTTTCCAGTATGTCAAGAATATGCTTCGTGCCTGCAATAGAAATGTTTATCTGCTCTTCAAAAGATATGTCTTTTTTATACTCAAAAGGCATATCGAACTCTTCGATATCAAAACTGAGTAAAATCAATTTGTTTGTATGCTGATGTTTGTTGACCGTATAACATAATTGGGACGTTCTTTTACCTGCATAAACATCTTCCCAACATAAATTCCTATAATTCCGAGGATCATGAGTTGCAAGCCTCCAAAAAACACGATAGTCATAATAATAGATGCCCAGCCCGAAACTTCTTTTCCGGTATGAAATGCGTGCAGAACATATGGCAAATAAAGTACTGACAACATTGTAAATGAAAAACCGAGGTATATTGCAACATATAATGGTCTGACCGAAAACGAGGTGACTCCCTGCAATGCAAAACTAATCATTCTCTTAAAATGGTACTTGCTTTCACCCTGTGTTCTTTGGTTGGGGTAATATTCTATTGAAACCTGACTGAATCCAATCCATTTGATTAGTCCTCTGAGGAAGGGTTCATTTTCATGAAAGTTTTTCATCACCCGCACTACTTTTTTATCGAGCAACCTGAAATCAGCAGAACCTGGATCGATTTCTACATCAGAAAGTTTATTAATCGTGTTATAAAATAGTTTTGATGTTACCCTTTTACTTACAGGAAGTTTTTTATCCTCCTTTCGGATGGTATATACCACTTCATAGCCTAATTCCCATTTCGCCAGCATTTCCGGAATTATCTCAGGTGGATGCTGCATATCACAATCAAGGCTGATCACACAATCGCCATTTGAATGATCCAAACCCGCTTTTAGTGCATTCTGGTGACCGAAATTTCTGGAAAATTCAATGTAGTATAGCTGTTTATTCCTGTTAAGTAGTTCCTGAATTTTATCCATTGTATTATCGGTGCAACCATCGGCAACCATAATAATTTCATATCTGTATGGAAGTTGTTCGAACAGATTTTCAATGGCCACAACAATCTTTGGAATATTCTCGGATTCATTGAATGCTGGAATTACAATAGAGATTAACTTTTCATGCATGGGTATTAAGTTTTTTAAAATCTATAGTTAGCATTTGGTAAATTATGACGAACCAAATCAATACACAGGGAAGTGCTTTGAGTGAATAGGGTTTGATATAGGTATCCCGGATTATTTTTGGGAACAGATCTGATGGCGACATGCTGGTCAGTAAAAATGCAAACACAAATAAAAACAGGATTCCTTTGCTTCCCGGGAATTCTTGTATCATGAACCAGATACTAACCCCCGCAAAAGCAATAATGTACGTGGGCGATTCTGAGCCCGAACTGAATATCACAGTAAAGATTAACACTGAAGCTAAAAGCATAAGCCTGTAGGTTTTATACTGATATTGGCTGATTCGGGCATAGGGCAAGAAGAATAAGGATAATCCGCCAATCAGAAATGGCAGATTTGGGATACTGGCGTCCTGCATTATTCTTCTCACCATCCCCATAAATGAAATATCCTGCATAGAGTTTAGTGAGACGTTCTGCATATTTTTTTCTTTGAGTGACATAAACCAATCAGTATATGACCTGATTATGAATTCCGGAGATGATAATAAAGCAGGGAGTAGGACTAAGGCTATGAGCGCAATCAATCCTGAAAGAATTAATTTTAGTTTATTCTTACTGAAAAAGAAGAATGCAAGTCCGACAATGCCATACAATTTGATCAAAGTTCCCAGAGCAATTGCAATAGCTGATTTTACTTCCTTACCATTATGCAGATATGAGAAACTAAGCATAATCAGGCCGGTAAGACCTACATTGAACTGGAAGCTGAGCATGGCTACCAAAGCTTCATGAGCACATAATAGTGCAATAATTGATCTGGTTCTAAGTGGAAGCGGAAGACTGTAAAAGCCTGTGCATAAGATCAGCGCATTGGCAATGTTCCAGAGTGTGGTACCTAAAGCATCCGGCAATAATGCAAATGGAGCAATAACAAGAGCAAAAACAGGCCCGTAGTGATTTGAATCTCCATATTCCTCTGGATATTCAGCAAACAAGGGTTTTTCGCTCAGGCTGTGAAGAAAGGTGTGTTTGAAAATTTTGTAATTATTGTAAGATCCCCTGGCGTATTGTTTTACTCCCGTAATGAGTGCAATAAGTACGAACAGAGAGAATACAAATCTCCTGCCTAGTACAATATCAAAAAATTTACTTTTCTGGTCTGACTCCACGAAGGATAAAGCGCTTATTTGATTTAATGCCGTTAATGCCAAACTTAAAAGGTTTAATCATAACGAAAATATTACAATAACAAATATATATTTTTTTTACAATAGGATGATAAAAATCTTTTAATAGGTTAAAAACTAAGAAAAATTGCTTAATTCAATCAGGATTATAACTCTGATGTACTGATTTCAATTGGGTTTGTCAGTATTTTATGAACGGGGCAGGCATTTGCAATCGCAAGCAGCCTTGTTCTTTGTTCCTCTGTCAGATTACCGATAAATTCGAGTTTGCGATTGATACTTGTTTTGGTCTTGGTATCATTCTGCTCTAGTTCAATTTCAAGTTTTACTTCCTGCAAATCCCATTTTTTATGATCGGCATACATGCGAAGTGTAGCTGCAGTGCAGGCGGCTAAGGCAGAAGCCAGCAGTTCTTTTGGAGAAAAGCCCAAATCTTTTCCACCTGTATCTAGAGGTTCATCAGAAATGAGGGTATTTCCCGATGGCGATTTAATTTCAGTTTTATAAAGTTCTTTCGCTATACCTGCTTTTATTTTAGTCATGGCAATTACTTTATTAAGGTAGAAGGATAGGGAACAAATTCATTATCATCGCCTTTAATTTTAGGGAAGTCCTGTTCAATCCATTTTTCTCTGGCAGCTGAAATAATTTCCTTGCTGCTTCCCACAAAGTTCCAGTCGATAAGTCGTTCTTCCGGTAAAGGTTCTCCACCGAAGATATAAATACTTGTATTGGCTTCCATGACAAATTCGCATAAAGAGCTATCCTTAGAAATCAGGATTTGCTTTGGCAAATAGGTATTGCCCTCACTTTCAATACTTCCTTCGAGTATGTATAATCCGGATTCCCCGTAAAGTTCATGCCCAATTTTGATATGCTGCCGAATTTTACTTTTAATTTCAATCATGTATAGTTTACTGTATACGGGTACCGGCGACTCTCTGCCAAATGCTTCCCCTGCGATGAGTTTATACTGTGTATAGGAATCCATCCATGCAGGAATCCCGGAACCATCCAGATGGAAAAATCCAGGATTCATCTGTTCGAGTTCTTTTGGTAATGCTATCCAGATTTGCAGGCCATGCATCTCTTTTTCAGAATATCTCAGGTATTCAGGTGTTCTCTCAGAATGAACAATCCCTTTGCCTGCAGTCATCCAGTTTACTTCGCCTGGTTTGATCTCCAATTCATTTCCCAGGCTGTCGCGGTGCATAATGCTACCCTCGAAAAGGTATGTGAGAGTAGAAAGTCCGATATGAGGGTGAGGAAGTACATCAAAGTTTTCGCGTTCAGACATTCTTACCGGACCCATATGGTCGATAAAAATGAATGGCCCTACCATTCTTTTTTGACGGAACGGTAGTAAACGCCCAACCAGAAAGTTTCCTATACTGGCTGCGCGTTCTTCTATAATCAATTCAATATTTGACATAATGAAAGATTTAATAACTGATTTTTCAGGTTTGCGATGAATTCAATAGAACATTCAACAGGAGAATTCGGTACCTATCTTAGCAGAAAGCAAAATTTATCTATTATCGAGATATCAAAACTATCCTTTGTGATATTTTTGATGCTAATCGCTATGCCTAGATTAAAATAATGAATTTGATTGATATTTCATAATCTAAGACCCTCAAGCATATGTGCCAGAATGGGTTCACATTTCTCCCGGCAGCAAGGATAATAATGCCGATGTTTCCACTGTTCAGATTTAGGGGATTGCCCCCACCAGAATTCTGCCATGGCCAATGGTTTCATTTGATGTTGAAAAGCATACTGGAGCAGTTTTGGTCCGGCACATTCGCCCGCACCCGCAGGGGGATTTTTATAGGATGCAGCCTTGAAAATTTGATTCAGACTCTTCTCCTCTCCTTTGTGATTCAGAAAATTATATTGATTGAAAAGTTTATTTTGTAAGGATTTGGAATGGATTCTTCGTGCTATTTTAAGATGGCTGATCCTTTCTTTCTGAGCATCTGCCTTTGATAATTCTGCTTTTTTGATTTCCTCATTCATTCGGCTGAGTTCTGCCATTCCATTATTTAGAAAGCTGTGTTGGTGAAGACTGTCGAAAACTGGGGGTACGAATTTGGAATGATGGTTTCCACCAGCCAGTTTGCCCGAAAATGCTGCCAGGTATCCCAGTTTGTTTTCAGAAGTCTGAACAACTAAAACTCCGAACATCTTTCCTATGATGTTTCCTTCCTGTCCTGGATTTAAACCGAAGTTGTGAACCCAGTCATTTTGGTGAAGAAGATAATACTGTAATTCTTCAGCTGCAAACCTGCATAATGGATGTGGTTTGTTTTTTTCAAGAAAAGTGAAGCGTTCAGGCAAAGACCAGTTGGTTGGATGTTCCTGAAATAAGGTAAAAAAGGGGTCCTGACTTGCTATATCTGAAATGATTAAAATGTGAGTGCCTGCATTTACTGAACAGATTAAGCAAGTTTCAAATTGTTTAATGAGACAGTCGCCGCAAATATCGACTTATTTTTTACTTAGCTCATTTACTTTTAAAACAAGCTGATCAAAAGATAATCGATCTGAGTTATTCTTTCCCACATAGCGATACAATTCTTTTCCATCTGGTCCGAACAGGATAGTTGCAGGATAATGTACAATCTGATTGTGAAATTTATAACCGTCTGGTATGCCTAATTGTTTGGCCAGTTTTGCATCCGGATCACGATAGATAGGAAAATTCTTCAGATCCTCAGCGGTTAATTTCCCTGACCATGCTCTGATTTCAAGTTCAGTATCCGGCTTAATAAATACCTGCACTACATTTTTCAGAGTCTTTGCTTTGCTGAAATACTCCTGAGTATGCCTGATACAATAGGGACATTCTGTTTTTAGCAGAAAATGGAGAGCTACAAATTTTCCTTTTTCATTACTCAGCACAAATTCATTATCATCTGTTGCTGAGCTTAGCTTAATGTTTGTTCTGGCTTGAGCATTGACAATTACACTTAAAGACACTAAAAATAGCAGGGTTAATACGCTGTATTTGACTTTCATAAAATTTTCTATTTTGATTGTATAATTATTTTAGAATAATGAGTGAATAAAAGCTAATTAATTCCCTCCAAGAATGATTGGAGCATTTTTGCCGTTTCCCATGATGATTACTTTAGTGTTTGGGGAAAGTGCAATCTCCTTCTGAGCCTTAATTGTTTCATACTGGAGCTGTTTATCACTTAAGCCTGTCGATAAGATTCGTTGGTAATCTGCAATACCCTGAGCTTCAACCCGTTTTCGTTCTGCTTCCTGTCTTTCTTTTTGGAGTACAAATGTCATTTTCTGGGCATCCTGTTCAGCATTGATCTTTGACTCAATGGTCGTTTTTACCGATGCAGGTAAAGTAATATTTCTAACCAGTAGCTGCTCAAGTTCAAGTCCGCGCTTTGAGAAACTTTTATTTATTGTATTAAAGATCTTATTCTGAAATTCATCGCGTTTGCTTGAATAAAGTGCGACGGCATCGTAAGAAACTGCATTATCTCTAATAGCGGTACGTGCAATTGGTCTGACTATTTTATCAAGATAGTCTGTTCCAATGGTGCGTAGAATTTCAGGTGCTGATGAAGGTTTAACCTTAAATAATACTGAAAGATCAATAATTACTTCCAGACCATCAGCAGAAAGGACCCGGATAGCATCATCAGCAGCAGAACCTTCAGAGTCATTGACACCCGACATAGTATAATTTTGAGTCTTTACGTCAAAGGTGGTTACCTTCATCATAGGGTTTACAATATTTAAACCACTATACAAAACATCATTATTAACTTTCCCGAAAAGGGTTCTAACACCCACCTCGCCGGATTCGACAACTTTAAACATCGAAAAAGATGCACCTATAATTACTAGTATGATCCCACTAATACGAGTAATAGTGCTAAATCTTGCTGAGGGGCCGTCTTGTGCTGCAATAAAAAAACTGGCAACAATGGCGAATATTCCGATGATAATTAGAAACATGATTATGGTTTTAGGTTCTTACTAAATTAAGCTAAATGAATAGCTTAAAATAAATTTTAATGAAGACGGGACGTTAGAACTGAGAAAATTACTTACTAAAGACAAAAAAATATCATTCGGAATTTTAAACAGGCGAGTGGTTTCCAATATACAATAGGTCCACAAAAAATAAAATCTTCCGGAATGAAAATTATGCTGATCAGACAGCCCAATAAAACAGATATGTATTAACTAAACAATTGAATAGGGCTGGTAATAAGCATCAGGATTCAATTTTCAATTCCAAAGCCTTATAGCAAAAATGCTAAACCTGCAGATTAAACCAGCAGCATTGAATTACACTGGAGTCCTACGATTAAAGCAATCATTTATATTGGGTCAATAATTGCATGAATTAAAAGAATTATCTGACAAACACACCGTTAATCATCACTTTCTCAATGTTTCTCATCACTTTAATATCTTCCAATGGGTTCCCCCTTACCAGGATCAGATCGGCCAGCTTTCCTTTCTCGATACTACCTAAGTAATTATCAATTCTAAAGAAGCGGGCATTTTCCATTGTTGCAGCATGAATGACCGCAGCGGTCGACATTCCGCTCTCCACGAAAAGTTCCATCTCCCTTTGATAAGCCCAGCCTTTTTTGGCATATGGGACCATGCCATGTGAACCAACTACAACTTTTGCTCCCCCTTTCTGAAGTTTTGCTGTCAGTTTCATCATCTGATCGAATCCCTTTAGTTTTATACTATCTGCAATTCCAGAACCTGACTGGTATTCAAAAATAGCTAGGGTCGGACTGATAAATGTGCCTTTTCTGACGAGAAAACGGGTTAGGCTGTCTGCTGTCGGAGAGTTTAAATCAATTTTTGACCAGGATTCATAGCGGCCTTGTTTCCTGTAATTATTATCTGCCAGCATTGCCTGCCGATATTTTTCGGCTTCACGTTTTGGTGTCAGGGATAATCCGAAAGAAGTTATGTGTTCAATCCCATCCAGACCGGCTTCAATGGCATGTTTGGCTTCAGTAATTTCCAGGTGTCCGGTAACAGGTATCCCACGCTTATGTGCTACAGCGGTAATCGCTTTAATCATTCCCGGCGGCGTCCTGAAATAGATTTTGATAACTGTAGAGCCCTGATCTGCAGCCTCATTCACTTGTCTGACCGCTTCAGCGTCATCGCGTACTACATAGGCATCGTCTGGGTAGGCGGGAGGTGAACCATCAAGATGCGGACCGCTTAAGAAAAGTCTTGGGTTGTGTTTCCCGGATTTCCGTACCTGATCATATACTTCAATCCATAGTCCGGGATCTCTTATTGAGGTAATACCATTCTGCAAAAAGATGGAGGGCAGCTCTTCTGAACCGTCGATATGGAAATGGGAATCAATAAGTCCGGGTAAAAGTGACATACCCTTTCCCTGAATAATTTCAGCACCCTGGGGGATCTGTATGTTTTTTAAAGGCCCGGCAGCGATAATTTTATCCCCTTTAATTATTACTGAAGCATTTGGAATTGCTTGGCCGCCATTCCCGTCAATCAGATTGACATCTACAATGGCGATAGTTCCTGTTCCTCGGGGCAAATCAGCCTCATTCAGTGGCCTGATAGTCTGTTGTACTGGTTTTTGAGCAAATATTGCAGTTGCCAGGAATATAAGGACAAGAAGCAGGATGAGTAGGCGTTTCATACAATAATCAATTTTCAGTTTTATATTTCGGAAAAATAAAGATAATCTCACGCATTTTTAAGCATTTGCAAATGGTTTTATTGATTTGAAATTTAGTGATCGTAGCTTACTACCCTGGAAATTCGCCACAGGCTGTCTTTTTTCTGCCAAATCATTAGAAATTTAAATGTTCCGATCTCTAATTTCCCATTTTCTACATGTTTGAACTGATGTCTGCCAATCTGAATGGCACCATAATCCTTTATAGGATAAACTTCTAAGCTTCCTTTAACCAGCTCCCTGCTAAGTTTGTTTTCATTTTTAAATGTGTTTCCGAAATTTTCAAATACAGTTTTATAAGGTATGAGTCCGCCGTTATCCTGAAACCATTCCAGATCTTCGGTAAACATAGCCTTGAATTTCTCCATATTCTGAGTATTGAAAGCCTGGAACATGATGCTGTCCATCTGTTTGATTTCATTGAATAATTCTACCGATGTTATTGCCACTTTCTTTTCCTGTGCAAATGCAGGAATTGAAATACAGGTAAGAAGAATGAAAATCAGTTTAAACTTATTCTTTGCGATTTTAGGTTTCATAAAATGCTGCTTTTGATGTGTTTGACGACAGGGCTTCTCAGCCTGTTACACGTTCAGCTAACTATATTTACCATTATGATATGGATTCATAAATCCGATTTGCTTATTCCCTGCTCTCAGCCTCTTAGGAAATGTGCGTATTATTACTTTAAAACCCATTTCCTTTGGGTCATCAGTTCCCCAAAAGATATGGTTAACAGTAAGAGGTAATTCAACGTGAATCATCACTTATTTGACTAGCAGAATACCCCCTCAGGATTGATCAGTATGATTAAACTGTTTTCGCTTTTTGAAATAATAATAAACCGGAACGCCACTAAGAACAAGAATAATTCCAACCATAGATTGCTGAGGCTGGACCCAGATGGTATTTATTGTTAAAGCAACAGAGAAGAGCAACAATACAGCAGGAACGAATGGGTATCCTGTTACTTTTGCCTGAATCATTCCTTTTCTTTTCAGGCGAAGGACTGCGAAGGCGAGAAATCCATAAAAGAGGAAATTCAGAAAGATGACCATGTTGGTGAGTGTATCAAAGGAACCGGAGATCAGCATAATACAACCCAGAACCATCATATAGTTTAGAGAAACATTGGGTGTTCTGAACCTTGGGTGGACTTTCTTCAAATGGCTAAACAGGTATCCCTGCTGTGCCATGCGGTAGAATTTGCGGGGAGAAGAAACAATATTACTGTTCAGCGCACCGAATACACAAATAATCAGGAGCACTATCAGAAGTATTTTTCCGAAAGTACCCAATAATGTCTCTGCCACAACAAATGCACCAATCTGATTAACATCAATTGCCCTGATTTGCTGGAGACTGAGCACATTCATATAGGTGTAGTTAAGAAGTGTATAGACTAAGGCTACGAGAGATAAACCAATCGTTAAAGCAAGGGGAAGGTTACGTTTGGGATTAATGATTTCACCCGAAATATTAGTAGCAGTTTCCCAGCCATTATAAGCCCAGAAAGCACTGAGCATTGCCGCAAAAAACGCACTGTAAAACAGCATTCCCTCCGGTGCATTTATTGAATTAATAATGGAGTCGGAACTTTGGGTTTCGGGTCTGGAATAAGCCAATCCCACGATTATGAGCACCGATATACCCAATATTTTAGCACTGGTAATGATGGAATTGAAAACACCGCTTTCGCGGGATCCAAGAGAATTTATTCCGGTAAGTACCATGATTGCAGCAATTCCAATCAGTTTTACACCTGAGTTTGCAAAGGGGAAAATGAAACCCCCAATCGAAAAGTTTTTCCAGTCATCGAGCGGTTTTGGAATAGGGATAAATGAATTGATAACCTCACCAAACAGAAAGGCGAGTGCTGCAATTGCTGCCGGACTAATAATTATAAAATCAGCCCAGCCTGAAATAAATGCAAAAAAATTTCCAAAGGATAAGCGGAAGTATTCATACAAACCACCTGATTCTTCGGTAAGAGAAGCTAAAGCACTCACGGTGAACGCTGCAAATAAACTAATTACTCCAGCCAGAATCCAGGCCATTAAAATCGCAGTCTCGCTTAGCCCGGTTTGAGCCATTGGCACTATCTTCTTAAACACACCACTCCCAATCACTATCCCGACCACCATTAAGGTACTGGCAAAAAGCCCTAATGTTCTGTTAAGCGAAGCCTCAGTTTTTACTTTTTCAGTCATTGTTTCGTTTGGATAGTTTAAGTTTCATTACCGGTTTTAACTCTGGTTTATATTTGCAAGATAATCAGGTTAATGCAGCAATTTAAGTATTATGTTGGCTATAACAAGATACAGGTAAATGGCAGAAGATCGGGATATTTCAAAAAAAATTAGATGCAGTACTGATTGATCTGATATTTAAAAAAACTTAACCTGAAAGGCTGAGGCTTATCATTTTGACTTAACAAAATTAATTGCATCGTTTTATTTCGGCTTAATCTTTTCATGCAAGCCTTGTTCTCATAATCCTTAAAGCAGCAGGCTGCTTCTTTTTACCATTACTTCTGTTCCATCCATCTTTTTGATAGTTAGTTCAGGATTTTTATACTGATACATCCATAACAGAAACTCACAATCATCTTTAAAATCAGCAGGAATCTTGCCGTTTACACACAATACCTCATCCCCAATCTTCAATGTGCTTGCTGTAGAATTTTGCCCTGTAAATATATCTGAAACGGTGAATTTTCCATCTTTCAAACTCACCCGGGCATCCAAAACGGATATGTAAGGTTCTGGAGTATTCCGTGGCAACAGGAAATATTTGCTTTCACTATGGTTCAGGATCATGATCCTGGAAAAATCCCTGAAGAAATTGATGCCCAGCTTTGTTTCTGCCGACTCACTGATGGAGGCTAATACCTTCTGATAAGGAACATTGGCAAATCGTACACTATCCAGAAAGAAATTGTTTTTCTCAGAAGCTTTATTCAGTCCATGTAACCCCATGCTTGCTGCCATGTATGGATTTATCTGGTTCAGTTTCTTTTTCTTTTCAAGTATGAGTTTCCCATCAGGGTTTTCGATATGAATATCAAACACGCCATTAAAACCCAGGTCGATAAGGCAGTTGGTGTAATTAGTATTGTTAAGCTTAAAATTTATATAAGGCCTGTTTCCACGATAAAAAATAGGCCAGATCTGCATTTCATCCGTCTGGGTAAAAGGAGTTTCAGAGAGAAAGATTAAATTTTGATCAAAATCTATTTTCCAGTTGAATTTGTTAATGAAATTCTGACCTAAAAGCACCAGGTTGGCGCAATAGAGATAGGGCATATCGGTTGAGACCCCCTTAACATTTGTAACATGGTGGCTGCCAACAGCAAGATCATCAAATACGATATTCTGCAATTTACTCTTATTCTGGTTGGCATCCTTTATTCCTTTTTTACCGCCTTTTTCCTGAATAGAAAATGCCAAATCTGCCTTAAAATTTGATACTGTCAGGCCAGCTCCTGTGTCAAAAGCAAAATCAGCTTCCACACCATTCACCTTTCCTTTAAATACAAGCAGAAGCTTATTAAGGGTAAATGGAATTGTATCTATCCGTTTGCTTTGTGCACTGGAGTCAAAAGATAATAAACAGAAGAAAATGACAAATAGAAGTTTATGCATGGAAGGAGGGCAATATTTTAGTCCAATTAGTCACGAAACTAAACAATTTCTTAACTCCGTGACTCTCTTTTTCGTTAAATAAATTAACTATTAATTAATTTCAGGATGTTTATAATCATTTTTCCCGGCTTATTCGCTAACCATAATCCTGTAAACTTGATTAGATTCAGCGGACAATGGAGGCATTCAGTACAAGGTATCTACAGACAAATCAGTATTAAATAAATGTAATATTATCCCCTCACTATTGCAGATTATAGTATTTTTTTCGTTTTTTTGTAAAAAATTTCAATACCACTTATACTATTAACAATGAATAGTTTAAACTACCAGGCTAATACAGGATCATTAACCCAAACGGGTTATTTGAGGGGTATTGTTTGTAGTAATTTCAGGCCTGAGAAGTTAGTGTTGCGTTTCCGACGACCCTTTATGCCGCGGACTTGAATCTTGGCATTAACCCATAGGTAACCGGAGCATTCCTGCCGGAACATCAATCAATCAGATTATTCACAAAAGGAAAGACTAAAAACGTAGTCTTTTTTCCGATTCAAAACCGGATTTTTTCTTTAAATCAATGAAAGAAAACGAATTTGTTGTTATCCCGGCAACAGAACAACATATTGAATACGCAACGCAGATCTGCGATGAGATGGCAGAGTCTGCAAAAGCCAGAGGCACAGGAATAGCCAAACGTACACCTGAATATATTACTTCAAAAATGCTGGAAGGCAAGGCTGTGATTGCACTTCACAAAGATGGATCATGGGCTGGTTTCTGTTATATTGAAACCTGGAGTCATGGTACTTTTGTGGCTAATTCAGGTCTCATCGTGAATCCTGCTTACCGCAACCGCGGGCTTGCACGGATGATTAAGCGTGCAGTTTTCAACCTTTCCCGTAAAAAATATCCGGAAGCAAAGATCTTTGGTCTGACTACCGGCTTGGCCGTAATGAAGATCAATTCTGAGCTTGGATATGAGCCTGTTACCTATTCCGAATTAACTCAGGATGAGGATTTCTGGAAAGGCTGCCAGAGTTGCGTGAACTATGATATCCTAAAAAGCAAGGATCGTAAAAACTGTATGTGTACAGCAATGCTTTGGGATCCTGAAGAAAAGGCCAAAGAGATTGAACGCAAAATGAAGGAAGAAGATGAGCGTTTAAAAATGGAGGCAGAGGAACGTTTAAGTAAGGTTGCCCGTAAACAAACCCTGTTCGAACGTCTTGAAGAAAAATTACGCAATTCATTGAAAATGATTGCAAGTATTGGAGCACTATTAGTTAAAATTTTACAAAATTAAATGATGAAGAAGAAAGTGGTTTTAGCATTCAGCGGAGGTTTGGATACATCCTTTTGTTGTATTTATCTATCCAAAGACCGTGATCTGGAAGTACATTCTGTGATCGTAAATACCGGTGGTTTTTCTGAGGAAGAACTGAAGCAGATCGAGCAGCGTGCCTATGCCCTGGGAGTTACTTCACATGCCGTAGTGGACGAAACATTAAATTACTACGAAAGTTGTATCAAATATCTGATTTACGGGAATGTGCTTAAAAATGCAACTTACCCTCTTTCTGTAAGTGCTGAGCGTGTAAGTCAGGCGACTGCCATTGCCAATTATGTAAAATTGATTGGTGCTGATTATGTAGCTCACGGAAGCACCGGAGCGGGTAATGATCAGGTACGTTTTGACATGATTTTCAATATCATGATTCCCGGAGTGGAGATTATCACTCCAATCCGTGACCTGAAATTAAGCCGTGAAGCAGAAATTGAATATTTAAATAAGCATGGTGTCGAGTATACAGCCGAGAAAGCAAGATATTCAATCAATAAAGGTATCTGGGGCACCTCGGTTGGGGGCAAAGAAACACTGACTTCTAATGAAACCCTGCCTGAAGAGGCATGGCCTACTCAAGTCACACAAACCGAACCTCGTAAACTGGAACTTGACTTTGAGCAGGGTGAACTAATTGGGATTAATGGAGAAAGTCTTGCACCGGTTAAAGCCATACAGAAACTGCAGGAAATTGCACAGCCCTATGGAATTGGCAGGGATATTCATGTGGGGGACACTATAATTGGTATTAAGGGCCGTGTTGGTTTTGAAGCTGCTGCACCAATGATCATCATCAAGGCTCACCATACTCTGGAGAAACATACTTTAACCAAATGGCAGTTAAGCTGGAAAGACCAGTTATCAAGTTTCTACGGCAATTGGCTTCATGAAGGACAGTTTCATGATCCGATCATGCGGAATATTGAAGCATTTTTAAGTGATACACAGAAAACCGTAAGTGGAAAGGTATTTGTAAAACTTCATCCATACCGTTTTGAGATCATCGGCATTCAGTCTGAAAATGATCTGATGTCGAACAAATTCGGAAGCTATGGTGAGATGAATAACTCATGGTCGGGAGAGGATGTAAAAGGCTTTTCAAAAATATTTGGCAACCAGACCATGATCTGGCATCGGGTACACGATAAAAAATAAAATAATGGGAACTATCAGAATAGGAATCGCAGGCGGAGCAGGATATACCGGTGGAGAATTGCTCAGAATACTGATCAACCATCCTCATGCGGAAATATGTTGGATACATAGTAACAGTAATGCTGGTAAACCGATTTCTGATGTGCATGCCGATCTGTTTGGTGATACCGATCTGAAGTTTACAGATTCTATTTCCCAGGATATAGATGTACTTTTTCTTTGCGTAGGTCATGGTGACGCCAAAAAATTTCTGGATAGCCATGAAATTGAAGGAGGTATAAAAATTATCGATCTGTCACAGGATTTCAGGTTAAGTCCCAATGCTACACATGGAAGCAGGTCCTTTGTTTATGGCTTACCTGAATTAAACCGGGATGCCATCAAAATGGCCCATAACATTGCCAATCCGGGCTGTTTTGCCACCGGAATCCAGATTGGATTATTACCTCTTGCGTCTGCGGGATTATTGAATTCGGAAGTACATATCAACGCAACTACCGGCTCTACCGGAGCCGGACAAAGTTTGAGCCCGACTTCCCATTTCAGCTGGAGAAATAATAATCTGTCGGTTTACAAAGCGTTTGAACATCAGCATCTGAATGAGATTGTACAAAGTCTTAATCAATTGCAAAACAACTTTGGCCAGACATTGAATTTTATTCCACAAAGGGGTGATTTTACCAGGGGAATCATGACTGCCATGTACACCGAAAGTGAACTGACACTTGAAGAGGCCTATAGTCTCTATGATAATTATTATAAAGATCATCCTTTTACCCATATCAGCATGAGAAACATTGATCTGAAGCAGGTAGTGAACACTAATAAAGCCCTGATCCATTTAGAAAAGCATGGAAGTAAATTATTCATTATCAGCATAATAGATAATTTACTGAAAGGCGCCAGCGGACATGCGGT
>Ga0209480_10001383_pt1 | contig 17912 bp, 9 predicted proteins | sample JI61114C2DNA_FD_187501 | JGI IMG/M metagenome (GOLD analysis project Ga0209480, IMG submission 187501) | Wastewater effluent complex algal communities from Wisconsin, to seasonally profile nutrient transformation and Carbon sequestration -... | ecosystem: Engineered > WWTP > Effluent > Algae... | reverse complement strand
GCCCGTAAGGGCGACGGGGAGCCCGGCGTGAAGACAATCTGGCTCGGGATGCAACGCGTTATGGATGCCGCCGCCACGCTTCAGGCGCTACGCAGCGAAATCGAGTGAGTTGTGTATAAGGACATGGCTTGAGATGGGTTGGGTTTTGCCAGTCGAAGTCCCCGGCCAAAGCGTTCGTCATGCTGGTTTATCTTCACGGAATATTGCAGAATCACTTCTCTCAATGGCGAGGAAATGAATGTGCAGAATATGTCGTGCGGCTCAGTCAGACGACTTCTCCGCGTAGCAGCTTCATCCAACAATACGGATATCGACTCCGCTTGAACGCAAAGAAACAGATCGACAACTCGGACTATTGAAAACGCATGCACATCCTGCATCGATAGTGTGCTCTCGTTGCCCCCTACCGACACAGAATCTACTCTTTGGGGAGCCACTGATCTTGGTCTTGTTATTGATCAAATGTAAGCGATCATTGAAAAAGGTATAAAAACATGCACATTCAGCACGTTGAGGTAGGCAACTTTCGGAAACTTAAGGCAGTACGCATAGATTTTTCGGAGCAGAAAACTGTCTTTGTCGGCGCCAACAACAGTGGGAAAACTTCGGCGATGGTGGCGCTTCGGCGATTTCTGGTCGACCCGTCCGAGTTCACCGTCAATGATCTGACGCTCTCGCACTGGACGAAGATCAATGAATTAGCCGCAGGATGGGAGGCCGCAGTCACGAGCGGTGAAGCGCCTGTCGCGCTTGATTGGAGCGATGTTCTCCCTTTTCTGGATGTGTGGCTCAGCGTCCCGAACAACGAGCTGCATTACGTCCAGAAGCTGCTCCCTACATTGGACTGGAATGGAGGGCATCTCGGTGTTCGACTTCGTCTGGAGCCGAAAGATAGTGAAGGGATTCAGCGAGAGTATTTGAAGGCTCGAGCGGTGATCACGGAATTGCTTGCACAGCCGCTCGCCGCAGCCGCCGCCTCAGTTGTCTTGGGGGCAGAGGGTGCAGCCGATGTGGTCGTCGAAACGGCGTCGGTGTCGCCGGCGTCGCCCCCCTTTACATTCTCGCTTTGGCCACAGTCCATGATGGACTTTCTCGGTCGCCGGTTGCGCGGCCTGTTTACTGTACGCGCCTACCTTCTGGACCCTGCGGCACTCAAGGCCCCGCAAGGTGGCTTGGCAGTGCCCCAGGCCCTGTCCCTCGATAATGATCCGATCGACGGAGATCCATTCAAGGGACTGATCTGTATCGATGAGATCAGCGCTCAGCGCGGCTTCGGGCATGCCGGCAGCACGCGAATTCCCAGCGAGGACGATTCCAAGTATGACCCGCAGGAAGGACGCGGCGGGAAAAAGTTATCTGCACAGCTGCGGTCGTACTACACGCAGCATTTGGACCCGTACGACAAGCCCGAGCCAAAGGACCTACAGGCACTGCAGGCGCTCCACGAAGCAGAAGCTGCCTTTGACGCACGGCTCACGGAAGGTTTCGCCACAGCGCTGAGGGAATTGGAGCACATTGGCTATCCGGGTGTCACGGATCCGAAGCTGACAATCACCACGCGCATCAAGCCGACAGATGGACTGAACCACAGCGCCGCCGTCCAATACGAAGTACCGACGCATTTGACACAGACGACAAAGGGGCACCGCTTGCCTGAGGACTCGAACGGCCTCGGATACCAGAACTTGGTATCGATGGTGTTCGGCCTCATGAGCTTTCGCGACAGATGGATGCGCGTTGGCAAGGCTGGCTGTTCGGTCGCAGAGGAAGACAGTTTCATTCCCCCTCTTCATCTCGTTCTCGTCGAAGAACCGGAGGCCCACCTGCATGCCCAGGTACAGCAGGTATTCATCAAGCAAGCATATGCCGTGCTTCGGAAACATCCAAAGCTGGGCGACGATCCCGCCCTGAAGACTCAACTGGTTGTCAGCACGCATTCCAGTCACCTCGCGCACGAGTGCGACTTCGCCTCCCTGAGGTATTTTCGTAGGCTGCCTGCGCCAGTTCAAGCTGGCGCCGTGCCGATTGCGTCTGTGGTCAACCTGTCGGAAGTGTTCGGCGGCCTTGATCCTACCGAGAAGTTCGTCACGCGCTATCTCAAGGCAACGCACTGTGATCTATTCTTCGCCGATGGAGCCGTGCTGGTCGAAGGACCGGCAGAGAGAATCCTCATACCGCATCTCGTTCGTGACCGCCCTGAATACGAGTATCTGCGTCGATGCTACATAACCTGGTTGGAAATCGGGGGGAGCCATGCTCACCGTCTCAAGCCGCTGCTGGAACATCTCGGGCTCACCACCCTGATCGTCACCGACATCGACGCCAAGGATGGCAAATCGGGTGCAGCCTTGCCGCCGAAGCGTAAGAGCGGTCAGAGAGCGCGGAATGAAACATTGAAGTCGTGGATTCCCGCCGAGGATTCGCTGGATGCACTACTAGATAAAACTGGTGCCAACCTTGCAAAAGAAGACCCCAGTGGATTCGCGATACGGGTGGCATATCAACAACCAATTAAGCTGGACTTTAAATCGAAGTCTCAGGCCGAGGCGCTAGCAAATACCTTCGAGGACGCGCTTCTCTACGAGAATCCGGTGCTATTCGCCGACCTGGCCGGTCATGGGCTCATTGCAAGATTCCGGGATGCCCTCGCAAACAGCACAGACCTAGATGCCCTTGCAGCGGAAGTTCACTTGGCCTTGAAGTCCGGGAATAAAGCAGAACTCGCGCTCGACCTTTTGTACAGCGACAAGATCACGGCGCTGAAAATGCCTGCGTATATTCATGATGGTCTTGCGTGGCTCACCCTACAGTTGAAGCGCAAGGAGCAGGATGCAATCGGTAACACCAAGGCGGCCGCATGACGACAGCTAGCAGCGCCACAGGCAACGACCTGGATAACCCCGCTGATGAAGAGATCTCAACCTGTCTCGATCTGCGTGCCCCTCGAAGTTTTTTCTTGTTCGCCGGAGCGGGGTCGGGCAAGACGCGCTCACTGGTCAAGGCACTCGACCATGTCCGGCAGGTGCACGGTGAGACGCTTCGGTTTCGTGGTCAGCGGGTCGGGGTCATCACGTACACCAATGCCGCATGTGACGAGATCAATCGCCGTCTGGACTTCGATCGAACGGTTGAGGTCTCGACGATTCACAGCTTTGCCTGGTCCCTCATCAGTGGTCTGAACCACGACATCCGCGAGTGGCTGCGAACGAATCTCGCGGTGGAAATCGCAGAACTCGAAGTGCTTGAGGCCAAAGGCCGTAGCGGGACCAAAGCATCGGCTGAGCGCATTAGCAAGATGGCCTCCAAGGGCAAGCGGTTGACCAACCTGAATACCGTACGACGCTTCGTCTATAGCCCCTCTGGGGACAACCGTGGTCGCGATGCACTCAACCACAGTGAAGTCCTGAAGATATCGGCGGCCTTTCTGCAGACCAAGCCGGTGATGCAGAACATCCTGGTCGGGCGCTATCCGATCCTTCTCATTGATGAGAGTCAGGACACAAACAAACTTCTGATTGATGCCTTATTCACGGTTCAGTCCAGCCACCGGGCGAAATTCGCGCTCGGTCTGCTCGGAGACATGATGCAGAGGATCTACAGCGACGGAAAGGAAGGCCTGGGCCAAGATTTACCGAGTGACTGGGCCACGCCCGGGAAACGCTTGAATCATCGCTGCTCCAGGCGCGTGATCAGCCTAATCAACAAGGTGCGAAAAACGGTTGATGGCCAGGAGCAGATTCACCGCACGGACAGTGCCGAAGGCTGGGTCCGGCTCTTCATTTTTCCCAGTGACACCACTGACAAGCCCGCAGCCGAGCGTGCTGTAGCGCAGCGAATGGCTAAACTCACGGCTGACGAGGGATGGCTGTGCGTTGAGGACTACAAGAGCCTTACCCTTGAGCATCGGATGGCGGCGAGGCGGATGGGGTTCCTGGACATGTTCGTCGCTCTCCACGACGTGGAGAGTTTCCGGACCGGTCTTCTCGATGGCAGCCTGCCCCTTGTACGCTTCTTCTCTGAGCAACTCCTGCCGCTGGTCGGTGCAGAGCGACGCAACGACAGGTTCGCCGTCGCGCGCATCGTTCGGACATTATCTCCACTACTCAGCGGCGACAAGCTTCGGGCCGCAGAAGATCAACCAAAGCAGTTGCACAAAGCGCAGGAAGCGATAGACAGCTTGATCTCACTTTGGCACGCCGGAACCGAGCCAACTTTCGGAGAGGTCTTGCGCAATGTTGCGGCCAGTGGCTTGTTGGCCGTGCCGGAAATCCTTCAGCCAAACGTAGACCGTGACGTATCGTTGGATACCATGGAAGAGGAAGAGGAAGAGGTTAATCGTCAAACGGAGAAGGCGCTAGCGATAGACAAATTTCTCACGGCACCTTTTTCACAGATCGAACCCTACGCTGCCTACGTTTCCGGCAAGGCTCATTACGACACCCATCAAGGCGTCAAGGGTCTCGAGTTTCCAAGAGTTATGGTCATCATGGACGATGCCGAAGCCCGGGGTTTCCTGTTCAGCTATGAAAAGCTTTTTGGAGGAAAGGAAGCGGGCGACACATCGGTCGAATCCACGCGGCGGCTGTTCTATGTCACCTGCAGCCGTGCTGAAAGCAGCTTGGCATTGGTGGCCTATTCGACACAACCGGATCGGGTTCGGCAGTTTGTTCTGAAAGAAAAGTGGTTCGAGCCGGAAGAGGTTTTGGTCGGCCTTCCTGAATGATGAATCATCCACGGCCTATTACCGTTGCGATCTGTCGCGAATGACTTTTTCCCGTTGGGTCCGACACCTGTCGCGGCCTTGAGTTGTAACGGGGTAGCGTGTCCGATTTGAAGGCGACTGGCCGCCGAAAGATGTCGAGATGCCACGACACAATCTGCGATCCGGATTGCAATTAGCAAGGAGTTTGGCAACCAGTGCCCAAGATCGATCTTTTGCCGCTACTGAAAATCTCAGCCAGGCTGCTTGATCTTCATGACTCGAAGAGAACGCTTGGAGAGTCCACGCAATATCAAACTGAAGACCGCCGAGGACACGGTGACGGTATTTACTTAGCCATAGCAGGCGAGGTTCTGGAAGTGCTCCAAGAACACGGAAAACGCTCAGGTGAAGAATTCTCCTCGTGTGAGGCGGTTACTCAAGCTGTCCGTGATCGGATTGAGTGGGCTCGCGATCCGGACATCGAATATGTGCTCAATGTCTTGTCGAGGCCATCAGAGCTCAAGTTTATGCACTCGGAAGACGGGGGGGAATCCCATGTCATTGGAGATAAAGAGACCAACCTAGTTGAGAAGGCGGCACATATTGTTGCGTTCCGCCTTTCTCGCGTCGGCAGAACGGCGCTGGCCATCGCCATGGATAACATGGACATTACTTACATTGAGGGTGATGTAACCAAGCTCATCAGGGCGATCGAGTCGGGAAGGCTGACCCACGCCCTTGGCTTTATTGAACGTATGGTTGATCAGCTGCGATATGAGCAACTCGCTCTGATTTCACTGATCGAGCGCACAGCCGGTGGGCGACGCCTCGGGCAAGAAACCATAGTTGAACTGGAAATTCACAGGGAAACTATGCGCAGAACTGTGGAGTTGGTTGAAACGGCAAAAAGCCGCGTAGACGAAATTATTCGGCTAGAAGTGCAACTGACCGACAGTGTCCCAATTGGGATGATCAAGTCCCGAGTTCAGGAACTGGCTGGCGGAATTGTTCGCTACGGACGCGAGCTAAGTCGCTTTGCAGAACAAGCGCTGAAAGTCTCGTCGTCCACCGTACGTGCGCCATCATTTATGGATTTGGCGAAGAAGTGGGTAAAGGAAGTGCCGGCAAAAAATCAGGTGGATACCGTGCTGGCAGTCCTTGGCCCGTCATTCCCCGTTGGCATGATACCAATGGGCAGCGACTTCGCCGGGATTGTTCGTGCCCGCGTTGAGAAGTCTCAGGCAATCATGCAAATCGATCTCGAAACTTTCGATCAACCACTTGAGGAAAAGCTCGCTGATTGGATTGAAGCCAATCTGGAGAAGCTCAGGAACCGGTTGGATTCGGGATCATTGATGTTGGAACAGGCCCTCTTGGAGGAGCTTGCAGATACTGCTGGAAACAATTTCTTTGGCTGCCTGGTAGCAGCATTGACCTCCCCCGAAGAGTGGGCTGGTGGAGACATTGAGGGAATTCTGTCGCAAACCCTTACTGTCGCGAAGGCCAATGAGGTGGACGTGATGTTCTCACACCTGGAACTGAGAAAGCGGGATGACCGCCACGAGGAGTCAGTTGATGACACCCTATGAAATGGGAATGGTTAATGCTTTTTTGATCAAACACCGAAAGATCGAAGACCGTCAGGACAAGCGAGGACTGCAGCGTGAGGAGAGGGATCTTGCCGTCATCTTGCGCGAAGCACCAGAAGAGAGCATTCGGGATCTTGGCGAGTTACTGAGCGGTCAGGGTTATGAATTCGTGACCCTCAGCAGCTTTGACGTCGTTGGAGTTGGTGCCAACTCTCGGGTCTACCTTCTGGTTCGGAAGGCCGATGCCCAATGCCCATTGCTTGACATTAACCGGACTGCTGAGCGTATGGATGCTGTTGGGGGGCGCGGCGTTTCGGCAAAGATTTGGTTTACACAGTTGTGGCTCTTGCATCTGGACCTGCTCTACACCCAACGCGACCGGAGCCCCTACGAACGCAACAGATGGGTTGAGGCAACGTTCACCAAAGGAATGTTCGAACAGGCTGTACGTGGGCATATTAATGGCTATGTCCGACGTCTGAACCCGGCCGAAGTATTGAATAGTCCGGTGTATGAGGCCTTGGATGCTGAGAAGGGGGCCGACATTGAGCGTTACACCAAAAGATTCCTTGACCTAATGTGCGACAGCGGGATGCTCGAAGACAAGGGAGGCGGGGTGTATCGGCAATCGCTGCTGTCCGCTGTTGAGATGAAAGAAAACTTCGACCGCTCTCTCGCACCCGTAATGCTCGATATGCAGTCCGATAGCAGCGAAAAAACCTTTGCGCTAGCCGCTCAGCAGCTCCTCATGCAGCAATCGGACACAGAAGGAAATGCCGTATGAGTTTGATTTTTCGCATAGAGGTAACGAACTACCTTACCGAAGGCATCAGCCCGCACAGGCGTGTAGCAGATTGGAGGCCAATGCTGACGGGTATCACGCTGCGCATGGATGAATGTCGATCGGCACTGGTGAATATCACCAATGGAGGTGGCAAGACTTCTTTGGTCGAAATCCTTTTGTACTTGTTGAGCAGGGATAAGCGACTCTTGACGAAAATTCGAGATAAGTTGTCACCGAAAAGTCGAGGGTACACCCACGCCCGAATCGAGTTTCGTAGTCTCCCGGAAGATAGTTTCTCTTCCCCAGGACTACTAGATGTTGATCCCAACAATCTCCGGGGGGAAACCCATGTGGTGGGCGTTGCGCTGTCCGACGATGTGAACGAAGCGCCGATTTTTTACGCCTACAGCGGCAAGCTGGAGGATTCACCCTGCTATCACAATAATGGCAAAAGTATCATCAGCATCCCTGACACCGAATTCATTAACCGGACCCGATCTATTCCTGGCTGTAAGTGGAATAAATTCAACAACCGCAAAGAATGGGAAGACCACATCGGCCTATTTCTCTCCATCGAAGTTGTCCGGCGGAATGTTGCTTACCAGTTGAAGGGCTCGGATGACAAGAATGCAAGTTTCTTTTCTTTTCAGGCCAAGGGTGGTGAAACATACGACAGCGCCTTTTTCCGTTCCGTGATTGCCCCTGATTTACTGACGAACTTGCTCGGTTCATTTTCAGAGGACAACGAGTTGTCCGTTGAGGATACCCTGCACAAAAGTCTTTCTGGGATTGTTGCCGCCGAGCGGGAGGCTGCTCGCAAGGAAAGACACCTCGAAATCCGCCAGGCTGGCGTCAATCGTCTGCAGCCAATCCTTGATGCTGGCCGCGATGTTGAAGTCAAGAGAGCCAAGAAAGACGACATCTTGCGGGGGTTGAGAAAGGATGTGGCCCTAGTTCGTCACTTTGGTATTCAAGGGTTGCCTTCAGTATTGCCGGGCTTGCCGAGGTCGCCCAAGAGCCTGCCAAAATCAGACGATCTGGACCCAAGAATCAGTCAGGCGCTTAAGGGAATGGTGATTACCCCGGATGATGGCATCCTTATCATCGATAAGACGTTATCGGATTTGTCTGGGGTAGATGTCGGAACAATCAATAAAACAGCCGAAAGAAAGCAAGTTCATTCAAGTTCAACAAGAATACAAGCAATTGATTTATATTGTCTTTTCGGATTTTCAACCTCTGGCGTGGTAGGTGGCGGTCACTACCGGAAAGGCTACGCCAGAGGAGCTGCTACATCTTTAACCGGCCATTTGTCTGGGATGTCTGAGGTTCGCATCAACGGTCTTGAGCAGGTGCTGAACGTGGCCTTTGATATAGCAGAGGCTCAAATCGATACCAATCCCGCGTCCATTGAGATTCGGCGTTTGGAGCTGGCTTGCAAGACGGCGCAGACAGCCATTGCCGCCGCAAAGCAGAACGTACTGAATCTGTCAGCGGAAATTTCCGGCTTGGAGAGCCAGATAAAGGATCGTCTGGAGAATCAGGGCGCTTGGGAGGATTTCATCAAGATCGGTCACCTGTTACCTGATCAGACTCGGGACTCCCCCACCGAGGCGAAACGTTGGCTAGACAAGCGCATCAAAGAGCTCAAGGGCGAGATTCGGGCGCGCGACATCCGCAGTGGTGAACTACGACTAGATTGGGATAACTACATCGCTGTAATTGAGCTCTTTGGTCTGGAAGGGCTAGACGGAGTTAAAAACCGTCATGACAGCCTCGTACTTACACAGAACCAAATCAAGCAGGAAACTTTCCGGCTCCAAAAAGCGCAGGAGGAGGCCAAGGCATTTGTAAAAAAGGCAAGTGGCGAAATCGATCCGGCCTATCAGAGGTTAATTACCAGCAATACTCAGTTGGCTCAGTTCGCGGAGCAGCACAAGGGGTATTTGGTTTTTAGACGGGTGTTCGGCGACGTGCATCCTCAAGAGAGCAACCCCGAGTACGACCTCAATAAAGTGGAAAGAACTCTAAAGGAGAGAGCGCAAGAATACTCTGATGCACGCAACGAGTTGCTTACTCTGGAACGGCTTAATAGCCAAGGCAGCATGTTCCCTACCATTTTTGGTACGAACGTTGATCCGCTAGTCTATGACCCTGACGCAGAAGACCGAACATGGGCATCAAAAGAGTCGGCAGCACGCCAAGGCATGGCTGGGCTTCTCGAAAAAGTTGAAGACCTGAAGTCCTTTGAGGCAGCGTTCCCTAGCGTTAGCCCTTCTGACTGGATTCAGGATGCTGACGGCCGCAGGGAGACTCTAGAAGTGAGGCAAGCCGTTGAGCATGAACGGCTTGCAACGCTTGCCCGCGAGATTCCCTCGATCGAGCAAATGTGTGTTGTTGGAGCCAAGTTCACCAGAATCTTTGGTTTGAATGTTGATCCTCTGACCTATGACCCCGATACAGAAGATCGCACGTGGGCGACGAAAGAGTCGGCAGCACGCCAAGGCATGGCTGGGCTTCTCGAAAAAGTTGAAGACCTGAAGTCCTTCGAGGCAGCATCCCCTGGCGTTAGCCCTTCTGACTGGATCAAAGAGGCTGACGCCCGTCGGGAGTATCTGCAAACTCGACAGGCAGAGGAGCAGGACCGGAGGGCAACTGCTGAGCGTGAGGTAATAGCTATCGAGCAAATGCGCGTCGTGGAGGACGGCGCCTTTGTTAAGGCTTGGGCGCTCATCGATAAGTCCGGAATCCAAGCACAACGTCTTTACGAGTTAATGCTCTCGGATGAAAAAGAAATCAAGCTGCGCACCAATGCCTTGAGTGCCTTATCGGGCATCCTGGCAGCCCCGGTTTTTAAGACCATTGAGCAGTTGGAGTCAGTGGCGAAAATACTTTCTGACGCCGGCATATCGGTTCCAATCATCCATGAGGGCCCCCTGCTCCAAGCCATCGATGCGGGGATTTCTGCTCACGGCGACCTTCGCCTGTTTGGATTCATTGGTGGCAGCTACTCGCGTCGAGTGAGGATTCTGCTTGAACCTGCCTACGCCCAAAGCGAACTCGATCGTCTTCGCCAGGAAATCGTTGAGAGCAAGAAGGTCTTACAACAGATTGAAAACGATCTTCGCTCTATTTTGCCTACAAGCGAAAGCTATGACTTAGCACGCAGGGCGATGGATGCGGAGAACGTAAGCGCGCGCGAAATATTTGCGACCCATAAGACGGCAGCGGAAGAGGCAGAAAGACATCGTTCGGCACTACTTCCACGACTGACTGCCGAGGCAAAGGATGTGCTCAGGAGTGCTGCGGAATTTATCTGCAAAGAAGGCGAAGCCCTTCAAACACAGCGATTGCGGATTCTATTTGAGCCTGCATATGCCAAAAGCGAACTTGATCGTCGTCGCCAGGAAATCGTTGAGTGCGAGAAAGTCTTGCAACAGGTCGCAAACGCTTTGCTCCCTATTCTGCGTACAAGCGAAAATTACGCATTGGCACGCAGGGCAATGGATGCGCAGAAGGCAGGCGCGCGTGAAAAGTTTGAGGCACACAAGACTGCAGCGGAAGAGGCTGAGCGGATTCGTACAGCATTGCAACCTCAGCTGACTATCGAAGCCAAGGAGGTTCTTAGGAGCGTGGCAGACTTCATCCGGAGGGGAGGAGAGAGCCATCTCGCTGATACCAAGGCAATTAATGAGCGCCTGAGTTCGGAGTTACAGAAACTGGAAGAGGCACGGGATATCACCAAGAATCTAGCCTCAAAAGAGAACCTGTTGGCACGTGACCAAGCACGCCAATACGTAAGCATGGGTGGTGAATCAGCTCACGATGATGCCGAGGTGGCGGCGAGAAGCGCTGCAGTTGCACTCGAAGCATTGAAGGTGCGACTCCAAGAAGCCTCCGAGAAAAATGACTGTCTGGACAGAGATCTTAACGCGGCACGTGCGAAGGCCGATGAATTTGAGGATTTCCAGCACCCTGAGGAAATTTCCAGGCTTTCCAAGGCTATAGCGCTTGCAGACTCACAGGACAAAATGGAGTTCATGCAGAACTTTACGAGAACGCAAGACGAATTGGTTAATCAGGAGTCCAGCTTGACGACCTCGATGAGCGTTAATTTTGAACGGGCAGCCGCGTTCAAGACGCACATGAGCCAGAGCGACCAGGAGATGCAAACAACGCTGGCAAAAAAGAAACAGGAACATGATGCCGAGACAAATCTGATATCCGAAAAAGAAAAGCTGGTGGAACGCTATCGGCATGCAGAGATTCCCCAATGCCAAAAATTAGCAAAGCCAATCCATGAATTGGCCTGGGAAATTGGACGGCGTGTTGCCATGACTCGTAACGCTGCCGAAGGTCTGGCAGACTTGGAAGAAGGTGATGCAGTTGTAGAGACCCATCCCCTGTATCCGAAGATCAGTGGCATCGCGCAAAACCTAAGTTTGAAAACACTGGACTCACTTGGTAGCTTCTTCAACGAACCGCTTAACGAGCTCATTGGCATTATTCAAGATCTCGACTTAGAGGATGCCGTGAGCAAGCTGAAAGCGTCCGAGGCCGAGCATAAAAAGGCATTGGAGACGTATACCAACCTCAAGGAATCGTTCTGCGCAGAATCCCGTGATCAACCGGCCTCAAAGGATCGGGCATTCAATGCCCTTGAAATCGAGGAAATTGAGAAAGCGTCGCCTGAACGAATCAAGGCACTGGGCGAATTATTTGTGCGCCTGAAGGCAACACTTGAGAAAGATCGTGACGATGCCCGCAGAGCCAAGGCGGTTGCGGAAGATGCAAACAAGGATTCTCTCAAGCAGCTTTCTGGACTGATCCGTGTTGCTCAGGACAACCTAACAGTGCTCGAAAAAGTCATGGCCAGATATCCGGAGGGCCGATTCTTCGTCAAAGCAGAAATTGCTGGCGAGGAGCGCATCACGGAAATTCTCAACGACCTGAAGGAGGAAGTTGAGCGCGCAAACCGTGAGCAGCAAGCCAGTGGACACACACTCCGACGCACCGACGATACCCGTATCAAGCAGATCCTGCGCGACACCCTGATTGATCGCGTGTTCATGGAAACAGAAGTCCAATTCATCAACGCGGGCATCTGGTTTGGTAAGCGCAGCTACGTCACCAACAAGCTTTCCACGGGCCAGAAAATTGCCTTGGAGTTCATGTGGATCATCCGTCAGGCAGAGTACGAAATCGAGCGCGGGTTGCGCGAACTCACCAGCAAGCAGGCCGCGAAGTCCAGGGCTCGTACCAACCGAATGATAATGATTGATGGGATATTCAGTACCCTTTCCGACCGAAATATCATCAAGGAAGCACTCAATGGCCTGCGAGGGCTAGGAGGCAACTTCCAGATCATTGGCTTTCTCCACTCGCAGACGTGGGTGAATGACTACACCGTGTTCCCGATTTACCATGTAGGAAAGAAGCTCACTAACAGCGCGGGCAACGGTCTGATCTCATTTTCAGAGGAAGGACGTAACAATGGAACTGTAGGGTTTTTCAGTTCGATTGTCCGCCCTAGCGCGCTGTCAAAACCTGACGAACGCCCAAGTGTATAACTCACCTAATACAATTTCCGTCCTATCAGAGTTGCGCCGCATGGCCACTGGGGGAAGGGTTCGAACGTCTTCTGCATTGACTCGCGTAGCGGGCAAATTGAGCCTGTCAAAGCTCGATGTCGATGAGGCGATCAGAGATCTATATCGGGCAGGACTGCTGCAATATCAGCCTGATGTTCGAGGCCTGCCGGTGTCGGGATATATCACGGTTCTCCAGGAAGAAGTAATACGCTCACAGACCGAAGTCGAGTGGGAACGGGCGCTAGACGCCGCTATCTTTGAACCAGAGTCCAAGGCTGCGCTCCTTGGACTCTCACCTAAGTTATCTGACCTGGGTATTGATGAAATGGATAAGCTGGCTATTGCGCTTAAAGACCTAAGTGGATTGGGGCCTGAGGCACTTGATGACGCAGGATTCAACGTCAGCGCAAGAAGCCTCATGGGAAGCTCTAAAGTACTCTCTCAGTTGTCCCAGAAGATGATTCAGTCCTTGGGGCTCCCTTTGCGCCTGCAAAACTCATCGCCCAGATACGTTATCTGCGCTGGTCCGGCGTCACCGGAGGCCACCTTGCTTATCGAAAACCCAAGGGCTTTTGAGAATGCCGTCAGAAGCGGGCTGGCAGAGACTGTCGCCCTTGTCTGCACATATGGATTCGGGTTGTCCTACCTCGGCCAAGAGTGGCTACAGAACGAGATGACATCAGAGCATGACAAGCCCATTCCCATCGTCAGGTCTGGAAATCCGCCGCCCCTGGATCGACTATTTTCAATGGAAAATATCTATCTATGGGCTGACCTCGACCTGGCGGCCTTGGACATCTTTCTGTCCCTGAAGCGGGCGATCCCACAGCTGCGCTTAAGCAAGATCTATGAAGCCTTGGTTCCAATGCTAAATAGCAAAAGGACATCCCATCCCTATGCGGCATTGTTCGATAAAAGTGGGCAAAGGGAAGGTGATCGCGGTGGCACTGCGAATCCCTATTTCTCTGATGATCCTGCTGCGCTCGCCTTGTTAAATCTATGCAAATGTCGTGGAGCAGACCAGGAGGCAGTTGGCGAGTTCGACATAATGTCGTTGGGGATGCACCCTTATTCTAACTAAGGAGACTTACGAACAATCTACGCCTCGGCAAACATCTCTTTGGCGTCCTTTTCGATCGAAAATGGCGTCAGTAGCGACCAATTGTCGTGAAAGCTTGAGGCACATCTCCTATTGGCTTCCTCCAGTCTGAAAACTTCGCTACCTGCGACCGATACCACCCAGGCCGATCGTCAAAGTCACGAAGCATCAGGTTGTACCTGACAGCCTTCGTGTGCCATGCGTCGGTTAACCTCGGCCCCAGGTCGCCCAACAGCCACAACCCCAACGACAACAGATGGTGCCGTTCGTCCCGAGTGCGTTGCTCAATAGAAATGCGCCCAAGCGCCATTGGCGGGGCATCGCAGCCAATGCATCCAGCGATGTGGCGACGCAACCTATCGGCATTCTGTCGCATCACCATAATCCGCGTCATTTGATGCAAAACCGCAAAGAAGCCCAAATCGAAATGTTCATTTTTACCGGTCGGTAGTAAAAGTGAGCGCAACATTTCGCGGAATAGTCCTCCAATTTCCGGTGAAAAAAATACCGGCGCCACCCGCTCCGCACTCCGAAAATCAAACCCGCAGGAATGGCATACATAGAGTGGCCTAGCATCCTTCAATTCTCTCCCAAAGTCGCCACGATAAATCACAACCGGCGACCCGCACGCTGGACAAGCATCATGCAATTCCACCTGGTGTTCTGGACAGTAGGTAAACATCGCCACTCTCCATTGTTTGCGGAAATACGGGATCGTGTCTTTTGCCAGGCATTCAGGACAGAACTGCTGACCAAATGCCTTGTGTCGCATGCCATAGCTCCGTATCGGCAATATCCAACGAAGCTGCCCGACGGCCTGACGATGGGGATAGAGGCGCCCCTTGTAGGTCACCAATGTCGTGTGGAATACATCCCGATAGCGGCTGCCCGTATGCTGGCTGAGGGCCTCAATCAACCACCGAGGCGGGTTGCGATCAATATCCCGATTCCACGGAGACACCCCATTGCCAAAAAGCATCCAGGACAAGGTCTGTAGCTTGATGGCATTGGCTTCCGCCACGCGCACAATCCACGATGACAGTAGTTCATCCGGCAAGGGCTTCGGATGGGCCGGCCACACCTTGCCGGACAACATGGCTCACAAGCCTTCGGGCTGCAGCCTTCGTTTTGACGGCGCAGCCCAATCGATGGATTCCAGCACCTTGCGGTCGATAGCCTCCTTGCCAGAGCTGACCGCATGCACGGCAGCGGCCACCAGCAGATCGGAGATTTCCCCAAGAAAACCTTCGCTCATCGCATAAATTCGATCCGCCAGTGCCGGATCGTCGAGATGCGACGGATTGCGTAGCGGAATCATCCGTTCGAAAGTCATCAGCAGCCGGATATAGTCGTCGTCGTTTTTCCAACGCGGCAGGACCGCATGCTCGAAGCGATTGGCCAACTGCAGATCCGTTTGGATCGCTCGAAATGCATCGCGTGTCCCGACCCCGACGATGGGTATCTCCAGCTCGTTCCCCAGAAATTTGATCACGTTCAGAAATATCTTCTGGCGCGTCAAATTGCCGGCGAGGATGTGATGAATTTCGTCGATCACCAACATGCGCAACCCAACAGCCCGCATCAGCTTGATCGCTTGGAATTGTTTCCGATCGGTCCGATCGCTGGGCTTGTAGGGTGCGAAGAGGAGCTCGAGGATGCCATTGTAGAAGCGCCCCTCGTCAGGGACTGGCGGCGCCTGGACGAATAACACCGGCACCGTCGCGTTGTCGCCATCCTTGTTATCGTCCGGGGGATGCTTGGCGCAAAAGCGTTTCACCAACATGGTTTTGCCGTTGTTGGTATCCCCAACAACGAGCAAATTCGGCATCCGGTGCGACGTGGGATGCGTCAATAACGATTCCAGCCGATCAACGATATCTTTTGCCTTGTCGTAGCCGATCCATCGCGGAGAGCGAATGTAGGCAATGCGCTCTGCATCTGGGCGCAGCAGATAGGCAGCCGCCTTTTCCGACAAGCGAGCGGTAGCATCAGACATCTTGCAGGTCGTCCGCATCATCAAAAGGCTTCAGGTCGCGGCGTGGCGGCGGTGAAGGCGGTAGCCTGTCTTCAACCGCTACCGGCTGGCGTGACACATGTGCACCAGCCTTCGCCACGCCGACGCGCTTGCGCTCGTTGTTGCGACGAGTTTTCTTGGTGACTTTTTTGGCCTGCTCTTCAATCTCCTGCATCCTGTCATAAGCCGCAAAGATCCGATTCTCATCGACCGGCACGGTCGGTTGTTCCTCCTGGACTCGCCTTTCAGCAGCACGCAGTTCCCAGATACTGATCGCCGGATGGGATGTATTTCGGTAGGGAATAGCGAAGTACTGACGGATCTCCGGATCGTAGAACCAAATCACGCTGATATCGCGCGGATCCCGGCGACACAGAAACTTCCGTTTGATCTTCGGCTGATCGAGATCGGGCTCATTCACCCAACGCCGAAGCACATCGTGCTGGTATTCGATGTGGTCCCAGACGATTCCGTAGTGCTGCACCGTCCGGGTTTCAAAGGGCATCAAATCCAGCTTCAATTTGATCTCGTCACTGATGCGCTCCGGTAGCCCGATCCCTGGCTGCTTCTTCGTGCCGAGAATCCCCTTCTGCCATTTGGCAATCGGCGACATACCCAGCGATGAATGCGGTCGTTGGTGATAGACATTAACGCAAAGATCTGTAAACCATCGCTCAAACTCCTTGAGACTCATCGTTGCCTCGCCATCTGAATCGTACTTTCCGCGTTCCGTTGTATTGGAAAACGTCGTTCCTGGCAGACTATGGATTTCCTCGTTGAGCGTTCCCAACATGCGTTCGATATGGGCGCCATAGCGTGGCTTGGCCACGGGCCGCCACTCGATGTTCACGCCATACTCCTGGCAGGCGATCTTGAGCATGTTGCCGCGAAACTCTTTTGCATTGTCCGCATGGATAGTTCGAGGCAATCCCCAGCAGGGCCACTTGGCATCAATACCCAGGTTGATCAGCCAACTCTCCTTGGGAAGAATGGCATGTGTCAGAGCCAGCCCCAAGGACAGGTTCCCCGGTGGATCAAAGGAGATGTAATAGCCGAGAATCATGCGCGTGCAGACATCGATCAACAGCGTCAGCCAGGGACGTCCAATCGGCAGACGATGAATGTCATCGACTAGGATTGAATCGACCGGTGTGTGATCGACCTGTACCACCGCCAGCGGCTGGTCCGCGCCGGGAAATTTGCCGCGGAGAAGCAAGTGCTCCGCCTCGGCCGCCTTCGCGCCCTCACGGGCTTTCGTTGTCTTATAAGAATCAAGGCGTTTGATTCGATTCCGAATCGTGTTGGGATGCGGCGGCTTGAGCTGAGCGCGCTTGCACAACTTGTCGATTTCCCGGCTAATCTTTGCCGGCGACAATTTCTGGTTGGTCAGGTATTTCGAATCGAGTACGTCCTTGATGATTTGCTCGACCGGCTCGGACAACAAGACTTTCCCGGCATCGACACGGCGACGGCGCAAAAATACGGAAATCCGTCCATCCTTCTCGTACTGGCGGATCCACCGATAGATTGAGGTGTAGTGAACCTTGCACTCCTCCGCGCGCGCAACCACGTCATCGATGACCCGGTTGGGCAGATCCAGCAAGGGCTGGATGATGCCGTAAATCCGCATGTAAGCGTTAAGCCTGCGGCGTGATTGCCGGCTATTTTCCGATGTTGTAGAGGTCGGAACGAAGCGGGTTGGCGGCGAAGTGGGTCTTCCACAGCCTGGGGGTGAGCAGGTGGACGTCGGCAGCGGGGTGTTGGCCGACGCGCTGAAGCACATCGACCAGGTAATCGTAGGGATCGACGCCGTGCAGGCGGCAGGTAACGATGAGGCTCTGAACGATGCCAATATGCTTGGCGCCGAGCTCTGTCCAGGCGAACATCCATGCCTTCCGCCCCATTGGAATCGCCCTCAGCGCCCGCTCGAGGTGATTGGTGTCGATGGGGACATCCGGATCGGTGAGGAAGACTTCCAGTCCGTTTCGTCGGTTTCGGGCGTAGGCCAGGGCCTTGGTGAACGGGCTGCTCGGTAGCAAGCCCTGGTTTTCAAACTGGCGGGCCACCCACTGGAAGAACATTTCGACCCGCGGTTTTGCGTGCGTCAGGCGGTAGTCGCGTTTCTTCTCGCCG
>Ga0209480_10001382_pt1 | contig 17918 bp, 20 predicted proteins | sample JI61114C2DNA_FD_187501 | JGI IMG/M metagenome (GOLD analysis project Ga0209480, IMG submission 187501) | Wastewater effluent complex algal communities from Wisconsin, to seasonally profile nutrient transformation and Carbon sequestration -... | ecosystem: Engineered > WWTP > Effluent > Algae... | reverse complement strand
AGCGGTCCAGCAATCCCGCCTTCCCTTCATTCGCATACCGCGCCAGCCATTTATAGGCCGTCTGCGGACTGATGCCGAAACGTCGGCACAATTCCCGCCGGTTGGCGCCTTCCTGGCCTGCCAGGCAAACAAATTCTTCTCTCAGGCTCATGGTGTCTTGGATATCCCAGGGCATGGTTCTTCCGTGCAAAATGTTTGCACAAAGTGTCAACCATGTCCTCGCACACCTGTCACCTATCTCTCCGGTCTGTACACCTCGCTGAAAGGAAGTGCCATGACCCTGATTGCCCAATGCGCCTCGTTGACCGAAGTGCGCCAGCATATTGATTGCCTGGATCGCCAGCTCTTTACGCTAATTGCCGAACGCGGCGCTTACGACAAACAGGCCGCTGGTTTCAAGAAAACGGCAGCCGAGGTGCCCGCGCCGCAGCACTTTGCCGAGGTGATGGCGAGGGTGAATGCGCTGGCCTGCGAAATTGGGGCAGAGCCGGCGGTGGTTGACGCCACCTGGCGGGCCATGATCGCCGCGTTTATCGACATGGAACGGGCGGCTCAGGCCACCTTGCATCCGCCATCGCCGCAACCGAATTGAATCGGAGTACTCAATGTCTATCCCGCTTGCTTATCTCGGCATCATCCTGATTTGGTCCACCACACCACTGGCTATTCAGTGGAGTACGCAAGGCGCCGGCTTTGCGTTTGTCGTCCTCCTTCGCATGTTGATTGGTGTCGTTGTCGCCACCTTGCTGGTGTTGATCTGGCGTATTCGTTTTCCCTTCCACGACCGGGCTCGCCGCGCTTATCTGGTCGGTGGCCTGGGGGTATTTGTGGCAATGGCGCTGACTTACTGGGGCGCGCGCTATGTGCACTCTGGGTTGATTTCGGTGCTTTTCGGGCTTTCGCCGCTGGTTGCCGGCATTCTGGCGGCGGTGTGGCTTGGTGAGCGCGCCCTGACCCCGAGCAAGCTGATCGGCATGGTGCTTGGCACCTTCGGTTTGGCAACCATTTTTATTCACGGTGACAGCTTGGGGAGTGAGCACGCACTGGCTGGCTTGGCAGCGCTGCTGGTTGCGGTTGTTTCATATTCTGGCAGTTTGGTCTGGCTAAAACGCATCGACGACGACAGCCCACCGCTGGCGACGACGGTGGGTACGCTGGCCGTTTCATTGCCCTTGTTCGCGCTGCTTTGGCTGTTGACCGATGGCCAGTTACCGGCGATGGTGCCGCCGCGTTCGGGGGCGGCGATTGTGTACCTTGGCATCTTCGGGTCGGTGATTGGCTTCACTTTGTATTACTACGTGATCAAGCATATGGATGCGTCCAAAGTGTCGCTGATTACTTTGGTGACGCCGGTCATTGCGCTGCTGCTCGGGCATTGGCTCAATGGCGAAGTGATCGGTTTGCGTCTGTGGCTGGGGACCGGGCTGATTCTTTTCGGCTTGACCGTGCATCAGTGGGAAATGCTCTCGGGCCTGCTACGCCCGGCGGCAGATGGCGCTGATTGTTAAACAGCCACTGATAATTTGTGGCTGTCGGGAAGGCGGGAATCCAGCCTTTGTCTGGATTCCCGCCCATGCAGGCGATTCTCGTGGTCGACTATTCTCTATGTTGATGCCACATGAAAAAACGGGGTTGGGTTCGACTTAACGCTTAAGTCGAACCCAACCCCATTTTTTCAGCCCTGCAGCAGCCCTCTTCGAGCCTCCAACCGAAAAAGCCAGCGCCGCCCCTTAAATTACAGCGGACGCTTGACGGTCAGTGCGCCGCGAATCTGCCCCGGGGTGTAGCCCGTGGCCTGGTCGTGCGGGTAGTTTTCGGCCAGCTTTGCTCTGAGTCCCGCATCGAGCCCCTCGGCTGGGCCGTGGCACTTCATGCAGACATCGGCTACCGGCAGCGCTTTCATGTAGCGGAATACCTGTTTGCCGTTGATCGTCACAACCTCGCTCTTCTCCAGCGTCTCAGGTTTTTCACCATTGGCGGCGCGAATGTTGAAGTCGGCCAGTTGGCGAACTTCCCAAAGGTCGGGCGTGCCGCGTTCGGCGTTGCGGGTCTTGAGGCTGACCCGACGAATATCCCAGCCGGTTTCACGGCGCTTTTCCTTGATCAGTTGCGGTGCCAATTCCTTGCAAACTGGAATGGCGCCGGCGATACCTTTTTCGGCCACGGCTTCCTGCATGGCAGCGACTACCTTGGGAACGACCGGCATCACTGCCTTCTTCGTTTCAGCCGTCAGCGCCCCGAGATCCTGGGCGAGGGCGGGCAAGGCGCTGATCAGCAGGGCGATAGTGAGCAGTTTTTTCATGGCGGACTCCAGCTTAAATAAGAAAATGCTTATTCTACGCTGCCTTGATGACGGTTCAATGTTTTAGTGCGGCGACACGTTCGTCTCGGTGGCAATCGATTTTGATCGGCTCTTCAGCGCGGTTGGCTGGCGCGATCATTCGCCCCCCAAGTGCCTATGAGATAATTGCTGCACTGCAATAAATTTCAAGCTGACGACCCATGTCGTCCTGTGTCTGCCCGCCTCATGCAGCCCTCGCGGTTGCCGCCGGTTTTCCCTTGCCATTACCTCTTTTGCCCTCTCTTCATTGGGCTGGCTTCGCGTGTTTCATTGATAGGTGCTTTATGTTGTTATTGAACCCGTCTTCGCTCAGGATCAACGTCCTCAGTGGTCTTACCGTCTCTCTCGCGCTGGTTCCTGAAGCGATTGCTTTCGCGCTGGTGGCTCATGTCAGCCCGCTGACCGGCCTCTACGCGGCGTTTATTGTCTGCTTGCTCACCGCCGCGCTGGGTGGTCGTCCGGGGATGATTTCAGGGGCAACCGGGGCGCTGGCGGTGGTCATGGTTGCCCTCGTCTCGCAGCACGGGGTGGAATATCTCTTCGCGACCGTGGTCTTGATGGGGGTGCTGCAACTGATTTTTGCGGCCCTGAAGCTGGGCAAGCTGATTCGTATGGTGCCGCACTCAGTGATGCTGGGCTTTGTGAATGGCCTGGCGATCGTGATTTTCATGGCGCAGTTCGGCCATTTCAAAACCTTGGGCGCCGATGGCAGCCTGCAATGGATGCGTGGCGAATCATTGGTCATCATGCTCGGGCTGGTGGCGCTGACCATGGCGATTATTTACCTGTTGCCCAAGCTGACGAACGCCATTCCTTCGGCTCTGGCGGCGATTTTGATCGTCGCTGGACTGGTCGCGCTGACCGGGATTGAAACGAAGACGGTCGGCGACATGGGCTCGATTGCCGGCGGCCTGCCGCAGTTTCATCTGCCGGATGTGCCGCTCAATCTTGAAACGCTCTACATCATCTTCCCGTATGCGCTGATTCTGGCGGCTATCGGGCTGATTGAAACACTGCTGACCCTGAACCTGATTGATGCAATGACCGACACGCGGGGCATGCCGAACCGTGAATCGATGGCGCAGGGGCTGGCGAATGTCGTTGGCGGATTCTTTGCGACGATGGGTGGCTGCGCGATGATTGGCCAGAGCATGATTAACATCAACAACGGTGCTCGGCACCGGATTTCCGGCATCGTGGCCGCTGTTTTTCTGCTCGGCTTCATCCTTTTTCTTTCGCAATGGATCGAAATGATTCCCTTGGCGGCACTGGTCGGGTTGATGTTTGTCGTCTCCGAAAAGACTTTTGAATGGGGAAGTCTGCAAGCCCTGCGCAAAATTCCGCGCCAGGATGCGATTGTCGTCGTCGGGGTGACGGTGATTACGGTGCTGACCGATCTGGCCATTGCCGTGCTGGCTGGTATCGTCTTTGCCGCACTGGTCTTCGCCTGGCAACAGGCAAAACAGATTCAGGTCGCCACGTCAATTGATGAAAATGGCTGGAAGGTCTATCGCCTGAATGGTGTGCTGTTCTTTGCCTCAACAGCCAATTTTGCCCGCCTGTTCACGCCCAAAGAAGACCCGCAGCATGTCGTCATCGAATTCGCCAAGGCCCGGGTTGCCGATCACTCCGCCGTTGAGGCGATTGACGCCTTGGCAACGCGCTACCAGCAGGCCGGCATCACCTTGCATTTGCGGCATCTGAGTCCTGATTGCCTCGAACTATTGAGCAAGGCGAAGGATATGGTGGAAATTGATACCTACGCTGACCCGCATTACCACATCGCGGATAACAAACTGGGCTGAGTTTTATTGTGAGTGATTGAGTGCGAACTCGGCGTTTTTCTGATTACACGAAGGTCTTCAACGTGGTGATGACGAGAACTATGCAGACCGCACCCAGCACCAGGACACGCACCCGGATGGCCTCGATGCGTTTAACCAGTTCGGCATTTTGCTCGGCAAGTGCCTTGATCAGTTCGGAAGACGCCAGCATCTGGGCGTGCAGTTCCGCCGTTCTAGTTTCCATCTCAATGACGCGGGTCTCCAGGGGGCTGGCCGACTGAGCTCCCGCTGCGCCGGTGGTGGGCGCTGCCTGAGTTGAAGACGTCTGTGCGCCGGTCTTCTTGGCGACCGTTTTCCAGAGCTTCTTGGCGCCATCGGCCACCTTGGGCGCATTGCTGATGACCTCGGTCCAGGGAACCGTTTTGAGAATGGTGAGCCAGCCTATTGCCATGTTTGAGCCTTTCAGAAAAGGGAGCAGTTAAGACATGTTCCGGGCTGGATTGGTGCCCGGTTTTGCCCTTTATTGCGGGTTGACCGCAGCATCAAGCGGCAACAAGCGGCACCAAGCGGCACCAAGCGGCACCAAGCGGCAACAAGCGGCAACAAGCTTACTTGCCACCGCTTGTTTGTTCGTCCATCGGCTCGCGTAATCAACGGTCAATCCGGCGCGACGGGCTGGTGCTCAGCGGCGTCGGCTACTCCCGCCCAGAATCGAACCCAACACCCCGCGCAAAATCTGTTTGCCGACTTCCCGCCCGACCGTGCCGGCCATGCCGCGCGTGGCGCTCTTGGCTGCGGCTTCGATGATGCCTTCGCGCTTGCCGCCACGTGGCCCGGTGCTGCCACCGAACATTTCGCCGAGGCTGCCGAAGAAACCACCGCCAGACTCTTCCGCCGCCGGGGCACTTTGGCGCGGTTGCGGTGTTGGGGTTGGGCGGGGCTGGGCTTGCTGGCCGTTGTGATTGCCCCAATCGTTAGCATTCGGCCCATTGCTGCCGGCCGGTGGCGCGGGAATGGCGCCGGGGGCGGGTTGGTTATTGACCGGCTTGCCGCGCAGCAATTCATAGGCCGATTCGCGGTCGACCGTCGCACCGTAGGCGGCGAGCAGCGGCGAGGCTTGGATGAAGGACTGGCGCTCTTCCGGCGTCAGCGGGCCGAGGCGGGAGGCGGGCGGGAAGATCATGCTGCGGTCAACCACCGTGGGGCGGCCTTTTTCATCAAGAAAGGAAACCAGTGCTTCGCCGACCCCGAGTTCGGTGATAGCCGCGGCAGCATCGAATTTCGGGTTGGCCCGCATGGTTTGCGCTGCCGCCTGGACGGCCTTTTGGTCGCGCGGCGTGAAGGCGCGCAGAGCATGTTGGACGCGGTTGCCAAGCTGGCCGAGGATTTTTTCCGGGACATCGAGCGGGTTTTGCGTGACGAAAAAGACGCCGACGCCTTTCGAGCGGATCAGGCGGACAACTTGCTCGACTTTGTCGGTCAGTGCCTGCGGTGCATCGGTAAATAACAAATGCGCTTCGTCGAAGAAGAAAACCAGCTTCGGCTTGTCGAGATCGCCGGCCTCCGGCAGTTGCTCGAACAGTTCGGCGAGCAGCCAGAGCAGGAAGGTGGAGTAGAGCGCCGGGGCGTGGATCAGCTTGTCGGCGGCGAGGATGTTGATGACGCCGCGGCCGTTTTCATCGACCTTCATCAGGTCGTGAATGTCGAGCATCGGCTCGCCGAAAAAGAGGTCGCCGCCTTGTTCTTCAAGGGTCAGCAGGCCGCGCTGGATGGCGCCGATCGAGGCAGTCGAGACGTTGCCGTATTCGGTGGTGAAGGTTTTGGCGTTCTCGCCGACGTGCTGGATCATGGCGCGCAGATCCTTGAGGTCGAGCAGCAACAAACCCTGGTCGTCGGCAATCTTGAAGACCAGTTGCAGCACGCCGGTTTGCGTGTCGTTGAGATTGAGCAGGCGGGCAAGCAGCAGCGGCCCCATGTCGGAAATGGTGGCGCGGACGGGAATGCCGCCCTCGCCGAAAACGTCCCAGAAAGCCACCGGGTTGGCGTAGGGCACGAAGCCCTCCAGACCCAGTTCGTCCAGCCGCTTTTGCAGCTTGGGGCTGACCACGCCCGCCGCCCCGGCACCGGAGAGATCACCCTTCACATCGGCCATGAAAACCGGCACGCCGGCGTAGGAAAGACGCTCGGCCATCGACTGCAGCGTGACCGTTTTACCGGTGCCCGTGGCGCCGGTGATCAGGCCGTGGCGATTGGCCATTTGCGGCAGCAGGGCGGGATAACCGTCTTCGGACTTGGCGAGGTATAGGGGTTCGGACATGGCGGCAAACTCCAGCATGATAAAATCCTGCGATTCTATCAATGCTATGCAATTCTCGAGGTAAATCATGGCTGGGCATTCCAAGTGGGCCAATATTCAGCACCGTAAGGGCCGTCAGGATGAAAAGCGCGGCGCCGCTTTTTCCAAGATCGCCAAGGAAATTACGGTAGCCGCCAAGATGGGCGGCGGTGACATCAACTTCAACCCGCGCCTGCGCGTTGCGGTCGACAAGGCCAAGGGCATCAATATGCCCAAGGACAAGATCGATACGGCGATCAAGAAGGGCACCGGCGAACTCGAAGGCGTCGAGTACGTCGAGATCCGCTACGAAGGCTACGGCATCGGCGGCGCGGCGATCATGGTTGATTGCCTGACTGACAACAAGGTGAGGACCGTGGCTGAAGTGCGCCATGCCTTTTCCAAGTACGGCGGCAATATGGGCTCCGACGGTTGCGTGGCTTTTCAGTTCAAGCATTGCGGCCAGATGATCTTTGCGCCGGGCACCGATGAAGCCGCCTTGATGGATGCCGCGATCGAAGCGGGCGCCGAGGATGTGGCGACCAACGATGATGGTTCGATCGAAGTGACGACCGGCCCGAACGACTACATTGCCGTCAAGGATGCGCTCGAAGCCGCCGGTTTCAAGCCGGAGTTCGGCGAAGTGACAATGAAGCCGGAAGGCGATTCGCCGCTTGAGGGCGAGGATGCCGTCAAGATGCAGAAGTTGCTCGATGCCCTGGAAGGCCTCGACGACGTGCAGGAAATCTACACCACCGCTGTCATGGATGAATAAGCGCTCGCTGCGCAGTCAGGAGTTGTTGTGAATCATCGTCGTGTTTTGCTTGCCGTATTTTTCTCCACCCTTAGCCTGACGGCTTCGGCCGCGACGCTGGTTTGCCCTGACTTGTCGGCGGCTACCCAGGTCAATGCCTGCCCGACCGAAGAAGAGCTGAAGTTCACCTACAACGGTTTTTGCAGTGATACGGCGAAGGCCTATGCCAATCAAACTGACTCCTGCATTCGCTATGAAGATTATCGCGCCATGAAAAATGTTGCGATGTGGGAGTCGAAAGACGGCGTTTTCTCGGGTTACGTGTCCTGTGCGCTGCCTGCGGCCCAGGTCAAGGCTTTGAAACCGAGCGGGATGACGGTGGCTACCCAGGGCAAACTCAACAAGCTGGTTTGCGCTTATCCGGAAGGCATCAATCTGACTTACCGGACCAAGGGCGCCTGTGCGGTCGACAACGCCAAGGCTTGCGCCAGCGACCCGGCCACCTGCAAGGCAAGTTGCGAATAGCCCCCTTGCGATTACCTCCTGAAGCGCCTGCGCCGGATTCGATCTGATGCAGCGCTTCTACCCCTTTCTCTTTGTTTTTCTGTGGAGCACCGGCTTCATCGGGGCCAAGTACGGCCTGCCATATGCCGAACCGCTCTCCTTCCTGCTCACCCGCTACGGTTTCGTCATCGCGCTGATGACGGCGATTGCGCTGGCCACCCGGGCGCCGTGGCCGAAAGAGCCGAAGCAATGGCTGCATATCGGCGTTTCCGGCGTGCTGGTCCATGCGATCTATTTGGGCGGCGTTTTTGTCGCCATCAAGCACGGCTTGCCGGCCGGGATTACGGCGCTGGTGGTCGGCATGCAGCCGCTGCTGACCGCCTTCGGGGCCGGCTGGCTGCTTGGTGAAAAAGTCAGCGGCCGGCAGTGGGGCGGACTGGGGCTGGGGTTTGTCGGCGTCGGCCTGGTGGTTTCGGGCAAGTTGGGTGATGGCGCGCTCGGGCCGATGCTGGTCCCGGCCTTGATCGCTTTGCTCGGCATTACCGTCGGCACGCTCTATCAAAAACGTTTTTGTGCCAAGTTCGATTTGCGTACCGGTTCGGTCATCCAGTTTGTCCCGACCGCAGTGCTGACGGCGATTGCCGTCGCTCTGTACGAAGACTACAAAATCGAATGGACCGGCCAGTTTGCCTTCGCCCTCGGCTGGTTGGTGCTGGTTTTGTCGATCGGGGCAATCAGTTTGCTCAACCTGTTGATTCGCAGCGGCAGCGCGGTCAATGTCGCCAGCCTGTTTTACTTGACGCCCTTGTCGACGGCGCTGATCGCCTGGGTGATTTTTGGCGAAAAATTGACGTTGACCGCAGCATTCGGCATGTTGCTTGCCGTGAGTGGGGTTTATCTGGTTGCTCGCGCGAAATGAACGTCCCGCGCATCCTTGGCATTGACCCCGGCCTGCGGGTGACTGGTTTTGGCGTCATTGAACTGCATGGCAAGCAACTGGTTTATGTCGCCAGTGGCTGCATCAAATCGAACGACAAGGAATCGCTGCCCGAGCGGATCAAAACGCTGTTCGCCGGGATCAGCGAAGTGATCGCCACCTACGCGCCGAATCAGGCGGCGGTGGAAAAAGTGTTCGTTAACGTCAATCCGCAATCAACCTTGTTGCTCGGCCAGGCCCGCGGTGCGGCGCTCAGCGCGCTGGTGCATGGCGACTTGCCGGTAGCCGAATACACCGCCCTGCAGGTCAAGCAGGCGGTGGTCGGGCAGGGCAAGGCGACCAAGGATCAGGTGCAGCACATGGTGATCCGGCTGCTCAATCTGGCCGGTGCGCCCACCGCCGACGCCGCCGACGCGCTGGCCTGCGCCATCGCCCACGCACACGGCGGGCAAGGTTTGGGCGCATTGTCGACTGCTGGCTATCGCATTCGCGGCGGCCGGCTGATAGGATGATCACCTGTTTTAAATTACAGTAAGTGACTGATATAAATTTTTGAAAGCTGTCATTCCCGCGTAGGCGGGAATCCATGTTTCGGAAGGTGCTGGACTCCCGCCTGCGCGGGAGTGACGAATCAAGAGACCCCTAAAAGAAATCGAGCCGAAATGATTGGACGTTTGACTGGCCTGCTGGCCGAAAAAAATCCCCCGCAGATCGTGCTCGATGTGGGCGGCGTCGGCTATGAGCTGGATGTGCCGATGAGCACTTTCTACAACCTGCCGGCAAGCGGCGAGAAGACAACGCTGCTGACCCACTTTGCGGTGCGCGAAGACGGCCATTATCTCTATGGTTTTCTCACGGAGGCTGAACGCTTTTCCTTCCGCCAGTTGTTGAAGGTGTCCGGTATCGGTGCCCGTACGGCGCTATCGGTGCTTTCCGGGTTGTCGGTGGGCGATCTGGCGGCGGCGGTGGCGCAACAGGAACTCGGGCGCCTGATCAAGATTCCGGGCATCGGCAAGAAGACCGCCGAACGCCTGTTGCTCGAATTGAAGGGCAAATTGGCCGAAACCACCGGCGTTTCGCTGAGTGCTGCGGTCGACGACGCAAAGCAGGATATTTCCAATGCCCTGCTCGCCCTCGGTTACAACGAAAAAGAAGCCGCTTCGGCGATGCGCCAGTTGCCGGCCGATGTCGGCACCTCGGACGGCATTCGTCAGGCGCTCAAGCTGCTCTCGAAAGTCTAGGCATGTTCTCCGAAGAAAACCCGCGACGGCTGGCCCAAATTGCGCTGATCGCGCTGCTGATTGTCGGCTGCGTGGCGGTGCTGCTGCCGATGGTGGGGGCCATTTTGTTTGCCTTCGTGCTGTGGATTTGCACCTGGACGCTGTATTCCGAAAAGCTGTTGCCGCGCATCGGTGGGCGAAAGTCGCTGGGTGCCGCCTTGATGACGATGCTGCTGGTGCTGCTCATCCTGGTGCCGATGATTTTCCTCGTCGCCAGCCTGGCCAACAGCGCAGATTTCCTCGTCGAGGAAATTCGCCCGCGCATCGAGCAGGGCTTGCCGGCCGAGCCGCCCGCGTTCCTGAGCAGCCTGCCGATTTTCGGTAGCGAGATTGTGTCCAGTTGGCATCGCTTTGCTGCCAACAAGGCGGAGCTTGCCGGCCTGCTCAAACAGTTGATCGAGCCGGCGCGCAACCTGGCGCTGGCAACCGGCGCGATTGCCGCTAATGGCTTGCTGCAACTGGCGCTGGTCCTTTTCGTGATTTTCTTTTTGTATCGCGACGGTGAAACCATCGCCCATGCCCTCTACGTCGGCGCCCGTAAGCTGGGTGGAGAACTTGGCGAGGAAATGATCGAGCGGGCGCGTGGCACGGTGATCGGCGTCATGCTCGGTCTGGTCGGGACCGCGGTTGCTCAGGCGACGGTGGCGATGATCGGTTTTCTGATCGCCGGGGTGCCGGGGGCGGTGCTGCTGGGCTTTGCCACCTTTTTCCTGTCGATGGTGCCGATCGGCCCGCCGCTGATCTGGGGCGGTGCCGCCGCCTGGCTGTATGGTCAGGATCAGAGCGGTTGGGCGATTTTCATGGTGCTGTACGGTTTGCTGGTGATCAGCAGTATCGATAACTTTCTCAAGCCGGTGCTGATGGCGCGGGGAGCGGGAATTTCCATTTTGCTGATTGCCCTCGGTGTAATCGGCGGCATTCTGGTTTTTGGCTTCATTGGCATCTTTCTCGGCCCCGTCCTGCTGGCACTCGGCCACATGCTGCTCGGGCGCTGGACGCGTGAGGAAAAATCCACATGATCGAAACCGACAAACTGGCCGCCGTGCAGCGCATTATCGCGCCGCAAGCCAAATCACCGCAGGAAGAAGCGCAGGAGCGGGCCTTGCGCCCGAAGCGCCTCGCCGACTACACCGGCCAGGTCAAAATCCGTGAGCAGCTCGAAATCTTCATTCAGGCCGCCCGCAAGCGCGAAGAGTCACTCGATCACGTGTTGTTGTTCGGGCCGCCGGGTTTGGGCAAAACAACGCTGGCCCACATTGTGGCCTATGAAATGGGCGTCAATCTGCGTTCGACCTCCGGCCCGGTGCTGGAGCGCGCCGGCGATCTTGCCGCCATCCTGACCAATCTCGAACCGCACGACGTGCTGTTCATCGACGAAATCCACCGACTTAGTCCGGTGGTCGAGGAAATCCTCTACCCGGCGCTGGAGGATTTCCAGATTGACATCATGATCGGCGAAGGCCCGGCGGCGCGTTCGGTCAAGCTCGACCTGCCGCCGTTCACGCTGGTCGGTGCGACGACCCGGGCCGGCATGCTGACCAATCCGCTGCGCGACCGCTTCGGCATCGTTGCCCGGCTGGAGTTTTATACCGCGGAAGAGTTGCAAAGCATTGTCAGCCGCTCGTCGGCGTTGCTCAATGTGAAGATCGACCCGGCGGGTGCGCTGGAAATTGCCCGCCGCTCACGCGGCACGCCACGGATCGCCAACCGCCTGCTGCGCCGGGTGCGCGATTACGCCGAGGTCAAGGCTGACGGCCAGATCACCCGCGCCGTGGCCGATGCGGCGCTGGTCATGCTCGATGTCGACTCGGCCGGCCTCGACCTGATGGATCGCAAACTGCTCTCCGCCGTCATCGACAAGTTTGGCGGCGGCCCGGTCGGGGTCGATAACCTGGCGGCGGCAATTGGCGAGGCGCGCGACACGATTGAGGACGTGCTTGAACCTTACCTGATCCAGCAAGGCTACCTGCAGCGTACCTTGCGCGGCCGCATCGCAACCCCGGCGATTTATCGCCACTTGGGTTTGGCCGAGCCGGCCAGTGCCGTCGTGCGCGATCTGCTTTCGGAGGCTTGAGCTTTCGTCGTTCCGGCGATCGGCGTGCTGAAGTCTTATCCGGTGGTTGGCGTCAACGCGCCTTTTACGCCGCCAGACAAACCCGGTTGCGACCGCCGGCCTTGGCGGCATACAGCGCCGTATCGGCCCGATTAACCGTCTGCTCGGCTGCTTCGTGTCCGTCAAACTGGCTGACGCCAATACTGATCGTCACCTTGATTTGAGACTCACTGGCGCAAGGGATGCTCGCCTCAACCGCTAGTCGCAGTTTTTCGGCAACCACCTGTCCTTCTTCACGGCTACAGTCCTGAAGCACAATCAGAAACTCCTCGCCGCCCCAGCGCACGGCAAAATCAGCCGCTCGCAAGGCTGCTTTGAGCCGCCCGGCGATGCCGACCAGCACCAGGTCTCCGGTGCGGTGGCCGTAGCGGTCGTTGATCGATTTAAAGTGGTCAATGTCGGCCAGCAAAACGGTAATTGCCTGGGGTTTGCGGCGATAACCGGCCATCAGCTTGTCAATCAGGATGCTGAAGGCGTGCCGGTTGAGCAGGCCGGTCAGTTTGTCCGTCGAGGCCATTTCTTCGATCTTCGACTGATAATGAGTCAGCGCCAGGTGAGTCAGGAAAATGACAATCAAAGTCACCAACAAACTGATCGCCAAATTGACATAGAGGGTTTTTCGCACATCGACCAGCGACATGTCCTCGTTCTGCTCGACGAACAGGTACCACTTGAGTTCGGGCAGATAATTGACGTTGAGGATGTGATTGTCACCCTGCTCGGTGAATTGATAGGAACCGGTACGTTCCTGCAAAATCTGGTCGATCTGCAAGCCAAGCCCTGGCCGCTGATGCAGGTCCGACTGTTGCCCGGACTGGTTACCGAAAAATACGACCCGGCCTTGTTGATCAACGAAATAAATGGTGCGCTGAAAACGTTGCTGATATTCCCCGATCAGGCGGTGAACGGCATCTACGGTGAGGCCAATGCCGGTAGCGCCGATGTACTGGCCGGCAAAGTCAAAAACCCGGTAATTGATGAAAATGGTCAGCGCATCCCGATTGGCGAGATCGCGATCGACGTTGATTTCATAATCTTCCTTCATGTCGCGAACGCGGAAGTACCAGGCGTCACGGGCTTCGGTCGGGCTGATCTTCTTGAGGATGCCCTCGCCGGTGTAGTAATTACCGCTCTTTTCTGAAACGAAGAAGCTGCTGAAAGCACCGTGGCGATGCTTGATTTCGGCTAGGAAGCGCGCCATTTCACCGACTTCGCGCTCGCCCTTGAGCACCCAGTCGCGCAAAAAAGTATCGTGCGCCATCGTCGATGAAATAAGCACGGGGCGCACCAGATCCTTCTGGATTTCGGAATAGATGTTGCTTGAGGTCAGCGGCAGATCCTGGCCGATGATGGCGGTCCGGATGGCCTGTTTGGAGACAAAGTAGCCGAACAGCGTGGTCGCGAAAAAGCCGGCACTGAGCAAAATACTGAGTAGCAGGATCAGACGGTGACGGTCGACGATTTTTGGTGGGAGGATCATTGCGCTGATTATCGCGTAAGTTGTGTGCCCGATGTCATTGCTGGCGACCGTTGTAAATGCTCAGGGGAAAATCAAAATCTTGTGGAAACAGATCGTTACAAAAAATTGTTGCAATGCAAGGTAAAATCGCACGATGAAATTTGAGCCAAAATCCAACGCCTTTTCGATCCCAGTCCGCGTCTATTACGAAGATACCGATGCGGGTGGCGTCGTTTATTACGCCAATTACCTGAAGTTTTTCGAGCGTTGCCGCACCGAGTGGATGCGTTTTGCCGGGCACGATCAGTCGCAATTGGCCAGCGATGCCGGCATTGGCTTTGTGGCGCACAAGGTGAGTTGCGAATACCTCAAGCCGGCCCGGCTGGATGACCAACTGACCATCGGGCTGGAAGTTGAAAAACTGACCAAGGTGCGCGTCATCTTTCGCCAGCATGTCCGTTGCGGTAATGAAGAACTGGTCACCGGCACTGTCGAAATCGCCTGCGTCAACATGGCCACCCTGCGGCCGGCCCCGATCCCTGAATTTTTGTATCAAAAACTGGAAGCGCTGAAATGAACGTCACTCAGGATCTATCCATCCTCCACCTGATTCTCGACGCCAGCGCTGTTGTGCAGATCGTCATGGCGCTGCTCGCGGCGGTTTCCTGCATGTCCTGGTACTACATTTTCATGAAATGGTTTTCAGTGCGCCAGGCGCGCGCCAAGACCGAAACCTTCGAGCGTGATTTCTGGTCGGGCGGCGATCTCAACAGCCTGTTCAACAGCGCCGTCAATGACCGTCACCACGCCGGTTCGATGGAGCGTATTTTCGAGGCCGGTTTCCGCGAATTCACCAAGCTCAAGGGCCAGAAAAACCTCGACTCCAAAGACATCGTCGATGGCTCCCGCCGCGCCATGCGCGCGACTTATCAGCGGGAGATGGATGCGCTCGATTCGCACCTCGCCTTCCTTGCTTCAGTCGGCTCGGTTTCGCCCTATGTCGGCCTGTTCGGCACCGTCTGGGGCATCATGCACGCCTTCCGCGGCCTGTCGAATGTCGGTCAGGCAACGCTTTCCTCGGTGGCGCCCGGTATTGCCGAGGCGTTGGTAGCTACTGCCATCGGCCTGTTTGCGGCGATTCCCGCCGTGCTCGCCTACAACCATTTTTCGCATGACATCGACCGTCTGGCAACGCGCTACGAATCGTTTATGGAAGAGTTCTCCAACATTCTCCAGCGGCAGATGCGTTAAGCCATGCGCCAGCGCCGCCTAAAAAACGAAATCAACGTCGTTCCTTACATCGACGTCATGCTGGTGCTGCTGGTCATTTTCATGGTGACGGCGCCGATGATGACCACGTCGACCATCGACGTGCCTTCAGTCGGCAAGGCGGCGACATCGCCCACCGCACCGCTCGAAGTTTCCATCAAGGCGGACCAGACGCTGATGCTGGCCGACCGCTCGGGAAATGCCAAGGAAATTCGCGTTGACCGCAAGGAAATGATGGTTTTGATCAAGGCGGCGCAGGCGAAAAATCCCGAGCAGCCGGTGCTGATTGCCGGTGACAAAAATGTGAAGTACGAGGCTGTCCTCTCTGTCATGGACGAACTGCAGCGCGCCAACGTCAAACGGGTCGGCCTTCTGGTGCAGACCACCGGCAAATGATCCTCGAACGGCCCGAAGAACCCGGCAAGAAATATGCGCTGGCATTCACCTTCATGGTGCATGCCGGGCTGATCGCCGCGCTCTTCCTCGGCGTGCAATGGAAGCGCAGCGCGCCGGATGTGATGGAGGTCGAGTTGTGGTCGAGCCGACCGACCCCGGCAACGCAGGTTTTGCCGCCTCCGCCTCCGCCTCCCCCCGAAGTGAAACCTGAACCGCCCAAGCCGGTGCCCAAAGTCGAACCAAAACCGGAAACGCTGCCGCCCAAAAAGCCGGACATCGCGATCAAGGAAGAGAAAAAGCCGCCGAAGCCCGAGCCGAAAAAGCCGGAACCCAAACCCGAGCCAAAGCCTGAACCGAAAAAGCCTGAACCCAAGCCGGAAATCAAGAAACCTGAAGTCAAGCCGGAGGTAAAACCGGAAGCCAAGCCAAAGCCGACGGTGCCTGATTTCAGCAAGGAATTGTCGCGCGAGACTTCCGATTTGAAACCACGGGCGAATGCCCAGCAGATGGCGAATGTGGCAGCCGCCGAGTCGGAGCAGCGGGCTTCGTCAAACAAGCGGGGTTTAGCTGATTACGCGGCAAAAATTCGCGGCAAGGTGCGGGGCAATATTGTTTTGCCGCCCAGCATCCAAGGCAATCCGGAGGCGATATTCGCCGTTGATCAACTGCCATCAGGCGAAATATTGGCAGTCAAATTGAAGCGCTCCAGTGGCAATCCGGGGCTGGATGCCGCTATCGAGCGCGCTATCCTTAAATCCTCACCATTGCCGAAACCGGATGATCCGGCGCTTTTTCAGCGCGAATTGACGATCAAATACAAACCTTTTGAAGAGTAAAATCCTTCAAAATTTATTGAAAATGAACACCATGCAACGAATTTCCCGCCGTGTTTTTCTCGCTTTTTTCCTGTTGACCGCAGGATTGGCGCAGGCCCAGCTTTCCATCGAAATCACCGGGGCTGGGGCTAACCGGATTCCGGTGGCGATTGCCGATCTGTCCGGCGACCCGACGGCCTCCCGCGTCATTACGGCAACCGTCCGCTCCGATCTGGAGCGCAGCGGTTTGTTCAAGCTGGTTGATGCCAGCGGCGCCGCGCTCGATGAAAATTCGCCGATTGCGCATGCCGACTGGAAGGGCAAGGGCGCTGATGCGCTGGCCGCCGGCAGTATCGGCCGCAGCCCGGATGGCCGGATGGAAGCCCGTTTCCGGCTTTACGACACACAAAAAGGTGTTTCGCTCGGTGGCGCGGCTTATGTGACCGGCAACGACCAATTGCGGGCGGCCGGCCATCGGATTGCCGACTTCATTTATGAAAAGCTGACCGGTGAAAAGGGTGTTTTCTCGACCCGGATTGCTTATGTCGTCAAATCCCGTGGTCAGTTCCTGCTGCAAATCGCCGATGCGGACGGCCAGGGCGCGGCGACGGCATTGACCTCGTCCGAACCAATCATTTCGCCGGCCTGGTCGCCGAACGGCAGCAAGCTGGCCTACGTTTCCTTCGAAAAGAAGAAGCCAGTGGTTTATGTCCATTCGCTGGCCACCGGTCAACGCCATATTGTGGCCAATTTCAAGGGCTCGAATTCGGCCCCGGCCTGGTCGCCCAACGGCAGCAAGCTGGCGGTTGTGTTGTCCAAGGATGGCAATTCACAGATTTATTCGGTGAATGCCGACGGCAGCGGTTTGCAGCGCCTGACCCAGTCGGGCGGGATCGATACCGAACCGCGCTATTCGCCGGACGGCGCCAGCCTCTATTTCACCTCGGATCGTGGCGGCAGCCCGCAGATTTACCGGACCGGTGCCAATGGCGGCGAGGCCCAGCGCGTTACCTTCGAAGGCAGTTACAACGTCTCGCCGCGTCCTTCTGCCGATGGCAAGAGCCTGGCTTTCATCACCCGTCGCGAGGGCCGTTTCCAGTTGGCCGTGATGGATCTGGCCAGCCGCCAGACGCAGGTGCTGACCGACTCCAACAAGGACGAATCCCCCAGTTTTGCCCCCAATAGCCGCATGATCCTGATCGCCACGGAAGTCGGCGGGCGCGGCGTACTATCGGCTGTCTCCAGCGATGGCAGGATCAAACAACGCCTCTCGGTCGCTGCAGGTGATGTCCGCGAACCGGCTTGGGGCCCATTCTTTCAATAATCCATAATTTTCAAGAGAACTTCATGAAAAAACTACTGATCCCCGCCTTGCTGTCGGCCCTGATTCTCGGCTGCAGCTCCACCCCGATTCCTGATGAAACCGGTGGTGCACCGGTTGAATCACGCAGCGGTTCCAGCGGCACTGGCGTTGTGCCGGTGGTGGCGGGTGGTGTTGATGCCAACGGCTTGCCGCGCGAACTGACCGACCCGAAGAGCAAGCTGGCCCAGCGCAGCATTTATTTCGATCTCGACAAGTACGAAGTCAAGGACGAGTACCGTGATCTGGTCGCCTCGCACGCCAAGTATCTGGTCGCCAACCGCGGTTTCAAGGTGCTGCTCCAGGGCAATACCGACGAGCGCGGCAGCCGTGAATACAATTTGTCACTCGGCCAGAAACGTGCTGAAGCCGTCAAGCGTTCGCTGGTGCTGTTGGGCGCCAAGGAAGAGCAAGTTGAATCGGTGAGTCTCGGCGAAGAAAAGCCGAAGAATGCCGGTCATGACGAATCGGCCTGGTCCGAAAACCGTCGCGCTGACATTCTGTACAAGGCTGCTGACGGCCGCGGCGAGTTCTGATCATGCGGCGCCTCCGCCTTGCCCTTCAGATTGCT
>Ga0209480_10001380_pt1 | contig 17927 bp, 12 predicted proteins | sample JI61114C2DNA_FD_187501 | JGI IMG/M metagenome (GOLD analysis project Ga0209480, IMG submission 187501) | Wastewater effluent complex algal communities from Wisconsin, to seasonally profile nutrient transformation and Carbon sequestration -... | ecosystem: Engineered > WWTP > Effluent > Algae... | reverse complement strand
TTCTCTAATAGCAGCAGCTGGGTATCCCCTTCTTCTCATACCACTAATGGTACTCATTCTAGGGTCGTCCCAACCATTCACCATATGTTCGTTTACCAATTGCAATAATTTACGTTTACTCATAACCGTGTAAGTCATGTTTAAACGGGCAAACTCATATTGTTGAGAAGGAAAAGTTGCTAATTTTTCAATACACCAATTGTATAATGGTCTATGCGGAACAAATTCTAAAGTACAGATAGAATGCGTAATTTCTTCTATTGAATCGCTTTGTCCGTGTGCAAAATCATACATTGGATACACGCACCATTTGTCTCCTGTTCTGTGATGGTGTGCATGTTTGATTCTATAAATAATTGGATCTCTCAACAACATATTGGGAGACTCCATATCTATTTTTGCTCTAACTACTTTTGATCCATCTGGATACTTTCCAGCCTTCATTTCTTCAAATAAAGTTCTGTTTTCAGCAGGGCTCCGATCTGCGTATTGGTTTCGTTTTCCAGGAGTGGTTGGTGTTCCTTTTTGAGCAGCAATCTCCTCACTGGTACTATCGTCTACATAAGCCAAATCTAGATCAATCAGTTTTAATGCCATTGCATACAACTGATCAAAATAATCAGAAGCATATAATTCATTGGCCCACTCAAAGCCTAACCACTTTACATCATTTTTGATGCTTTCTACGTACTCAGTATCTTCTGTAACCGGGTTGGTATCATCAAACCGAAGATTGGTTGAACCACCATATTTTTTAGCTAAGCCAAAATTTAGGACAATACTCTTGGCATGCCCAATATGTAAATAACCATTGGGCTCTGGAGGAAATCGAGTAGTAATACTATTGTGTTTCCCACTTGCCAAATCTGCTTCAATAATCTCTTCAATGAAATTCAAACTTTTCTCTTCGCTGCTCATTCCCTATTAATTTGTTGGATTATTTACCAATTTCTACATTGTCAAAAAAAGCCTGTCCGTCTGCCGCTTTTGCTGATGGATTGGTTGAATAAAATAGTACCTGGTGTAGAACTGGGCCAATAAAAAAGATATAACCAAATGCTTTTTTACCTTTCAAATTATCATCTGATGAGTTAGCTCCATCAATTTCCACGTATAGGCTATTTTTTTCCTTAAACTTAGTGATAAGGTCTTTGCTAATACTTGCACCCGCCATCTGACTGCTCATGCCAGCTTTTAACTGATCCCAAAAAGAATCGCCCATCATTTCAATAGGGTCACCTGAAAGTCCCATTCCGCTTAAATCGAATACTAATGCACCAAACCCTTTGCTAGTATCTTTATCCGTTGCATAAAAAATAGTAGCCCCATTCATTGTTTTTTCAGAGGGTTTAGTGGGGAATTGCACTGTTACTTTGTCAGATAGTTTCTGTGCAATATTTTGTGCATGAACTGCAACGGTAACTACTAATAACAAAAAGGATAAGGTTAATTTTTTCATTGTTCAGTTGGACTGTTTAATGTATAATCCGCGATAAAATTAATTGAATTTATCATGTCAGTATGTAAAATTCTGTCTGCATCATTAAAAGGCACTTGTTTTCTGAACTGCGTCATCAATGTTTCTAATACCAAGGAGGTTTTTGCAGGCCTTCTAAAATCAAACGCTTGCGCAGCAGTTAATAGCTCTATTCCTAAAACTTTTTCTACATTTTGCATTAATCTATAGCACTTTGTTGCCGCGTTAGCCCCCATACTAACATGGTCTTCTTGGTTGTTGCTGCTCGAAATGCTGTCTACAGAGGCTGGGGTACATAATTGCTTATTTTCACTTACAATACCTGCTGCAGTGTATTGTGGTATCATGAAACCAGAATTTAATCCTGCATTTTTAACCAAGAACATGGGTAATCCTCTTTGGCCTGAAATTAATTGGTAAGTTCTTCTTTCTGAAATACTAGCAATTTCACTCATGGCTATACATAGGTAATCTAAGTTGATGGCCAATGGTTGGCCATGAAAATTTCCTCCACTAACAATTAAATCTTCATCTGGAAAAATGTTGGGGTTATCTGTAACCGAATTCACTTCTTGCATAAATATCTTGAGTACATGCTTAAAAGCATCTTTGCTGGCACCATGCACTTGTGGTATACACCGGAATGAGTAAGGGTCTTGCACTTGTTTTTTCGGTTGCTGGGCTATTTCACTACCAGCTAAAAAACAACGTAGTGCTGCAGCTGTATCGATTTGCCCTTGATGCCCTCTAATTTGATGAATAGCTGGGTGATAGGGTTCTAACAAACAATCAAATGCCTCAATGGATAAAGCTGCAATTAAATCTGCCATCTTTAATAATTGTTCAGCTTTTTTCAAGCAATACAATCCATAGGCATTCATAAATTGGGTACCATTAATTAAAGCAAGCCCTTCTTTACTTTGCAAATGAATAGGTTCCCAATTCATTATTTTTAATACCTCTTTTGCTGGCCATTTTTTTTCCTGATAATACACTTCGCCTAATCCAAGCAGTGGCAAACTCAAATGACTAAGCGGGGCTAAATCACCAGAAGCTCCTAAAGAACCTTGGGTATAAATAACAGGTAAGATATCTTGGTTATACATATCCATTAAACGTATGACTGTATTAATCTGAACGCCACTATGACCATAACTCAACTGCTTAATTTTGAGCATCATCATGAGTTTAATGATATCTTTTGGCACTTCTTCTCCCAATCCACATGAATGCGAAACAATCAAGTTATATTGTAATTGCTCTATTTGATCATGGCTGATTTGTACATTTTGTAGAAATCCAAATCCAGTATTTACACCATAATACATTTTGCCTGTTTCTTTCATTTTTTGGTCTAAAAATGCTCTGCAGGTCATGATTTTTTCATGGGCATCAAAAGTGATAGAAACCAATTGGTTATAATCTAATAAATGCTTGATTTGTTGAAACTGCAATGGCTTGCTATCTAGGGGCAAATAATTATAGCTCATGAAGGCAATCGTTTAATGCAAAGTAAACTGTTTTAATATTTATCTCACCATTTTACCAGCATGTTTGATTTAGTAAAAAAAAATCCTTTATTTTGCACCTCCAATTAAGGTTCGGTAGCTCAGCTGGATAGAGCAACTGCCTTCTAAGCAGTAGGTCATTGGTTCGAATCCAATCCGGATCACATTGTTTCAAAATATCAAAAAACCCTACAATTTAATTAGTTGTAGGGTTTTTTAATGTCTTTATGCTGAAATAGCGTTAAGCTGATGCTACTTGTTTAGAAGTGCTTCTGTACAAATAATTGCTAAAAATATGTCTTCTTGCAAATCTTCCAGGAGTATCTGCATTGACTAATTTTACATAAATTCCTTTAGGAACACCGTAATATTCGTATTCGCTACCGTCTTCAAAACGAATTGTGAGAACTTCAGATTTGTATTCAAAGTCTTCAATTACCGAATTAGTAATTGTTTCGGTATAATCTGGAAGTGTTTGAGTAATTGTTTCTGATGCAATACTTACCAAAAAATGGTAAGCTTCTATTATTTTTTTGCTTTTTTCTTCGGCTTCAATCTTTAATGCATGGTCATCATTGAATTTGTCGGGATGCCATTCCTTCATTAGGTTTCTATAAACTGATTTTAATGTCTTTAATTCAGCGGTTTCATCCACTCCTAATAATTTTCTGTAACTAGCGATTCTTCTCATAAATATTTACTGTAAAGAGGGATTTGCCCTAATTTTTCAGCAAATCTATTGTATTTAATTTACAAAACTCTTTTGGTACCCGCATACAACTCGTACTCTAAAAGCCTACAATCAATCGTAGCGTTATAAAATTCTATTCTTCTACTAGGCTTTAATCGAATCTTTTTGGCTAAATCTAAATTCCCTGTAAATATATATCCAGTGTATCCTTTGCATTTATTTTTTAAAAAATCGCCCATTCGAGCATAGGTATTACTCAATTCAACTTCATCACCTAATCGCTCTCCGTATTCTGGATTAAACATGATAATCCCTTCTTGCTCTATTGGTATTGTGGTTTTTTCAAAATCCCCTACTTCAAATTGTATCAAATCAAGCACTCCAGCAGCTGTAGCATTCAATTTTGCAGTTGCGATAGCGGAACTACTGATATCTGAAGCAATTATTTTAATAGTACTCGAAATTTTTACTTGTTCTTCTAACTCTTTGCGAACAATGTCGTACATCATTTTTTCGTACCCTAATAAGTGCATAAATGCATAATTAGTCCTTAATAAGCCAGGTGCTCTATTGGTAGCAATTAAAGCAGCTTCAATAGCTAATGTTCCTGATCCACACATTGGATTAATAAAAGGGGCTGAAAAGTTCCATTTAGTGGATAAAATGGTAGCTGCTGCCAATGCTTCTAACATGGGCGCTTTCCCAGGTAATTTTCTATACCCATGTTTTGCCAAAGTTTCTCCAGAAGTATCTATAAATACTTCTGCTTCTTCATGTTTCCAAAATAAATAAACTACTGCTCCGGTTAGATCAGATCCAGTAGATGGTCGTTTTCCCTTCTCTTTCCGAAGCCGATCAACAACAGCATCTTTCACCCTTAAATTAGCATATAAACTAGTTTGTATAGTTGGATGAAATACGTTGCTTGTAACAGAAAAATAACCATCTGCTTTTATTAAATTCTCCCACTGAATACCAACCAATTGATTATATAGTTCATCAGGATCGTTACAGGTGAATTGCTTTAGAGAAAACATGACCTGGCTAGCACAACGAAGGTGTAGGTTTAATCGAATGCAATCTTGCATAGTGCCTCTTAATTCAATTCCTGTTTGAAAAATACGTATGATTGGGTAGCCCAAGTTGATTACTTCTTTCTGAAGTGAAGGAGAAAGCCATTTATGACAGGTAATGATAATTTTTTCTTGCGTATTAAATATTTGCATATACACAAATTTACGCGGTTATTTTGGCTATTTTTTAATTTATAAGTCAGCAAAAAAACTTGGAATTCAATCTGTTTTTAATTAAAGAAAATCATAACTTGATAATAGTAATGCTACGATGGTCATTAGCGAATCATTTATTAGTAAATTTTAATTTATGAAAGTTATTTGTATAGGAAACTACCCTCCGCGTAAATGTGGCATTGCAACTTTCACTGAAAATATTGTAAAAGCTATCCAAAATAGTTCTTTAGTTCAAGCGCTTGATGTGGAAGTAGAAGTCATTGCCATGAATGACCCAGAGCAATTTTATGACTATCCTCCTATTGTAACTAAAATTATAAGGCAAAATTTTAAGCAAGATTATTTAGATATAGCTGAATATATTAATGATTCTAAAGCAGATATATGTTTATTGGAACATGAATTTGGCATTTTTGGTGGGAATAGTGGATTGTTATTGGTTTCTCTATTGCGGTTATTAAAAATGCCCATTGTAACAACTTTTCACACCGTTTTAGAAAAACCCAATTTTCATCAAAAAGAAGTGATGAAAATTATAGCAACCTATTCTTCTGGAATAATTGTAATGAGCAAACTGGCTATTCAATTCTTAAAAGATATCTATCAGATATCTACGAATAAGATATTTTTTGTTGAACATGGTGTGCCAGATTTTGAAAGTATAAAATTGAATCAAAGTCAACATCCGAGCAATTGGAAAGACAAAAAAGTTATGCTGACTTTTGGACTATTGGGTAGAAGTAAAGGTATTGAAACCTCTATCAAAGCCCTTCCCAAAATCATAAAAAAACATCCCAATTTTAAATATGTCATAATAGGAAAAACCCACCCTCATGTGATAAGACATGCAGGAGAAGAATATAGACATTGGTTAATTCAATTGGCTGAAGATTTAAATGTGCAAGGCCATATTGAGTTTATAGATGAATATGTTAGTGAAGATCGGTTGATGTCTTATTTGCTGGCAGCCGATATATATGTAACACCTTATTGTAATAAAGCACAAATAACCAGTGGGACACTTTGTTATGCATTAGGGGGAGGTTGTGCTGTTTTTTCTACTCCCTATTGGCATGCGGAAGAGCTTTTGCAAAATGGAAGGGGAATATTATTTGAATTTGGCGATTATGAAAAACTTGCAGAAAGCGTTATTGAGGTTTTAGATGATCCCCAAAAAATAAGAGCTTTACAAGAAAACGCGTATGAATATGGAAAAAGTATTACTTGGCCATTAACAGGTAAAGCTTATGCAACTATTTTTAATGAATTAAAATCCAAAGCAGTTCATCAAGAAATTCTTTTAAAAAACCATTATCAATTAATGGATTATCCATTTAATCCAGCGCATTTAATTCGTATGACAGATAGTGTAGGGATGTTTCAACATGCACATGGTTGCATTCCCAACTATCAAACAGGATATTGTTTAGATGACAATGCTAGGGCATTATTATTATCATTGATGGGGTATCAACATTTTCAAGATCCCCTCTATATTCAATTAGTTGTTAAGTATTTGTCATTTGTTGAGCATATGCAAAATCCAGATGGCAGTTACAATAATTTCATGACTTTTTCTAAAGAGAAATTTGAAAATGACCAATCTGAAGATGCATTTGGTAGAACTATTTGGGCATTGGGTTATTTAGTTCGATTTGCACCAAATGATAGTTTATTTCAATTGGGTATAGAGTTATTTCAAAAAACATTAAATCAAGTTGATTTATTAAAACATTGTAGGGGCTACGCCAATTCTATTTTTGGACTTTATCATTACGTTAAACGATTTCCTGACCAGGAAAGATATATCCAACAGATGGCTCATTTTGCCAATCTACTTTGTGATGAATTTGATAAATACAGCACCAATGATTGGCATTGGTTCGAAACAACCATGACATACGATAATGGGTTACTACCTGCTTCTTTGTTTAAAGCATATAGTATTTTAGAAAACGAAAGATTTTTAATCGTTGCAAATAAAAGCACATTGTTTTTGGAACAGAAATGTTTCAAAGAAACCAATCTTTCTTTAATCGGTAATCGCAGGTGGTTAAAGATGAATGAAAGTTTTGAAATGTATGCACAACAACCAATTGATGCAATGGCTATGGTCATTTTATATGATTCAATCTATCATTTATCTCAATCAAAAGACTCTTTTGAAAAATTAAAACGCTCTTTTCAATGGTTTTTGGGCTATAATGATTTAAACCTTCCTTTATATGATATTGATACCAATGGCTGTAATGATGGTATTGAGGAATTTAGTATTAATCGAAATCAAGGCGCTGAAAGTACTATTGCCTATCATTTAGCTTGGTTGGTTGCATCAACTTATTTTGACAATAAATAAGTTGATGCAAACTGTTTTATAATTTGAGTGCAACTCTTACTGAATCTAGTAACTTTGCTGGCTCAATTGGTTTACTGATATAGTCAACTGCGCCTAATTTAAGTCCCTTATCTTTTTCGGCTTCACTAGTAAAACTAGATAGGAAAACAACTGGAATATTGATTTGGTGTTTTTTTAGAAATTCTAATAATTGATATCCATCTAAATTGGGCATTGATATATCAGAAACAATAAGGTCAAATTTCTTTCTTCCAATTTCCATTAAAGCAATTACACCATCAGAAGCCACTTGAACATCAAAGTTGTCAGATTTTAAAATATGGGAAATAACGGTTTGATTCATTATTTCATCTTCTACTACTAAAATTTCAGCTTTTGCTTTTACTCCTTTATTTTTTTGATGATAGTCTGACGGAATTAATTGTTCTAATAATTCATCCATTTTTACCGTAGCATAAGTAGATGAGGTATCAGACATTGCATACGGTATCACTAACTCATTATTGTTAACAATAGAACCACAGGAATAAACCACATTTGGTACATATCCTTCCCTTTCTTCATCATTTGGCATAATAAGCGGTTCAAATAATTCACCTATTACTTTACTTGGATCTTCTAAATCTAATAACATAGCTCCAATACAGTATTTACGCATGGTTCCCACACCATGTGTGATTACAAGCCAACCATATTTTGTTTCAATGGGTGATCCACAATTACCCACTTGTATAAATTCCCAAGGAAATTTAGGTTCTTGAATTCTTATCGCATCACCCCATAAATTTATATCATCAGAGAACATGATATAATTATTGACACCATCAATACGTCCTAACATAGTATATTTCCCATTGATTTTTCTTGGGAATAAAGCCATGCCTTTATTTTGCGCATTCTCCCCTAATATAGGCATTATGGTAAATTGAAGAAAGTCCTTTGTTTCAATTAATTTGGGCATTATAGTATGTCCATTATATGCAGTGTATGTTGCATAATAACGTTCCCTGCCGTCGTCGTCGGTAAATTTAACAAATCGAGCATCTTCAATACCATTGCTTTCTGCAGCCGCAATGGGGAAAATTACTCGATCAGAAATTCCTGTATCTAATGAAAATGTGATTTCATAGTGTGAAGCCCCTAGCCAGCTGATGGTTTGAAGTACTTTTTTCTGAAAATCATTTGGATTTAATTCTCGTTTGGCTTGATCTAACGCATGATACAACTCATTATAATCAAATTCATCCCTTAATTTATTTAATACTAGATCAATAATGGATTGTTCTGTATTCATTTCAGCAAGCTTCTGTTGAAACTCAGCCTTCGAATAAATATTGTTTTTAATTACATCTGCTTCATCAATTAATCTACCCGTTGGTTTTATTTCTAAATTATTATCTGCATCTAAAATACCACCTCTAAATACAACTGAAGATATATGACCTTCTCCTGTTGCTCTAAAACTAATTATTACTCTTTTTTGTCCGGCTTGTAAACCACTTTGATCAGGATCTTCAACCATGGATGGATTAAAAAATGCAGCTGATTCTATGCTGTATTCGGATGTGAAATAGGCACCAATTAATAATTTTTTAAATTCCGGAAAACTATGAAGATCTCCTGCTCTTCCAGATAAAATATCATTTGCTCGATTAAAGTGTTTTTGAAAAATGCGAGAAATATTTCTGTGCCGAGCGGAAAAATCTCTTAAGGATTGATTCAATGTCAATTTAGCCGCTTCATCAGGCATATCTTTCACTTTCTGAATGATTGACAAAACACGTGTTTCAGGGCCTGGATAAAAAAAACGAGCAATAACTCTTTTGGAATCACTTTTAAAGTGGATTGGTTTTCTGTTTATGGTGGTACTCATTTAACAAATTTGTATTCTGAAGATAATGAAATTGTTATTGATTATTAAGATATTTGTTTATCCAATTCTAAAGCATTAATTATTGTAATTTGCAGCATGAACGTTCAAATGGAAGAAGGCTGGAAACAATTGTTGGCAAAGGAATTCGAGAAGCCTTTTTTCCTACAAGTTGTTGCACACTTAAGAACGGAGAAAGCTACTAAGGCAATCATTTATCCTCCAGGCCCGCTTATTTTTAATGCATTTAATACTACCCCACTCAATCGATTAAAAGTGGTGATACTTGGTCAGGATCCCTATCATGGACCAGGACAGGCACATGGTTTAAGTTTTTCTGTTCCAGATTTGGTAAAGCCGCCCCCCTCTTTGGTTAATATTTACAAGGAATTACATAAAGACATTGGCATGCCTATTCCGAATACAGGCAATCTACTTCCATGGGCTAAACAGGGGGTTTTATTGCTCAATGCAGTGCTTACCGTAAGAGCCAATGAGCCTGCTAGTCATGCAAAAATTGGATGGATGGATTTTACCGATAGCGTCATTAGAAAAATTTCACAAGAAAAAACCGGAATTGTTTTTTTGCTATGGGGTAAGTTTGCACATGAAAAGCAAGCATTGATAGACGAAACCAAACATTACGTATTAAAAGCAGCGCATCCCTCTCCTTTTAGTGCAGATAAAGGTTTTTTTGGGTGCAAGCATTTTAGTAGAACCAATGAATTGTTGGCACAGCAAGGCATTGATCCAATCAATTGGCATTTGTAAAAGATTGTAAAAAAGTAGAATGAATATTTTTAAAGCTGTATTTGCTAGAATTTGGGCCTTTTGGGGGTTGTTAAGTTTTATTGCCACTTTTCTGGTAATCTTAATCCCTTCTTTGCTTACAGCCTTAATTCCTGATCCTAAAGGGATGGAATATTTTATTAAGCTTGCTCGAATATGGATGAATACCTGGTTGTTTATGATTGGTTGTCCTGTTTCTGTTAGAGGCAAGTATCATTTTAAAAAAGGACAAACCTATATTGTTACCTGTAACCATAATTCATTATTAGATATACCATTATCTTCCCCATTCATACCTGGCGCAAATCAAACAATTGCTAAAAAAGAGTTTACAAAAGTGCCCTTATTTGGATGGTATTACGAACGTGGGTCTGTAATTGTAGATCGCAAGAGTGATGCAAGTAGAAGAAAAAGTTTTGAACTCATGAAAGCGTCACTAGAAAAGGGGTTTCATATGTGCATTTATCCAGAAGGAACTAGAAATCGAACAGCTGCTCCGCTTAAAAATTTCTATGATGGAGCCTTTAAATTGGCGGCAGATTCTGGTCATTCTATTATTCCTGCGGTCATTTTAAACACAAAGAAAGCTTTGCCAGCGAATAAATTTTTTTATTTATTGCCCCATGCTCTAGCCATTCATTTTTTAGAGCCCATAGAAGTAAATGGGCAATCGGCTGGTGTTTTAAAGGAAATGGTTTACAATAAAATGGCTGACTATTATTTAAAACATTCCCACTAAAAATTAGAAAAAGTTCTACTTCTGTTGATTCTTAAGTCTCTTAAGATGCCCGATTTTGGATTTACAGTAATATTGAAGGATCTATATAAACCAATAGGCGTTACATTGATAGATAGTTGCCAGCAATGCATTTCACGTGTAATAAATGTGCTTAATTGTTGTAGATTTCCTCGGGTAATATCGTAGAATCCGGTAGCACCCACTTTCCATTTATCTGTTAAACTAAAGTCTCCATTAAAGTTAAAAGTAGAAAATGTTTGAGTGATAAATCCACTGTAATCAGGTGCAAGTACTCTGGTAAAATTGAATGAATAAGCAATAGAAATATTCCAGGGAATATTGAAATCAGTAAACTCGGCAGGATTTGCTCTAGCAAATTGTAGTTGTCTTTGCTGTTCATCTGGAGTCATAAATGGGTCTACAGGAATTTCTTTGTCCTTCTCCTCTTTTCCATCTTTTGATTTACTTCTAAATGAAGTAGATATGGCAACATTTCCACTGGTGATTCTGCCAAACTTAAACTTAGCTGGATCCCATAAAATTTGTTTAGACCTGAAACCTCTGTTATCAATATCATAAGGGTCTAAATTGGCACTGGCAGTAATATTTACTTTTTCAAATAAAGTACTCCTTGCGTAGAAATTAAAGTTGCCTAACTGAAAACTGTCTGCTAAAAAATTATAATTCGAATTGAAACCAAAGCCATCTATCAATTTTATTTTTTTGCCTGCCTTGTCGGCTGTGTCTTGCTTATTCTTCGTTTTCATCTCTAGCAAGTTGTCTATGCCAAAACCAATACCACCAAAAGATCCTTCACTAAATGCCCCAAGAATACCCCCATCAAATTGAGAAACCCTCAGCGTTCTGTCACTCGTATCTACTTTTAAATTGTAATAGTATTTGGCATTCATGTCTGGTTGGTAGTTCACAGAAATAGTAGGCCTTATTTCATGTCGTATTGCTACAATATTGCTGGTTGGCTTAAACTTGTAAGTTCCAAATATGCGTGTATTAGCCGCAATACCAAAGCTCATTTGTCGGGCTGCATAAAATCCACGTTGTATAACTGTGTCTACTTTATTCGTGGTATTGTTCCATGATCTAAAATTGCGTTGGCCATACCATCTTTCTGAATAAGATACACTAGGTGCAATGGTAATAGGCCCCAAAGATGGAAGTGATAATGTTATTGGAATACTATGTTGTGCTCCGTATTGTAAAGTATCTAATATTCTTCTGATGCTAAATGCAGTGTCGTAAAAAGAGATTTGATTTTGAAAGTTTCCACTGTATCCTATACCAATTTTTTCATACCATTTACCAGATCCAACTTGGTCTTTTTGCTGAAAAGGATAAAAAGTAACCACGTTAAAGTTAACCGTGGGCAAATTCATATTTACCAGTCGTAAATTATTGTTTTGATTATGATTTAAGTTAACCGATAAATTGTATTTGCCTTTCCAATCTTTACTGTAATTGATGGATGAACTCAGCTGGTTTTGGAAATTTACAAATGGGTTGTTGAGTAAGGTTTGGTTAAATCGGCTACTACCAAAATTGACGTTAGCAGAAAAATTTGTTCCTGGCCTAGCTCTTGAATCTCTGTTATGAGACCAGTTAATCATAAATGAACTACTTGAATTGAATTCATCTTTAGATAAAGTGCTTCTGTTTAAACTCTTGGTATTCTGAAAAGTAATATTCAAATTACCTGTGTAAGCATACCGCTTAATGTACTTTGAATTAATATTTAAGTTCCATCCTCCAAATGAGTATAAATTAGATCGTAGGGTAACGTCCATTTTTTCGCTTAGTACAAAATAATAGCCTAAACCTTCTAAGCCCAAGCCAAAATCAGGACTGGCTGTGAATGCCGGAGGCAATAATCCCCCATGCCTCCCCTTGTTCAATGGGAATATTCCAAATGGTATACCAATGGGCATTGGTACGCCTTCAAATTCAGGGAATGATGGGCCAGCAATTCCCATTTTATTATTGATGATTTTCATTTTGCTGGTTCTGAAATTATAATGGGGTACATCTAAATTACAAGTAGTAAATCGGGCCCTTTTTGCATATACTTCTGTGGAACTTATCTTTTTTAAATCAATTGCATTTACATAAATTTCACCCTCTTGAAAAAAAGTATTTTTTGTTAGTCCCTTACCAGATTTCATATTGTAAAAAATGGTGTCACTAATAGATTTCATTTCTCCTTGAATAAACTGCGGTTTACTTGAAGGGTTACCTGAAGAGTCTTTTGATCCATATGCCTGAACCATTTGAGCCCGTTGGTCGTATTTAATAGTGGCAGCATCTAGTTTAAGATCGGTATAGTCTACTTTTGCTTTGCCGTACAAGAAAAATTCTCTGGTAGTTATAACTAGTACACCAGAATCTTCAGCATTGTACTTAATGGGTGCATCAATCGAATCTTTAGAAATCTTTAACGTATCAGTTTTAATTCTCATACTGTCTTTGGGAATTGGCTTAGATAGCGTATCCTTAAGACTCTTAGAATTATTCGTAGGTAAAGTTTGAGCCTGCAGATTGGGCATTAAAAATGTTAATATCCCCAAATAAAGGAACAGAACAATAGCCAGCCTTGTTTTTACGTTAATTTTAATTATCCTGTTCATGGTGCTAGAGACAAAATTAAGGTCTAAAACCGTGTAAATAGAATTTTAGGTCTGATTCCTTAATGAAATGATATGATTAAAAGACATATTGCTGCTTTCTATCTGTTAAGTTTTGCATTCCTTCTGTTTACTTCATTTACAGATAAGCAACCAATGCCACAACAAAGACAACCTTTAAAGCGCATTATTATAGATGCTGGCCATGGTGGAACAGATGTAGGCGCAAAGGGAAGATACTCTACTGAGAAAGATTTATGTTTAGCTATTTCATTGAAGTTGGAGAAAATGATGCAGCAGGAAATTCCTGATGTTGATTTAATTATGACTCGGACAACCGATGTGTTTGACGATGTGGTTAGAAAGGCTGAAATTGCCAATCAGGCAAAGGGTGATTTATTTCTTTGTATTCACGTAAACAGTGCCAGACCCATTAAACAAACTGAATTTATTGGCTATAAGTCTGTAACTGCTTATAAAGGAAAGGGTAAAAAGAAGAAAAAATATACCAAAAAAGTAAAGGATTACAGAACTTGGTATTTGCCTAACCCGGCAAAAGGGACGGAGACTTTTATTTACAACGTAAATAAAACCAGTGGTAGAATGAAAGCGTTAAGCCAAGGGGATGATTTTAGTATGGACAGCGCCACCCAACAAGAAATGAAATTGTTTGAGCAAAATGATCCAGCTAAAATGATGTTGCTGAGCATGAAAACCCAGACTTACTTTCAAAGAAGTGCAGATTTGGCGCTAACCATTGAAGATGAATTTAAAAAAGTAGGCAGAATTAGTAGAGAAGCAAAACAGCGTAATGAAGGAATTTTTGTTTTACATGCCGTGAATATGCCAGCTGTTTTAGTTGAAACTGGCTTTATATCCAATCCTGAGGAAGAAGATTATTTAAACAGTGAAGAAGGGCAAAGGGAAATATGTGAAGTCATTATTAAAGCAGTAAAGCGCTACAAATACTCTTTAGAAAAGCAATTGACCAATTCCGGGTCTGGCAATAACAGATAATAGCGACCTGATTACTGTTTAAACGAACGAAGTACCTTAAATTTGTTCTAGACTCAATTAAAGTTTTATCAATGACTGTATCGAACGAAACAAAAGTAGGTGCTCTTACCGCTGTGGCTATCACTTTACTTATACTGAGCTTTAATTTTTTAAAGGGTAAAACCTTATTAAAAACGGGCAACTATCTATATGCAAAATACACGGATACAAAAGGCGTAAAAATATCTAATCCAGTTTATGTTAATGGTTTTCAAGTTGGAGCTGTTGCTGATATTGAGAATGCAGACCCAACCCTTAAGTCATTGATTGTTGCAATTAAGTTGACCGATGCATATGATATTCCTGCTAATTCTGTTGCAGTAATCAATGAAAACCCATTAGGAACTCCTAGTATAGAAATTAAGCTGGGAAATAGCCAATCCTTCTTACAGCAAGGGGATACTTTACAAACTGCAGAAAGTAAAGGTTTGTTGAGTGGTGTTATGGATAAAATTGGCCCTGTAACTCAACAACTGGAAAAAACAATTGAAACTTTAGATGTTGTTTTGAAAAACATCAATTCTGTATTTGATCCTCAAACTAAAAACAATTTACAAGCAGTCATTGCTAATGTAAACAAGACTACAGAAAGTTTGGTTATTTCCTCTGCTTCCTTACAACAAATGTTGAATCAACAAACTGGGGCTGTTGCTCAGAGCATGAATAACGTGAATAAATTCACTAAGAATTTGAGCGATAACAACGAAAAGGTATCACAAACCCTTACCAACGTAACAAAAACTTCAGAGAATTTTGCCAAAGCAGATTTGGCTGGATCTGTTGATCAGTTAAAAGCAGCCATTGGCAATTTAAATAAGCTTGTTGAAAAAGCAAATTCTACTGATGGTAGCCTTGGTAAATTAATCAACGATAAAACGCTTTATAACAATCTTAATAATACCATTAAAAGCGCGAATATTTTAGTGGATGATTTGAGGGTTCATCCTAAACGCTATGTAAATATCTCGGTCTTCGGAAAAAAAGATAAGACAGGGCCATTAATGGCTCCATTGGCTGATTCGGTAAAATCAAATCAATAAATGAATAGCCGATTCCTATTCCTAGTTTTATTTTGTTTTGCTTTCGTTTTTTCCTTTGCGCAAAGACTTCCTGCTGATACTGGTGTTGCAGAAGGCAAGCGAATTGATATTTTATTTGCAGATAAATACAACTATCAAAAAATTGATTCACTTAATGAATTTGTTTCCTTAGTAGGAAGGGTAAAAGTGCAACAAGACAAAGTCATTTTTTATGCTGACAGTGCTGTTTTAAATAGACAACTAAATATTTTAGAAGCGTTTGGGAATGTTCATATTAATGACGCAGACAGCATACATACATACGCACAATATTTACGTTATTTAGGCAAAGAAAAAAAAGCATTTCTACAGAAAAAAGTAAGATTAACAGATGGTAAGGGGGTACTTACTACTGAAGAATTGGAATATGATGCTACAGTAAAAATTGGGACTTATTTAAAGGGAGGTAAACTAGTCAATAAAAAATCTACATTAACTAGTCAGGAAGGGTATTATTATGGAGACACTAAAGATGTAATTTTTAAGCGCAAAGTGGTGATGATTGATCCTGATAACAAAATCACGGGGGATACTTTACAATACAATACGGGTACAGAAATAGCTACGTTCACCTCTCCTACTATTGTTTACAATATTAAAGATAAGCGTACGATAAAAACCAGAGAGGGTTTTTATGACATGAAAAACAAAAAAGCAGAACTGTATAAGCGTTCTGTTATTGAAGACAGTACTGCAGTTTTTACTGCAGACGAAATGGCTTTTGATGACTCTACTGGGTTAGGAGAATTTAGAGGCAATGCAGTATACAGAAGCAAAGACACTGCACAAGGTTTTGACATGATTGCCAATAATATCAGGACCAATAAAAAATCGAACTCCATGGTAGCCACCCAAAAGCCGCTATTATTGATTAAACAAGGTGTAGATACCATTTATATTTCAGCAGACACATTGTATTCGGCCAAGTTATCCAATTTAACAAAAACACGTATTGTTCCCCAAATACGAGTGTCATCTGCAAAAGATAGCTTAATCAATAAACCCAATCTATCGGCTAATGAAACAGAAGATAGTACTGACAAATTCTTTGAAGCATATTACAATGTAAAAGTATTTTCAGATTCATTACAGGCAGTTGGAGATAGCTTATTTTACTCTTTAAAAGATTCTGTTTTTAGGTTGTTTAAAAGCCCAATTGTTTGGGCACAGGAAAACCAAATTTCTGGTGACACCATCTATTTGTATATTCAAAATAAAAAGCCAGAACGCTTGTATGTTTTTGAAAATAGTATGGCCATAAACAAAGTAGATAGTTCCGAATATTTTAATCAACTACGAGGTACTACACTTAATGCGCAATTTGTTGACGGTAAAATCAACACGATGCGAGCAAAAGGGAATGCAGAAAATGTTTATTATGCAACGGATGAGGATAAAAGCTTTATTGGAGTTAATAAATCTAGTGCAGACATTATTGATGTCTTTTTTGAAGACAGTAAACCTCAAAAAGTGGTCTTTTTAAGAAACCTAGAAGGCACAACATTTCCTATGAGGTCTACCAATCACGATGATTTAAAAATCAGAGGATTCAAATGGAATGAGGCAAAAAGGCCCAAATCGAAATACGAATTATTGACTTTTAAATAGGATACAATGGCAGCAAGAAAATTGGTAAAAAAGGTCTTTTTTGATCCATTGATTACTTTCATTCATGATAGTAAATCAATCGGAATTATTTTATTGCTTGCTACAGTAGTATCCATTTTATTAGCCAATATCAATGGAATTTCTAGTACTTATATTTCTATATTTCAATGGAGTATTGACGGAACCAATCACCATGCATTTGATTGGGGCATTTTTCATTTGCCCAATTCTGTACTCGTGATCATTAATGATTTATTCATGGCTGCATTCTTTTTTTTGGCGGGGATGGAAATAAAAAGAGAATTAGTAACCGGCGAATTATCATCCATTAAACAATCTATACTTCCAGTAGTAGCAGCAATTGGTGGTATGTTAATTCCTGCATTAATTTACAGCCAGTTTAGTAGAGGAACATTGTTCATGAATGGATGGGCCATTCCTATGGCTACAGATATTGCATTTACGCTAGGGATTGCTTCTTTATTAGGAAATAGAGTTCCTGTTGCTTTAAAAGTTTTTATTACTGCGTTGGCTATAATAGATGATTTGGGAGCCATCATTGTGATTGCATTGTTTTATGGAGGTCAATTAAAACTACTGTACTTGTTATTGAGTACAATAATTGTGATTATCCTTTTATCATTACAGAAAAACAAAGTAAAAATTGGTTGGTATACTTGGGTTTTAGGGTTAGCACTTTGGTATGCAATGTTTAATTCTGGAATTCATGCAACCGTTGCAGGTGTATTATTTGCATTTACAATTCCGGTTAAACAATTGGCCCAGTTAGAGCTTAAGTTTCATACCCCTGTTTACTTTATTATTATGCCTTTGTTTGCATTGGCTAATACTGCCATTGTTTTTCCCG